>ERZ791624.1460-NODE-1460-length-10807-cov-2.512370_pt1 | contig 10807 bp, 9 predicted proteins | sample MGYA00510058_ERZ791624 | MGnify/ENA primary metagenome ERZ791624 (study PRJEB30046, sample SAMN00715158) | human gut metagenome | study: EMG produced TPA metagenomics assembly of the A metagenome-wide association study of gut microbiota in type 2... | reverse complement strand
TGGCTGTCCGTATCTTGGGTGATATCACTCCTGAGAAGGTACGTATCCTTCAGGATGCTGACGATATCTATATCCGTGGCTTGCGTGAGTATAAAGTGAAGTTGAGTGGTGAGGAAGCTCGTCGCGTCCTGGCTGCCGGTGTTCCTGCTGACATGCAGAATGGCGAGATCGAGGTTTCTCTCTACGATCAGATCTGGCAGGCTGGTACCGTATTGCTTTCTACTGTCCGTTCAGTAGGTGTGATGGGGGATGAGCGTACATACGAGCACCCGGTTGCCTTGCGTGCTGTAACCAGTACTGATGCGATGACTGCTGACTGGGCACATCTTCCTTATGATTTCATGGCTAAGGTAAGTAATGAGATTATTAATAAGGTGAAGGGTGTAAACCGTGTATGTTATGACATCTCTTCAAAACCACCTTCGACAATTGAGTGGGAATAAACAGAATAAAAAGTCGCCTTCAAAGAGGGCGACTTTTTTTATTCTTATTTCTGGTTCTTCAGGAGATCACGTATTTCCATGAGAAGTTTTTCTTCATTGCTTGGCTCCGGAGCCTTAGGAGCTTCTGCCGGTTTTTCCTCTTCCTTCTTCTTGGAAATCTTGTTCACCACCTTGATGAGCATGAAGATACAGAAGGCAACGATGAGGAAGTCGAAACAGGTCTGGAGGAAGTTACCGTAGTTGATGGTAGCCGCCTTCAGTTCCTCACCCGCTACATTGACGGTAGGTAGGGTGAATTTGAGGTCGGCGAAATTCACGCCGCCAATCAGCCATCCTATAGGAGGCATGATGACGTCATCAACAACAGAGCTTACGATTTTGCCAAAGGCACCACCGATGATGACACCGACAGCCATGTCGAGCACATTGCCACGCATGGCGAATTCCTTGAATTCATTCAAAAATTTACTCATACTTTTATCTTTTTAATTATAACTATAGTTTGATAGTTCTTCTTTTTCTCTTTTCTTATATATATAATAAGGTGTAGAATGCAGAGTTTTTTTCTTTGCTTTTTGCAATATGGAGTTGTCAGTATGGCATGTAATGAGTGAAAATAATGCCAATATTAAAACTCTAATATTCTTTTTTAACTTATTTAATACTAATTCTGGTTGCAAAGTTAGAAAAAAATTAGTAACTTTGCGCTCGAAAAGAAGAAAAAATGCTCTAAGGCGTAAAATTTTGAATGTTTCAGCATCGGATGAACGCTCGAAAGCAGTTAAAAAAGTAATTTTTATTAAACTTTTAATTTAAATATTAAGAACAATGATTAAGATTGGTATTAACGGATTTGGCCGTATCGGTCGTTTCGTATTCCGTTCTACAGTTGAGGCTGAGAACGCAAAGGAAGTACAGGTAGTAGCTATCAATGACTTGTGCCCAGTAGATTACATGGCTTACATGTTGAAGTATGATACAATGCACGGTCAGTTCGACGGTACTATCGAGGCTGACGTTGAGAAGAACGAGTTGATCGTTAACGGTAACCACATCCGTGTTACTGCTGAGCGTGATCCAGAGAACTTGAAGTGGGATGAGGTTGGTGCTGAGTACGTAGTTGAGTCTACAGGTCTCTTCCTCGCTTATGACAAGGCTGAGAAGCACTTGAAGGCTGGTGCTAAGTACGTAGTACTTTCTGCTCCTTCTAAGGCTGACGCTAACGGTAACCAGGCTGATATGTTCGTTTGCGGTGTTAACACTGACAAGTACAATGGTCAGAAGATCGTTTCTAACGCTTCTTGTACAACAAACTGCTTGGCTCCTATCGCTAAGGTATTGAACGATAACTTCGGTATCGAGACAGGTTTGATGACAACTGTTCACTCTACAACTGCTACACAGAAGACTGTTGATGGTCCATCTATGAAGGACTGGCGTGGTGGCCGTGCAGCTGCTGGCAACATCATCCCTTCTTCTACAGGTGCTGCTAAGGCTGTAGGTAAGGTTATCCCTGAGTTGAACGGTAAGTTGACAGGTATCTCTATGCGTGTTCCTACTTTGGACGTATCTGTTGTTGACTTGACAGTTAACTTGAAGAAGGCTGCTTCTAAGGAGGCTATCTGCGCTGCTATGAAGGCTGCTTCTGAGGGTGAGTTGAAGGGTGTACTCGGTTACACAGAGGATGCTGTTGTTTCTTCTGACTTCTTGGGTTGCGCTTTGACATCTATCTTCGACGCTAACGCAGGTGTTTATTTGACAGACAACTTCGTTAAGGTTGTTTCTTGGTATGACAACGAGATTGGTTACTCACACAAGGTTGTTGAGTTGATTAAGATCATGAAGAAGCACAACGGTTAATTCGTTGCCTCTTAACGATTAAGTATATGGCCGTCCAGCATTTTTTCAATGCTGGACGGCTTTTTGTTTTTATAAGTGAGAATTTCTTTTCATTTTATTTTGTTTTCTCAATAATTTCATTTAACTTTGCGGCATGAAATATTCGATGATAACCATATTGGGACCTACGGCGAGTGGTAAGACGAGTCTTGCTGCCGCTCTTGCAGCCAGGATCAATAGCCTGGGTGCCCATTTGTCGGGTACCCCTGCCAAGGGCGCTGAAATCATAAGTGCTGACAGCCGGCAGGTATATCGCGGCATGGATATAGGTACGGGTAAGGATCTGGCTGACTATACCATCCATGGCAAGCAGATACCTTATCACCTCATTGATATCTGTGAGCCTGGTACGAAATATAATCTCTTTGAATATCAGCAGGATTTTTATGATGCCTATCAGGATATTCAGAAGAGAGGGGCATTTCCGATATTATGTGGAGGTACAGGACTCTATATTGAGTCGGTGCTGAAAGGTTATCATCTTTCACCTGTTCCGCAGAACCCGGAACTCCGTGAATCATTGGCTCATAAGAGTTTAGAGGAACTTACGCTGATACTGAAAGAGCTGAAGGCGAAAACGGGTTCTAATATGCACAATCGCACAGACGTGGATACAGCACAGCGAGCTATCCGAGCGATAGAGATTGAAAGCTATAATCTGGAGCATCCGATGCCCGAACGTGAACTCCCTGCGGTTGATTCGCTGATTATCGGTGTCAGCATAGACCGGGACGCAAGAAGGGAGAAAATTTCACGGAGACTGAAACAGCGATTGGATGAGGGAATGGTAGATGAAATCAAGGGACTGCTAGATCGTGGTATTCCTGCCGAAAATCTCATCTATTATGGTTTGGAATATAAGTTTATTACAGAATATGTGATCGGTAAGACTTCATACGATGAGATGTATCGCGGTCTGGAAATAGCAATCCATCAGTTTGCCAAAAGGCAGATGACGTGGTTCAGAGGTATGGAGCGCAGAGGCTTTACTATCCATTGGGTAGATGCATTGCAGCCAATGGAGAAAAAGGTGGAGACGGTTTTGGAACTGATGAGAAGCTAGGCTGCTGCCTGGAATCTGGCTAGGGTGCTGGCATCCGATGGAATCGGATGCAACGGTGGCTGGGCGGAAGTGATATTTTATACAACTTTCAAATTACAAAGAAGAGACAATGGTAAACGAGAATAAATGGGGGCTGCTTTATTGCCCTAGAGGAGGCTGGCGAAGTAACAAGCGCTGGGAAAAAATAGAGAAGGTGCTCAAGCAGCAAGGCGTGGATTACGACTTTGTGCAGAGCGAGAATCAGAAGAGCGTAGAACGGCTCATCAGAATGTTTATCAACAATGGTTATAAGACCATTGTCATCGTTGGTGGAGATTCTGCGCTCAATGATGCCGTAAACTGTCTGATGCAGATAGATCCGAAAGAAAGAGAAGAGGTGGCACTTGGTGTTATTCCTAACGGACTGATGAACGACTTTGCCCACTTCTGGGGATTCAGCGACAGCGATATCGAGAAGACGGTGGCGTCGCTGAAAAAACGTCGTATCAGAAAGATTGACCTCGGTTGTATCCGCTATGTGAACAAGAAGGGGGAGAAATGCCGTCGCTATTTCCTCAACTGTATCAATATCGGACTCATCGCCGCCATCATGAACCTGAGACGAAAAACCCATCATATCTTCGGTTCACGTACCCTGTCGTTTCTCTGTTCCTTCATCCTGATGATATTCCAGCGTCTGGACTATAAGATGCATGTGAAAATCAATTCGGATGTTATCAAGCGTAGAGTGATGACGATGTGTATAGGCAATGGAACAGGATATGGACAGACTCCGAATGCTGTGCCATATAACGGACTGCTTGATGTGTCGGTGGTATCTCATCCTAAGACAACCCAGCTCTTCGAGGGAATCTATCTTTTTGTGAAAGGTAAGTTCCTCAACCATAAGAGTGTGCATCCTTACCGTACCCGAGAGGTAGAGGTGCTCGATGCCCAGCATGCCCTGATAGGTATTGATGGCAGATTGATGAATACACCGGTAGGCCCATTCCAGATTACTGTAATTCAGGAGGTTATCAACTTCCTGATACCCGTATAACCAGTATGTCCGTAATAAGTGAAATGTATCAAGAAAAACGTATAATGTAAAACATATAAATAAAAAATAGCAGAACTTTATCCGAGTTCTGCTATTTTTATGATTTCTTCTTCCTGTAAGATTTTGATTTTCCTTCCTTCTGTATTGATGAGTTCTTCTGCCGTAAAGGCTGAGAGCGTACGGATGGCATTGCTCGTTGTCATATTACAGAGATTTGCCAGATCTTCACGACTCAATCGGATGTCAAGAGTTTTTCCGTCTTTTTCTAACCCATAAGAGTCTTTCAGAAATATCAGTCCCTCTGCAAGTCGGGCACGGATATGTTTCTGGGTGAGGTTCACGGTACGGTCGTCCGATTTACCTATTTCCACACTGAGATATTTGATAAAGAAGAAGCCGATGTTGAAACTCTTGGAGATCAGTTTCATGAGAACTGCCAGCGGGAACTGGGCAACGATGCAGTTTTCCAGCGACATGGCTGCCGTCTTGTATATCTCATCTGCAAAATAGGCTCTGAAACCAAAAAATTCAATCGGTTTGATAACACGGATAATCTGGCTCTTGCCACCGATACCTTCTTTGTATATCTTCACTTTTCCCGCTATGAGACATAGTGCATATTCAGGAGTACCCTCGTTCTTGTAGATGATTTCGTTCTTCTTATACTTCTTGATTTCCAGATGTTCTTTCAGTAAATCGAACTGGTCATCAGTGATGCCTCCCCATAGCTTAGCAATCAGCATTGCTATATTTTCTTTATCGTATTTTCCTCTAGCTGCCATGTGTACAAATCTTTTAAACTGAAAACTGAGTGCAAAAGTAATGCTTTTTCTCGAAATAATCAAGCATTTTTGTCTAAAAATATGTTTTAAAACATAAAAAGGCAATTTTTTCTAAAAATGGCATACAAAAAACTTTGTTATACCACAAAAAAGTGTTACCTTTGAAAGCAATTAATTTAGTCAACAAAAATATAGAACCTTAATATAGATCTATGAGTTATCTAAAATTCGAAAAGGCCCTTATGACGAATCTTCAAGAGTCGTTGCCTAAGGAGTTGTTGAGGACAAATCGCTCGGGTGCATATTCGTGCTCAACGATTGTAGACTGTAATACCCGCAAGTATCACGGATTACTTGTCGTGCCGGTTCCAGAACTGGACGATGAGAATCATGTGCTCTTGAGTTCGCTGGATGTTACGGTGATTCAGCATGGAGCAGAGTTTAACCTCGGCTTGCACAAGTACCAGGGCAACAACTACAGTCCGATGGGCCACAAGTACATTCGTGAGTTTGATTGTGATAAAGTGCCAACTACCCTTTATCGCGTAGGTGGTGTTATCCTGAAAAAGGAAGTTGTATTCCAGCATTATGAGAATCGCATTCTGATTCGCTATACGCTGGTAGACGGCCATTCGGCTACAACCCTTCGTTTCCGTCCTTTTCTGGCTTTCCGCAGTGTCCGTCAGTTTACTCATGAGAATGCTACCGCATCTCGTGATTATTCTGAGGTAGATCATGGCATCAAGACCTGTATGTATGCAGGTTATCCTGATCTCTATATGCAGTTCTCCAAGAAGAACGAGTTTAAATTCTGTCCAGATTGGTATCGTGGCGTGGAATATCCAAAGGAGCAGGAGAGAGGTTATGCTTCTAACGAAGACCTCTATGTTCCTGGCTATTTTGAAATGGATATCAAGAAAGGCGAAACCATCGTCTTTGCTGCTTCTACATCAGAAATCAAGGCGGTCAGCCTGAAGAAGCTCTTCGACAAGGAAGTGGATGAGCGTTCGCCTCGTGACAATTTCTTCCACTGTCTGGTCAATGCGGCACATCAGTTCCATCGTCGTGAAAAGAACGATGATCGCTATATCCTGGCTGGTTACCCTTGGTTTAAGTGTAGAGCCCGCGATACATTTATCGCTCTTCCTGGTCTCACCCTCTCTATCGAGGAGGATGACTACTTCGAACTGGTGATGAAGACTGCGATGAAAGGTTACTACGAGTTTATGGAAGGTAAACCGGTCAGTGTGCATATTGCCGAGATTGAACAGCCTGACGTGCCATTGTGGGCTATCTGGGCTTTGCAGCAGTATGCCAAGGAAACCAGCAAGGAAGAATGCTTCAAGAAGTATGGACAGTTTATCAAGGATGTCATCTCCTTTATCCAGGATAACAAGCATCCGAACCTGAAGCTCGAAGAGAACGGATTGCTTTATACCGATGGTAAGGACAAGGCTGTTACCTGGATGAACTCTACTGCCAACGGCAGACCAGTGGTTCCACGTACCGGATATATCGTAGAGTTCAATGCTTTGTGGTATAACGCTTTGTGTTTCTGTGCTTCTCTTGCTGCAACAGTAGGTGAAGAAGACAGCCAGCAGAAACTCCTGGCTCAGGCTGAGAAAACCAAGCAGGCGTTCCTCGATACCTTCCTCAATGAATATGGCTATCTCTATGATTATGTTGATGGAAATATGATGGACTGGAGCGTTCGCCCGAACATGATATTTGCAGTGGCTTTCGACTATTCTCCATTGTCGCAAGACCAGAAGAAGCAGGTTCTTGATATCTGTACACGCGAACTCCTTACTCCTAAGGGATTGCGTTCACTTTCGCCAAAGAGCGGCGGATATAATCCTGTTTATGTAGGTCCGCAGACCCAGCGCGACTATGCTTATCATCAGGGTACGGCATGGCCATGGCTTGGTGGTTTCTATATGGAGGCAAGTCTGAAACTCTATAAGCGTACCCGTTTGAGCTTTATCGAACGCCAGATGGTAGGTTATGAGGACGAAATGTCTTCCCACTGTCTCGGTACCATCAGCGAACTCTTCGATGGAAACCCTCCATTCGCAGGTCGTGGTGCCATCTCTTTCGCCATGAATGTGGCTGAGATTCTGCGTGCGCTCGAGTTACTTGAAAAATATCAATATTAATAATAGGAGGACTGCTATATGAAAGTTTTAATGTTTGGATGGGAGTATCCTCCTCACGTATTTGGTGGTTTGGCAACTGCCAACTTTGGTATCTCCCAGGGACTTCATGCCCAGGGCGATGTTGATATCACATTGTGTCTGCCTCATCCTTTCGGTGATGAGGACCGCAGTGCCTGCAAGATTGTGGCAATGAACAGTGTGCCTATCGCCTGGCGAGATGTAAATCACGACTATGTGCAGCAGCGCGTAGGCAATATCATGAATCCGGACGATTATTTCCGTTACCGTGACCACATCTATGCCGATTTTAATTATATGCATGTAAATGACCTCGGCTGTATGGACTTTGCCGGTGGTTATCCATCTAATCTTCATGACGAGATCAACAACTATAGCATCATTGCGGGAGTTGTAGCCCGTTCTGAGGAATTTGATATTATCCATGCTCACGACTGGCTGACATTCCCTGCCGGAATTCATGCCAAGCGAGTGAGCGGCAAGCCATTGTGCATCCACGTTCATGCTACTGATTTCGACCGTAGCCGTGGAAAGGTGAACCCTACCGTTTACGCTATCGAGAAAGACGGTATGGATAATGCCGACTGCATCATGTGTGTATCCGAACTGACCCGCCAGACAGTGATTCACCAGTATCACCAAGATCCACGCAAGTGTTTCGCCATGCACAATGCCGTATACCCATTGAAGCAGGAGTGGCAGGATATTCCACGCCCAAATCATAAGGGCAAGGAGAAGGTAGTAACCTTCCTGGGACGTCTTACCATGCAGAAGGGACCTGAATATTTCGTAGAGGCTGCCAACATGGTATTGCACCGTACCCGCAATGTGCGTTTCTGTATGGCAGGTTCGGGCGATATGATGGATCAGATGATTTATCTCGCTGCTGAAAGAGGCATTGCCGACCGGTTCCACTTCCCTGGCTTTATGCGCGGCAAACAGGTTTATGAATGTCTGAAAGACAGTGATGTCTACGTGATGCCATCTGTGAGCGAGCCGTTCGGTATCTCACCTTTGGAAGCTATGCAGTGCGGCACACCAACCATTATCTCCAAGCAGAGTGGATGTGGAGAAATCCTGTCCAACTGTATCAAGGTAGACTACTGGGATATCCATGCCCTTGCCGATGCCATCTACAGCATCTGTCACAACGAGAGTCTTTTCGATTATCTCTCAGAGGAAGGCAAGAAAGAAGTAGACCAGATTACCTGGGAGAAAGTGGGAGCCCGCATCAAAGACCTGTACCTCAAGACCTTAGGTTGGAAGTAGGTTAAGTGAAGAGTGAAGAACGAAGAATGAATAATTTTGAGGCTTTACTCATCTTACAAGTTAAATGTTCAAATTTCAAATTTTTATGAAAACAATTTGTTTATATTTCGAGATACATCAGATTACCCATCTGAAACGCTACCGCTTCTTCGACATCGGTACCGACCATTATTACTATGATGACTACGAGAACGACCGTAGCATCAACGAGATTGCTGAGCGCTCTTATATGCCAGCCTTGAATGCCCTTCAGGAGATGATTGAAAAGAACGGCAAGTATTTCAAGGTAGCTTTCTCGCTTTCGGGTGTGGGTATGGAGCAGTTGGAACTTCATGCTCCTCAGGTACTGGAGAAGCTTCAGCAGCTCAACAATACGGGTTGTGTAGAGTTCCTGGCTGAGCCTTACTCTCACGGACTTGCTTCTCTGGTTAATGAGGCAAGTTTCAAGGATGAGGTGATGCGCCAGTGCACCAAGATAGAGGAATATTTTGGTAAGAAGCCTACCGTATTGCGCAACTCTTCGCTCATCTACAGCGATGATATCGGTAACGATGTTGCCAACATGGGATTCATTGGTATGCTCACCGAGGGTGCCAAGCACGTGCTCGGCTGGAAGTCTCCTCACTATGTTTACCATTGCGCCCTGAACCCTAAGTTGAAGCTCCTTTTGCGCGATGTGAACCTGAGCGATGATATCTCTCTGCGCTTCAGCAACAGCGATTGGGACGGTTATCCACTCTTTGCCGACAACTATATGAACCAGATTGCTGCCTTCCCTGAGGAGGAGCAGGTTATCAATATCTTCATGGAGCTTTCTGCTCTAGGTATTGCCCAGCCTCTGTCAAGCAACATCCTCGAGTTTATGAAGGCACTGCCTCAGTGTGCCAAGGACCGTGGCATCACCTTCTCAACACCTTCAGAAATCTGCAAGAAGATCAAGTCGGTAGGCGAGGTGAATGTGCCTGATACCTTGAGTTGGGTAGACGAGGAGCGTGATGTAAGTTCGTGGTTGGGTAACCCGATGCAGCGTGAGGCTTTCAACAAGCCTATAGCGTAGCCGACCGCGTTCGCATTGCCAACGATCCACGTATCAATCAGGACTGGGACTACTTGCAGGCATCCAACAACTTCCGTCAGATGACTACAAAGCCGTCGCAGGTTGGTATCAACCGTGGCATCTATGCAAGTCCGTTCGATGCATTCACAAACTATATGAACATCCTTGGCGACTTCATTTCGCGCGTTAACTCACTCTATCCAGAGGAAGTTGACAACGAGGAACTCAGCTCGCTGCTCACAACCATCAAGAATCAGGATGAGGAGATTGAGATGAAGAATAAGGAGATTGTCCGCCTCCAGGCTAAGATTGAGAAGATTGAGGCTGCTGAGGAGAAACTCCGCGCTAAGATTGAGAAGACAAAGGCTGCTGCCACTAAGAAGGCTCCTGCCAAGAAGTCTGCCGCTACAAAGAAGGCAAAGGCTGATGAGCAGCCTGTTGAAGAATAAGAAGATAACCCATTAAGGGTTCTTGTATAAGTATTGGTTAATAAATAAGGGATGCCCTCCATGTGATATGGAAGGCATCCCATTTTTTTTAGCTTGCTTTTGTTTATTTCATGTGCATTTCAGCAATGTGCTTGAATCCATTGAGGAAATCTCGTGCCGCCATGCGTTTTTTTCCGGCTGCTTGCAGTTCGACGATGTCGAGCCATTCATCGCTGGTTGCTACCAACAGATGGTTGCTTTCAGTTTTCAGAGTTCCAGGAGCGACGCCAGCACAGCTTGTTCCGGTTTTCGTAGTCTTGAATATTTCATGACACTTGATTCGTTCTTTTCAGTATCGCTGTAAGATGCAAGTGTTGTCCAAGTGCCAGGGTAGGGGCTTAGTCCGCGAACGAAGTCGTATATTTGCTTTGCTGTCTTGTTCCAGTCAATCTGACAAGTCTCCTTGAATATCTTTGGTGCAGCCTTAAGTTCGATGTCCTCACGTTGTGGTTGTGAAGGTACGTTGCCATCGGTAGAAATAACGAGGTCGACAGTGTCCTGACAGATGCCAGCGCCCAATTCCATGAGTCCGTCGTATACATATTCCACATCTGCGTCGTCGGGAATTGGGAATTCGCGCTGCATGATGATAC
>ERZ791624.1456-NODE-1456-length-10833-cov-1.260252_pt1 | contig 10833 bp, 10 predicted proteins | sample MGYA00510058_ERZ791624 | MGnify/ENA primary metagenome ERZ791624 (study PRJEB30046, sample SAMN00715158) | human gut metagenome | study: EMG produced TPA metagenomics assembly of the A metagenome-wide association study of gut microbiota in type 2... | reverse complement strand
CACCGTGCTGGCCGATTATGCGGTGCTTCCGGTGGGGCAGCGGCGGGCGTCCACCCTCACGACGGCAGCCAGTGGCAAGCTGCGACTGAAGAAGCGATTATTGAGCTGGCCGCGCAGCCAGAAGTGGTGGCGATTGGTGAATGTGGTCTCGACTTTAACCGCAACTTTTCGACGCCGGAAGAGCAGGAACGCGCTTTTGTTGCCCAGCTACGCATTGCCGCAGATTTAAACATGCCGGTATTTATGCACTGTCGCGATGCCCACGAGCGGTTTATGACATTGCTGGAGCCGTGGCTGGATAAACTGCCTGGTGCGGTTCTTCATTGCTTTACCGGCACCGCGAAGAGATGCAGGCGTGCGTGGCGCATGGAATTTATATCGGCATTACCGGTTGGGTTTGCGATGAACGACGCGGACTGGAGCTGCGGGAACTTTTGCCGTTGATTCCGGCGGAAAAATTACTGATCGAAACTGATGCGCCGTATCTGCTCCCTCGCGATCTCACGCCAAAGCCATCATCCCGGCGCAACGAGCCAGCCCATCTGCCCCATATTTTGCAACGTATTGCGCACTGGCGTGGAGAAGATGCCGCATGGCTGGCTGCCACCACGGATGCTAATGTCAAAACACTGTTTGGGATTGCGTTTTAGAGTTTGCGGAACTCGGTATTCTTCACACTGTGCTTAATCTCTTTATTAATAAGATTAAGCAATAGCATGGAGCGAGCCTCACCATCGGGTTCGGTGAAAATGGCCTGAAAGCCTTCGAACGCGCCTTCGGTAATAATCACCTTATCACCCGGATAAGGGGTTGCCGGATCGACAATGTCTTTCGGTTTATATACCGATAGCTGATGAATAACCGCCGATGGGACTATCGCTGGCGACGCGCCAAAGCGCACGAAGTGGCTGACACCGCGGGTCGCGTTGATAGTCGTGGTATGAATCACTTCTGGGTCAAATTCCACAAACAGGTAGTTGGGGAACAATGGCTCACTGACTGCAGTACGTTTTCCACGCACGATTTTTTCCAGGGTGATCATCGGTGCCAGGCATTCACAGCCTGTCTTTCGAGGTGTTCCTGGGCACGTTGAAGTTGCCCGCGCTTGCAGTACAGTAAATACCAGGATTGCATAATGACTCTTATCCGTTTAATCGGGGCGCAAGGATAGCAAAAGCTTTACGCTAAGTTAATTATATTCCCCGGTTTGCGTTATACCGTCAGAGTTCACGCTAATTTAACAAATTTACAGCATCGCAAAGATGAACGCCGTATAATGGGCGCAGATTAAGAGGCTACAATGGACGCCATGAAATATAACGATTTACGCGACTTCTTGACGCTGCTTGAACAGCAGGGTGAGCTAAAACGTATCACGCTCCCGGTGGATCCGCATCTGGAAATCACTGAAATTGCTGACCGCACTTTGCGTGCCGGTGGGCCTGCGCTGTTGTTCGAAAACCCTAAAGGCTACTCAATGCCGGTGCTGTGCAACCTGTTCGGTACGCCAAAGCGCGTGGCGATGGGCATGGGGCAGGAAGATGTTTCGGCGCTGCGTGAAGTTGGTAAATTATTGGCGTTTCTGAAAGAGCCGGAGCCGCCAAAAGGTTTCCGCGACCTGTTTGATAAACTGCCGCAGTTTAAGCAAGTATTGAACATGCCGACAAAGCGGCTGCGTGGTGCGCCCTGCCAACAAAAAATCATCCAGGGCGATGACGTCGACCTGAATAAAATCCCGATTATGACCTGCTGGCCGGAAGATGCCGCGCCGCTGATCACTTGGGGGCTGACGGTGACCCGCGGGCCGCACAAAGAGCGGCAGAACCTGGGAATTTATCGCCAGCAGCTGATCGGTAAAAATAAACTCATCATGCGTTGGTTATCCCACCGCGGCGGCGCGCTCGATTTCCAGGAGTGGTGCGCGGCGCATCCCGGCGAGCGCTTCCCGGTTTCCGTGGCGCTTGGCGCCGATCCGGCGACCATTCTTGGCGCGGTGACGCCGGTGCCCGATACCTTGTCGGAATATGCTTTCGCAGGCTTGCTGCGCGGCACCAAGACCGAAGTGGTGAAGTGCGTTTCCAATGACCTTGAAGTCCCGGCCAGCGCGGAAATTGTGCTCGAAGGTTACATTGAGGTCGGGGAGATGGCGCCGGAAGGCCCGTATGGCGATCATACTGGCTACTACAATGAAGTGGATAGCTTCCCGGTGTTTACGGTAACCCACATTACCCAGCGCGAAGACGCGATTTATCATTCGACCTATACCGGTCGTCCGCCGGATGAACCTGCGGTGCTGGGCGTGGCGCTGAACGAAGTCTTTGTGCCGATTCTGCAAAAGCAGTTCCCGGAAATCGTCGACTTTTATCTGCCGCCGGAAGGGTGTTCCTATCGCCTGGCGGTGGTGACCATGAAAAAACAGTACGCGGGCCATGCCAAGCGCGTGATGATGGGCGTCTGGTCATTCCTGCGCCAGTTCATGTATACCAAATTCGTGATCGTATGCGATGACGACGTCAACGCACGCGACTGGAACGATGTGATTTGGGCGATTACCACCCGTATGGACCCGGCGCGGGATACTGTTCTGGTAGAAAATACGCCTATTGATTATCTGGATTTTGCCTCGCCGGTTTCCGGCCTGGGTTCAAAAATGGGGCTGGATGCCACAAATAAATGGCCTGGCGAAACCCAGCGTGAATGGGGTCGTCCAATCAAAAAAGATCCTCAGGTGACGGCGCGCATCGACGCCATCTGGGATGAACTGGCCATCTTTAAATAACAGTAAGCGGGGCTAACGCCGCTGTTTTGCTCTATAGACCCGACAGAGGGGACGCATGACAACCTTAAGCTGTAAAGTGACCTCGGTAGAAGCTATCACGGATACCGTATATCGTGTCCGCATCGTGCCAGACGCGGCCTTTTCTTTTCGTGCTGGTCAGTATTTGATGGTAGTGATGGATGAGCGCGACAAGCGTCCGTTCTCTATGGCTTCCACGCCGTCAGAGCACGAGTTTATCGAGCTGCATATCGGTGCTTCTGAACTCAATCTGTATGCGATGGCGGTGATGGATCGCATTCTGAAAGAGCGTGAAATTGAGGTTGATATTCCGCATGGCGAAGCGTGGCTGCGCGATGACGAAGATCGCCCGCTGATTCTGATCGCCGGCGGTACCGGATTCTCTTATGTGCGTTCTATTCTGTTAACCGCGCTGGCGCGTAACCCGGATCGCGATATCGCCATTTATTGGGGCGGCCGCGAGGCTAAGCATTTGTACGATCTGGCCGAGCTGGAAGCGTTAAGCATCAAGCATCCGAATCTGCGCATCGAGCCGGTGGTCGAGCAACCGGAAGAAGGGTGGCGCGGTCGTTCCGGTACGGTACTGACTGCCGTGCTGCAGGATTACGGCACGCTGGCCGAGCATGATATCTACATTGCCGGTCGTTTTGAGATGGCCAAGATTGCCCGCGACCTGTTCTGCAACGAACGCGGCGCGCGTGAAGATCGCCTGTTTGGCGATGCGTTTGCGTTTATCTGAAAATAAAAAACCCGCCCCTGACAGGCGGGAAGAACGGCAACTAAACCTGCTCTCTTCGCCATTGCTGCCTGCTTATGGTCGCAATGGCGTTGAGATAACCCTTCGATTAAATCCGCTCAAACACAGTGGCAATACCCTGACCTAAACCGATACACATGGTCGCCAGACCGAACTGAGCGTCTTTGCGTTCCATCTGATTGATCAACGTGGTGCTAATGCGCGCCCCGGAGCAGCCCAGCGGATGTCCGAGCGCGATCGCGCCGCCGTTGAGGTTGATCTTCTCGTCAATCTGCTCCATTAAGCCCAGATCTTTAATACACGGCAGGATCTGCGCGGCAAACGCTTCATTCATTTCAAAGACGTCGATATCGCTGGTGGATAAGCCCGCTTTTTTCAGCGCCAGCTTTGAGGCCGGAACCGGGCCATAACCCATAATGGACGGGTCGCAGCCGACCACCGCCATCGAACGGACGCGGGCGCGTGGCTTCAGCCCCAGCTCGCGGGCGCGGCTTTCGCTCATCAGCAGCATTGCCGCCGCGCCGTCGGAAAGGGCGGAAGAGGTGCCTGCCGTTACCGTGCCGTCACCGGATCAAATGCCGGTCTCAGCGCCGCCAGCGCTTCGACGGTGGTTTCCGGGCGGATCACTTCGTCATAGTTAAAAGACTTCAGTACGCCATCGGCATCGTGGCCACCGGTCGGGATAATCTCGGCTTTGAAGGCGCCTGATTGCGTCGCCGCCCAGGCGCGAGCGTGAGAGCGTGCGGCGAACTGATCCTGCATTTCGCGGCTGATGCCGTGCAGACGCGCCAGCATTTCCGCGGTCAGCCCCATCATGCCGGCGGCTTTCGCCACATTACGGCTGAGGCCCGGATGGAAATCGACACCGTGGCTCATTGGCACATGGCCCATGTGCTCAACGCCGCCAATCAGGCAGACGCTGGCATCGCCGGTCATGATCATACGGGCCGCATCGTGCAGCGCCTGCATGGAGGAACCGCACAGACGGTTAACCGTCGTCGCCGGTACCGAGTGCGGGATTTCTGCCAGCAGCGCGGCGTTACGCGCAATGTTGAAACCCTGCTCCAGCGTTTGTTGCACGCAGCCCCAGTAAATATCGTCAATCGCGCTCGCCTCAAGCGACGGGTTACGCGAAAGCAGGCTACGCATCAGGTGCGCTGAGAGGTCTTCCGCACGCACGTGGCGAAAGGCGCCGCCCTTCGAACGGCCCATCGGGGTGCGAATTGCATCGACAATGACAACCTGTTCCATTGTGACTCCTTAAGCCGTTTTCAGGTCGCCAACCGGACGGGCTGGCTCAACCGGAGGATAGTACGGTTCGTTATGACGCGCTTTATTACGCAGACCTTCCGGCACTCATACAGCGGGCCGAGGTGCTGATATTGCTGTGCCATATCGAGGTATTTGCGCTACCGAGGGTGTCCAGCCAGCGGAACGCGCCGCCGTGGAACGGAGGGAAGCCCAGGCCGTAGACCAGCGCCATATCCGCTTCCGCCGGAGTGGCGATAATGCCTTCCTCCAGACAGCGCACCACTTCGTTGACCATCGGGATCATCATGCGGGCGATAATCTCTTCTTCGCTGCAATCGCGCTTCGGCTGGCTCACTTCTGCCAGCAGGTCTTCAACGGCGGCGTCTTCTTCTTTCTTCGGCTTACCTTTGCTGTCTTCTTTATAACGCCAGAAACCGAGGCCGTTCTTCTGACCAAAGCGGTTGGCATCAAACAGCGCGTCGATGGCATCGCGGTAATCTTTCTGCATCCGCTGCGGGAAGCCTGCTGCCATGACAGCCTGAGCGTGATGCGCGGTATCAATGCCCACAACGTCCAGCAGATATGCCGGGCCCATCGGCCAGCCAAACTGTTTTTCCATCACTTTGTCGATCTTGCGGAAATCCGCGCCGTCGCGCAGCAGCTGGCTGAAACCGGCGAAATACGGGAACAGCACGCGGTTAACAAAGAAGCCGGGGCAGTCGTTAACCACAATCGGCGTCTTGCCCATCTTGCTCGCCCAGGCGACAACTTTCGCGATGGTTTCGTCGGAGCTTTTCTCGCCGCGAATAATTTCTACCAACGGCATTCGGTGGACCGGGTTAAAGAAGTGCATCCCGCAGAAGTTTTCCGGGCGTTCCAGCGCGTTGGCCAGTTCGCTGATAGGAATGGTTGAAGTGTTAGACGCCAGCACGGTATCCTGGCGTACTTTTTGTTCGGTTTCTGCCAGTACGGCTTTTTTCACTTTCGGGTTTTCAACAACCGCTTCTACCACAATATCCACGCGGTCAAATCCGGCGTAGTCGAGCGTTGGGTGGATTGTGGAGATCACGCCAGCCAGTTTCAGACCATCGATCTTGCCGCGCTCAAGCTGCTTGTTCAGCAGTTTCGCGGCTTCGGTCATGCCGAGGGTTAACGACTTGTCGTTGATATCTTTCATGACAACCGGCACGCCTTTCCACGCAGACTGGTAAGCGATGCCGCCGCCCATAATGCCTGCACCCAGCACCGCGGCCTGTTTCGGGGTTTCAACGTCTTTGGTGAGTTTCTTCGCTTTGCCTTTTACATATTGATCGTTAAGGAAAATGCCGACCAGTGCGCGGGCTTCGTTGGTATGCGCCAGCGGGACAAAACTTTTGTTTTCCAGGTTTAAGGCTTCTTCACGACCAAAACGGGCCGCAGCTTCAATGGTTTTTACTGCGGTGATGGGGGCCGGATATGTTTCCCCGCTGTTTGTGCGACCATCCCTTTAGCGATGGTGAAGCTCATGGTGGCTTCAATCTTGCTCAGTTTTAGTGGTTCCAGCTTCGGCTGACGTTTTGCTTTCCAGTCGAGGTCGCCGTTAATGGCCTGGCGTAAAACCGCCTTTGCGCCTTCAACCAGTTTTTCTGCTTTGACTACGCCATCCACCAGACCGATTTTCAGCGCCTGATCCGCGCCGACATCTTTACCGGCGGCAATGATTTCCAGCGCACTGTCAGCGCCCAGCATACGTGGCATACGTACAGAACGCCAAAGCCCGGCATGATGCCCAGTTTGGTTTCCGGCAGACCGATGCGCGGTTCCGGCGTCGCCAGACGATAATCGGTCGCCAGCACGCATTCGCAGCCACCGCCCAGCGCATAGCCATTGACGGCAGCAATGGTCGGCACCGGCAGATCTTCCAGGCGATTAAACACGCTATTGGCAAAGTGCAGCCACTGACTTAACTGTTCTCAGGAACGAGGAACAGGGACAAAAATTCGGTGATATCAGCACCGACGATAAAGGCTGCTTTGTTCGAACGCAGCAGCAGCCCTTTTAGATCTGATTGCTGTTCCAGCACGCCGATGGCCTCGCCGAGGCTGGCGACGGTCGCAGTGTCGAGTTTATTAACTGAACCTGGGGCATCAAATACCAGTTCGGCAATGCCATCTTCCAGCCAGTCAAGGTACAGGGTGTCGCCTTTGTAAAGCATGTCAGTCTCCTGAATCCGCAAGGTGATCTGGTCGTACCAGATGAGTTGAAGTGTGTATTTTGTGTTAAAAATATGCAAACAAAAGATTAAAGAAATGCCAATCTGATCACGCTCGGCAGAAATCACGCTCTGGATGAACGATGTGCTAAGATGCGGAGACTTAAGGTCAAAAAAACAGAAGGGTAAAAAATGGAATCACTGGCCTCGCTCTATAAAAATCATATAGCTACCTTACAAGAACGGACTCGCGATGCGCTGGCGCGCTTCAAGCTGGATGCGTTACTTATTCACTCCGGCGAGCTGTTCAATGTTTTTCTCGACGATCATCCCTATCCGTTTAAAGTGAACCCGCAATTCAAAGCGTGGGTGCCGGTAACTCAGGTGCCAAACTGCTGGTTGCTGGTGGATGGCGTGAACAAGCCGAAACTGTGGTTCTATCTGCCGGTTGATTACTGGCACAACGTCGAACCGCTGCCGACCTCTTTCTGGACTGAAGATGTGGAAGTGATCGCGCTGCCGAAAGCCGATGGCATTGGTAGCCTGCTGCCTGCTGCGCGCGGCAATATCGGTTATATCGGTCCGGTGCCGGAACGTGCGCTGCAACTGGGTATTGAGGCCAGCAACATCAACCCGAAAGGGGTTATCGACTACCTGCATTACTATCGCTCCTTCAAAACTGAGTACGAACTGGCTGTATGCGTGAAGCGCAGAAAATGGCGGTCAACGGTCACCGCGCGGCAGAAGAAGCGTTCCGTTCTGGCATGAGCGAGTTCGATATCAACATTGCCTATCTGACCGCGACCGGTCATCGTGATACCGACGTACCTTACAGCAACATTGTGGCGCTTAACGAACACGCTGCGGTACTGCATTACACCAAACTGGACCATCAGGCACCGGAAGAGATGCGCAGCTTCCTGCTGGATGCCGGGGCAGAATATAACGGCTATGCGGCTGACCTGACCCGTACCTGGTCGGCAAAAAGTGACAACGACTACGCGCAGCTGGTGAAGGACGTTAATGATGAACAACTGGCGCTGATCGCCACCATGAAAGCAGGCGTCAGCTATGTGGATTACCACATCCAGTTCCATCAGCGCATCGCCAAACTGCTGCGTAAACATCAAATCATCACCGATATGAGTGAAGAAGCGATGGTCGAAAACGATCTTACCGGGCCGTTTATGCCGCATGGTATCGGCCATCCGCTGGGCCTGCAGGTGCATGACGTCGCTGGTTTTATGCAGGATGATAGCGGTACGCACCTCGCGGCACCGGCAAAATATCCGTACCTGCGCTGCACCCGTATTCTCCAGCCGGGCATGGTGTTAACCATCGAACCGGGTATCTACTTCATCGAATCGCTACTGGCACCGTGGCGTGAAGGGCAGTTCAGCAAGCACTTCAACTGGCAGAAAATTGAAGCACTGAAACCGTTCGGCGGCATTCGTATCGAAGACAACGTGGTGATCCACGAAAACAACGTGGAAAACATGACCCGGGATCTGAAACTGGCGTGATGGAAAGCTGGTTAATTCCTGCGGCACCGGTCACGGTCGTTGAAGAGATCAAAAAGAGCCGCTTCATAACGATGTTGGCGCATACCGATGGCGTTGAGGCGGCGAAAGCGTTTGTTGAATCGGTGCGGGCAGAACACCCCGATGCCCGGCACCATTGCGTGGCGTGGGTCGCGGGTGCGCCGGATGATTCTCAACAGCTGGGTTTCTCTGACGACGGGGAGCCGGCGGGAACGGCAGGTAAACCGATGCTCGCCCAGCTAATGGGCAGCGGCGTCGGGGAAATTACCGCTGTGGTAGTGCGCTACTACGGCGGCATATTGCTTGGCACCGGTGGGTTAGTGAAAGCGTATGGCGGCGGCGTGAATCAGGCGCTGCGCCAGCTAACGACCCAACGCAAGACGCCATTAACCGAATATACTTTGCAATGTGAATATCATCAGTTAACCGGCATTGAAGCGTTGCTGGGGCAGTGTGACGGCAAAATTATCAACAGTGATTATCAGGCATTCGTTCTGCTGCGGGTGGCGCTTCCGGCGGCGAAAGTGGCTGAATTTTCCGCAAAGCTGGCGGATTTTAGCCGTGGTTCATTGCAATTGTTAGCGATTGAAGAATAATCCCCACTTCGTTTTGCAGAACTAAGGAAGCGGCAGAGATGCATTTTCGCGCCATTACCCGAATCGTTGGACTACTGGTCATCTTATTTTCAGGGACCATGATTATCCCTGGGCTGGTAGCACTCATCTACCGGGATGGAGCGGGCCGCGCTTTTACCCAGACCTTTTTTGTCGCCCTCGCCATTGGCTCTATGCTGTGGTGGCCGAACCGCAAAGAGAAAGGCGAACTTAAATCCCGTGAGGGGTTTCTGATAGTGGTGCTGTTCTGGACCGTGCTGGGTAGCGTCGGTGCGCTCCCTTTTATCTTCTCGGAAAGCCCGAACCTCACGATTACCGATGCGTTTTTGAATCTTTCTCTGGCCTGACCACTACGGGAGCCACTACGCTGGTGGGGCTGGATTCGCTCCCTCACGCCATCCTCTTTTATCGCCAGATGCTGCAATGGTTTGGCGGGATGGGGATCATCGTGTTGGCGGTTGCGATACTGCCTATCCTCGGCGTGGGTGGGATGCAGCTCTATCGCGCAGAAATGCCCGGCCCGCTGAAAGATAACAAAATGCGCCCGCGAATTGCGGAAACGGCGAAAACCCTGTGGTTGATTTATGTCTTGCTGACCGTCGCCTGTGCGCTGGCGTTGTGGTTTGCCGGAATGGATGCCTTTGATGCCATCGGCCATAGCTTTGCGACTATCGCTATTGGCGGCTTCTCGACACATGATGCCAGTATCGGTTATTTCGATAGCCCGACTATTAACACTATCATTGCTATCTTCCTGCTGATCTCCGGCTGTAACTACGGTCTGCACTTTTCACTGTTAAGTGGGCGTAGTCTGAAGGTTTATTGGCGCGATCCGGAATTTCGCATGTTTATCGGCGTACAGTTTACGCTGGTGGTTATTTGTACCCTCGTACTGTGGTTTCATAATGTCTACAGTTCGGCGCTGATGACAATTAACCAGGCGTTTTTCCAGGTGGTGTCGATGGCGACAACCGCCGGGTTTACAACTGACAGCATTGCCCGCTGGCCGCTCTTTTTGCCGGTACTGCTTTTATGTTCAGCCTTTATCGGCGGTTGCGCCGGGTCAACGGGCGGTGGCCTGAAGGTGATCCGCATCCTGCTGCTGTTTAAGCAGGGGAACCGTGAGCTGAAACGACTGGTGCATCGAACGCCGTCTATAGCATTAAGCTGGGGAATCGCGCACTGCCGGAACGTATCCTCGAAGCCGTTTGGGGATTTTTCTCCGCCTATGCATTGGTGTTTATTGTCAGTATGCTGGCGATTATCGCCACGGGCGTGGATGACTTTTCTGCCTTTGCGTCGGTTGTTGCGACATTGAATAACCTGGGGCCAGGGCTTGGCGTGGTTGCTGATAACTTTACCAGTATGAACCCGGTGGCTAAATGGATCCTGATTGCCAACATGCTGTTTGGTCGTCTCGAGGTCTTTACATTGCTGGTGCTCTTTACCCCGACTTTCTGGCGTGAATGATGGAGTAATACGTGAAAACATTAATTCTTTTCTCAACAAGGGACGGACAAACGCGCGAGATTGCCTCCTACCTGGCTTCGGAACTGAAAGAACTGGGGATCCAGGCGGATGTCGCCAATGTGCACCGCATTGAAGAACCACAGTGGGAAAACTATGACCGTGTGGTCATTGGTGCTTCTATTCGCTATGGTCACTACCATTCAGCGTTCCAG
>ERZ791624.1452-NODE-1452-length-10856-cov-3.333858_pt1 | contig 10856 bp, 10 predicted proteins | sample MGYA00510058_ERZ791624 | MGnify/ENA primary metagenome ERZ791624 (study PRJEB30046, sample SAMN00715158) | human gut metagenome | study: EMG produced TPA metagenomics assembly of the A metagenome-wide association study of gut microbiota in type 2... | reverse complement strand
CCTCAAGAGCGGTGTCCATGCTTTGTACTGCGAAGGGGCGTGTCCCCATGCGCCCGGCTACACCTGCCGGCAGTTCGGCACGGTGGAGTTGCAGAAGGAACTGGCGAAGGACATTCCCAAGGTCAAAGTCAAGGTGACCGCCTTTGCCCGCATCACAAAGGATATGCAGCGGGGTGCGATCTCACAAGAGGATGCAAGAAAAGCCAAGGACTATGTGCGGGATCTGCTCTATGACGCTCTGCGTGACGCGAATATCTCCGTAGAGGCTTTCGAGCAGCGTATTTCCTCTGAGCGCGTTTACCAGCACTGCGGGATCACCAGAACGGCCAATCCGAGGGGCCGTCCGCCGAAGAAAAAGGCGGGTGAGCAAGTATGACCAACGAGCAACTAATTCGCCAATATTATGACGGTGATGAAGCTGCGCTGGAAAAGCTGTACCATAAAAACATCGGTCTGATCCGCGGCATCGCCAAGGAAGCAGCAGCGGAGTTCAACTGCCTGATAATGGAGCAGCATCATCCGAATCAGTTTTCCGCGTATACGAAAACGATTCTGGACGATCTCTGCGGCGAAGGCGCGTTGGAACTGCTGACGCGGATACAGAGCAGAGAATATGACCAGAACTGCGCTGCGCTCACCACCTATCTCTACCCGCATTTGAAGGGGCGCATGACCCGCTGGCTGGAGCGGAATATTGGCTGCATGGCGTTGAGCAAGGACGAAATGGCTGCCGTCCGACAGGCGCAGAGGCTGTATCATGTTGCATGGAAGGATATCGGTGAAATCGCGGAGGAGTTGGGCATCTCTGAGGCTCGTGTCAGCCGGTATGTTCGCTACAACACCCATTTCCTCGGTGTGCATGATCTTGTTCCGGAGGGCTATGACGGCGATCCCTACGAGCGGCTGATGCCGGGTGCGCTCTCCGTTTCGGCGGAGCAGGCCGTGTACCGCAAGGTCTGCATCGAGCTTCTACGAGAACTGTTCGACGCCTTGCCGAAGAAGGAAGGGGATATTCTTGGCAAAGCCTGCGGCGTGTTCGGATACCCGGAGATGACCTTGAAAGAGATCGGGATGTATCACATGATGAAGGAGTCCGCCGTGGAGAAGGCGAAGAACCGCGCGGTCGAGAAGCTGAGAGAAGCCTATCCCGGCAGCAGGCTCCAAGTGTGGAGGACTGTTCATCGTATGATGCGGAGGCCGGTCCTGCCGTCGGAGGAGGACAGTGAGCTGCGGCGCGACTTCCCGCAGTATGTCCGTGCCTTGACGGAGGTCTATGGCGTGCTGGTGGAAGCCATTGCAAGCGGAGAGCGATACTTAGGCGAGAATGAGAGCTCCAATACCTGTGAAAAGTAAAGCTGGAGGCGTATGTAAAGATTGTGGATGGTCCTCTTACTGCATAGCCGAATCTGCCGCCGACAGCGAAAACTGCCGAGCGGCAGTCTTGCAATATGGGAAGATAAGTAGTCAACTCAAAATTTTTTATAAAATTCTTTGTAAGATTTTTCGTTTTTCGCAGTCTTATAAGTGAACGGGACAAGGAGGTGAGCAGGTGACGGACTTTGAACAGATATACAAAGACTATTTTCGGGATGTGTTCCTCTATGTGCGGCGGCTGTCCGGCGGGGACGAACGGCTGGCAGAGGATATTACCAGCGAAGCATTCTTCCGTGCGCTTCGCCGCATTGACAGCTTTCGGGGGGATTGCGACATCCGGGTGTGGCTGTGTCAGATCGCAAAGAATTGTTACTATACCCATCTGAAACAAAGCCGCTGGACAGAGCATACAGCGGATATGGAACAGCTTATATCGGAAGCGGAGGAATCACCGGATGAAATGCTGCTGCGCAGCGAGAATGCCCAACAGGTAAAACATCTGCTGCATGAGCTTCCCGATCCGTACAAAGAGGTTTTCATGTGGCGTACCCTTGGCGAATTGAGCTTTAAGGAGATCGGGAAGTTGTTTCACAAGACGGAAAACTGGGCGTGCGTCACCTATCACCGCGCACGAAAAATGATCCAAAAGGGAATGGAGGTTGACGAAGATGAAAAATGAGTGCAGTATCATCCGCGATATTCTGCCGCTGTATGTGGAAAACATGGTATCGGAGGATACGTCGGAGTTTGTAAAGGAGCATCTGGAAAGCTGCCCCGCCTGCCGTGCGGAGCTTGAAAAACTGCGGGAGCCTGTGGAGGTGCAAACAGAGCCGCAGCCCGACATGGATACCGCGCCGCTGAAACGCTTGAAAAAGGCTCTGCTGATGAAAAAGGTGCAGACCATCCTATGCACGGCGGCAGTGCTGCTGGCGCTGATGCTGTCGGTCATCTCCTTTCTGACTGCGCCGGAATACTTCGCCTATTCGCCAGAGCTGGTGACTGTGACGGAGGAAGCAAACGGTGCGGTGACGCTCTCTTTCAGCAACGAGGTCACGAATTATAAGCTCCAACAAATCGCCGACCCCGATAATCGCAACACTGTCTACCATCTTGAGGTGTGGACCTCCGTATGGGACAGAGCGTTCCATAGACCCGGGTACAGGCTGTGACCGCAGCACCGGAGAGCGGCAAGCCGCTTCTCGTTTATTTCACGCAGTTTATCAACGGACACGCCGAAAGCTCCAGCGATAGCTCGGTGTGCATCTACGGCACCGCGCCCGACAGCGGCGGCTGGGTCGCTTTGGCGGGGCTTTCTTTGGGCTATTGGCTGCTGTTCAACATCGCACTGTTCCTGATCCTTATCGGGGTATGGTTCAAGCTGCGCAGGAAAGAAAAATCCCGCCGCCGGGTGGAGCGCCTGCTCCCGATCCCTATCGCATACGGGCTGGGGCATCTGTGTGTCATGGGCTTTCGCACTGCATCCTGTTCGGAATGGCGCGACTTTCAACTGATCCTTGCAGTCGGCGTTCTGTTCTACTGCGCTATGCTGCTGGCATTGAGTATTTTTTATAATGTAAAAGAGCTACGGGGTATAAAAAGAGAGGGTGAGAACGAATAGCGGTCTGACCATTTGGAAAGTAGGTGTACCATGAGAAAACTTGTGATCTTTTGCTTTGCCGTCTGTATGACCGTGCTTTCGGTACTATCCCTGTTCAATTTTGCACAGGACGCAGAGGAAAGCATGATACTGGATAAGCGGGCGGTGATCCTCGAAAAGCCGGAGACATTGAGCAACCGCGAATTTTTGGGGCAGATAGATACTGCACTCGAAAAGATCGGCGCAGACATTATGTACCGCTACGCGGAGCTGGATGGGGACAAGCCACTGTACCGCTACTATAAGACCAGCCATACCGACAGCTTTCTTTCCGTTTCTACCGGGAAAGGGAGCGTGAGGCTGGAATCGGACGAGTTCTTTTCCACTGCAAAGCAGCCGGGAGCTATGGCGCTGCATCTGTCCTCGCTGTTTCAAGATACCGCCATCTATCCACTCATGCAGGCGCAGCAGCATGACTTGACCGCCGCGACCTGGTATGTGGCGGAAGGACAGCTTGACGCGGTGCTTCATGCGCTGAAAGGCTTGGGCTATTCCGTAACAGCAACCAACGAAAGGCTTTTGTCTACCAAACTGCCGCTTTATTTCCTGTTCATTCCTGCCTTTATGCTCTGCGTCAGTATCGTATTCTACACCCTGTCCGCAGGCAAGAAAAATGTACTGAAAAAAATGGAGGGCTATACCACGGGGAATATCCTGCTGGGGGAGATCAAAGCCTTTGCCCCTGCTTTGTGTCTTTGCTTTCTGCTGATTTTTGCCGCCGCCATGATTTGCGCCGTGTGGCTTCATCCGGTGGCGACCTGGCAATTTGGGCTGTTCCTGCTGGGGGATTGTCTGTGGCTGCTCGTTCCTCTGATACTGGGCATCCTGCTCTCCCTGTTGTTCCTCTCCGGGCAGCGCAGCGCGGAGTATGTGAAGGGCAAAGTTCCAAAGCGAGGGATCTACATTACAAACACGCTTGCGAAAGCTGCTTTTCTAATCTTTATTCTATTCTCTCTCACCATTGCCATGCGGAACATCACACAGATCTACAACACCTTCCATGCGGCGGAGTTCTGTTCGCAAAAGACAAAGGGCTATGTGACTGTCCCTCTGAACAATGTTAATTCCGGCAGAGCACCGGAGGGCGCGGATTATCTGGCGTTCTATTATGCCACAGTGGATCGCTACAATGGAATACTCATGGCAGCCAACGATTTTAATTACGACCTGTTTGAAGGGAAAATGCTGGGAGAGGCATACGGTCAGGATTATGCCCACATCAACCGAAACTACCTTGCGTTCAACCCCATCTATGCGCCGGACGGGGAGCAGATCGGTGACGCTCTGCTTTCCGATACCCATGTGAATATTCTGCTTCCGAAGTCCAAGGAATACAGGCGGGATGAGGTACGGGAGCGCGGCGCGAGCTGGGGAAATTCCGGGGATGTGAATATTGTCCTCTACGATGATAAAGCGTCTGACATATACTCCTATAACGCCAGCACAGGGCTTGGGGGCAACGGCGCTCTGCCCGCGCCCATCCTTGTAGTCAAGGAAGGTGACCTGCTGGACGGGCTTTTCATCGAAGCATGGTGTTCACAGGGGGCGTATTTCCTCTATGTTCCCACCGATGATCCGTATGCGGAGCTGCTGCCCATCCTGCGGGAAACGGGTATTGACGCGGCGACCGTTTCCACACCAACCGTCGCCGCCACCTTTGATAAAATGCTCCATCATCTGACCTATATGCTGATGATTTGGGGCGTACAGGCTTTGGTGCTGCTGATTGGGCTGTTCTGCCTGATCTTATTCGGCGCAAGGCTCTACTGCGACAATTACAGGGACAGGATCGCCTGTCGCCTGATTGAAGGGCATTCCCTTTTGAGCTGTATTCGCACCCATCTCGTGCTGACGGTGCTGTACTATGGGGCGGTAGCGGCAGGGCTGCTGCTCTTAAAGCTCGCCATCGAGCTTGACTACAATATCCTGCTGGGTACGTTTCTCGCGGAGCTGCTGATCACGCTGCTGGCTTGCGGCAGCATTGCCCGGAAGAACCTCTATCAGATTGTGAAAGGAGCGGAAGCATGACTGCCATTACTTTATCCAATATCAATAAACGCTTCGGGGAAAAAGTCCTGTTTCGGGATTACTCGCTGCATATTGAAGCCGGAGAGTTTGTCGCCATCAAGGGCGAAAGCGGAGCCGGAAAAACAACGCTCCTGAACATCATAGGACTGCTGGAAACGCCGGACAGCGGCAGCGTCACCCTCTGCGGCGCAAGAAACCCGTCCTTTTCCTCCCGCGCTGCGGTTCATCTGCGGCGGCACAAGTTGTCCTACCTGTTTCAGAATTACGGACTGGTGGACACCGACACCGTGGAAGCCAACATGAAGCTCGCCACCCGGTTCGGTAAAGCAAAGGGCAAGGCAGAGAAAGAACGCATCGCGGATGCGCTGGCACAGGTGGGGCTTTCGGGCTATGAGCGTCGTAAGGTCTACACCTTGAGCGGCGGTGAGCAGCAGCGGGTGGCGCTGGCAAAAATCATCGCAAAATCCCCCGACATTATCCTTGCGGATGAGCCTACGGGCAGTCTGGACGAGCGCAACCGCAGCTATGTGATGGATATTCTCAAAGAGCTGAACCGACAGGGGAAAACCATTGTTGTTGTGACACATGATCCCTATGTGAGCGATTGCGCCACACGGCATATTGCGCTGTGAGAGGACGGAGGGTAAAGCTATGCGAAAAAAGAACTGGGCTGCCTTGCTATGCTCGATCCTGATTCTTGCGAGCATAGGGCTTGGCGTTTCCATCATTTACTCGGACTACTATTTCAGCCCCGTGTCGGGCTTGCAATCCTTTACTGTCGCGGATGTCTCCCGGATATACCTTCATCCGGAGGAGGACGCAGGCACGCCAAGCGCCGCCGCGCCGTCCGATGAACTGTATGCGCTTCTGGAACGCTGGGCATTGGAAAACGAGGCGACAATCCTATACAAGAACGGGTTTGCCGCAGGTTGCGGCATCCTGGACGGTTCGGATTGGCTCCGTGAAGCCATCGGGCTTTCGCTGCCTTGTGACGCGCAGGGCGTATTAACCGCAGAGGACGCGGCTTTTTCTGATGCCTATGTGCGCGATGGGCGGTTTTTGCCGGACGCGCTGGGGCTGCCTGTACTGGGAACCTATCGGGAACGGGATGTGCCTTCCGTTATCTCCAATGCAGGGTTTCTCTATCCGTTGTCCATGAGCGGAGCGAAGGACGGAATGTACTTCACAGATGGCGCGGACACCAGTGGTCTGACGGCACTATTTGAGAATAGCGGCTATACGGTCACTGACCAGCGGCAGCGTTTGAGCCTTCCCGCGCTGGCGGCGAAGCTTCTGACGGACAGCGTTCTTTCCAGAGCGATTTCCGCTGCCATGCTCGGTTTGATCTTTTGCTTCTCCTATGTGGTGCTGACCGTGTATCGGGAAAATGACCGCCGCTATCAAATCTATCATTTGTTTGGACTGTCAAAAGCACAGCTGTTCCTCCGCTCCACCCTTACGGCGATGGGTATTGCACTGACGGCTGCTCTGCTTTTCGGCGTGGTGCTGTACCGGGGGCTGACCTATATGCCGGACAGTGATCTGACCACGCTGCTGATAGGTACTACGGTAGGGTTTGTACTGTTCTCACTGATTTTGAACTGGGCGGGCTACTGCGGAACAGCCGCACGGTTGGGGAAAGGGGGAAGATGATATGACACTGATCAGGCAGGTGATCCGGGATTTGGTCAAGGATGCCGGATGGGTCTTTTTTTACGGCTTCTTAACCGCAATGTCCATCATGGCTTTCGTGCTGGTGGGATTGAGCTACCAGCATGTCGCGTCACAAAATGATGCGATCCGTCGCTTTACGCAAAACGATGTGAGCATGGTGCGGGTAAAGGATTTGAGCAGTCTTATGACAGCGGCTGACCGGAAAACTACCGCACAGCCTATCAGCACAGGCAGTGGGCGGCAGCAGGGCCTCGTGGATCTGTTTCAAAAGCATGACAACCTCGGCAGCCTCGTCCTTCTCCCCGGCATCGGCGGGTATCAGCAGACCATCGTTTATGTGGGCGCCTATACCCGGCTGACAGCATTCCCGTTTCCGGCAGGCAGCGGTGCACCCATCGCCGCAGTTTCGCCGGACTGCGCCGGGGACGAAGGAAAGACGCTCCGCATCGGAGATCACGAATGCACAGTAACCGTTGTTCCATCCGATATGGACGTTTACCATCCGCTGCACTACATTCCACCCGCATCGGAGAATCTGAAGAAAACGCTCTATGTTTTCTCGCCATCCTGTGAGGATGCCCTTTCCCTCGCGGCGTTTCCGCACGTATCGGTGGATATGTTCATAGACCGTCTGATTCTTGCCGAACCCACAGAGGAAAGCGCCGCCGATGTCAGGTCGTTTCTGTATCAAAACTATTCCGCCTATGCGGAGATACAGTCAACGGAAAACTTTTTGCGGCTTTCCGCCGCAAGCAGCACCCGCACCCATCAGGCGTATCTTCTGTTCTACATCATGTCCACGCTGGTTTTATTCGGTGCGCTGCTGCTGAACACCTATCGCATCCTGCGACGCAGGATCCCGGAATATGCGGTGCATCATCTGTTTGGCGCAACACAGCGGTTTATCTTTACAAGGATGTATCTGTTCGTGTTGGGATACCATGTGATCCCGCTTGCGGGAACGCTCCTGATCCTGTCATTGAACAGGCTCGCGTCGCCGCTGAATCTTCTCATGGTATTCGCAGCCGCCATGGGCTCGGCGTTCCTTGTCACAAGTATTGTGCAGCAGCGTTTTGTATCTAAATTTTCACAGGGATTAAGGAGGGAATGAACTATGCCGGGAATCACCGTTACACAAGCCTGCAAGAGCTATGAAACCAGCCACTACACCGTAAAAGCGGTAAATCACGCCAATCTTTCCGTGGAAAGCGGCGAAGCCGTCGCCATTGTCGGACCTTCCGGCAGCGGCAAGTCCACACTTTTGAACATTATCGGTCTGATTTTGAAGCCGGATTCCGGAAGCGTCGCCGTGGGCGGAGAGGAAGTTCTGAGCATGAACGACAGGCGGTGCAGCGCTTTCCGAAATGCCTCGTTCGGCTATATTGTGCAGGACTTCGCCCTGCTGGACGATGAAACCGTATATCACAACATCCGAATCCCCTTGCTTTACAACAGGCAGATCAAGCGCAGGGAGCACAAGCCCCGAATCAGGGAGATCGCGCAGAAGCTGGACATATCAGACAAGCTGAACCGCAAGGCAGGCAAATTGTCCGGTGGAGAGCGGCAGCGGGTGGCAATCGCCCGTGCAATCGTCTGTGACCAGCCGATCATCCTTGCGGACGAACCCACCGGATCACTGGACGCGGCGAACAAATCGAATGTCATGGACATCCTCATGCGGCTCTGCAAGGAAAGCGGCAAGACGCTGATCATCGTTACGCACGACCCTTCGATTGCCGAACGCTGTGACAGGATCGTTCAGATGACGGATGGCCGCATTGAGGGAAACGGAGAAACCTTGCCGTGAGAGGGTGTGCGCCCATTACCATGGATTTCAGAGTCAAACAGCCGCAAGCCACCATTTTTGATGACTTGCGGCTGTTCTGTTCAGCAGCTCTTTTGGTAACTCTCCATCTTGTACGCTTTGCTTCGCCGAAGCGCTGGAAATGCACGATCTCCCGGGCCCGCAGGAACTTGATGACGTCGTTGACGTCCGGGTCGTCGGACAGGCGCAGGATGTTGTCATAGGTGACCCGGGCCTTCTGCTCTGCTGCAATCATATAAGAACAACTTGTGATTAAAAGTTCCAGTGAATTTCAATCGGAACGTCCCTAGTTCCCGGAATGCGCTTGCCAACGGATATATAATCAATCAGCGTTTCCACAATTTCGCGGGTAAGGTGTTCCAAGTTGGTGTATTGTTCAATCAGTTCGCGGCGATTATCGCCCGCCGCAATTTTTTCTTCGATTTCGGCTAACTGCTTTTCTCCGTCAGCAATTACACGTTCCAAACGTTCACGCTCTGTGGTAAAATCTTTAGACATTTCTACATAATCGCTTTCAGAAATTAAGCCCTTGACCTTATCCATGTAAAGCTCCCGAATACCTTTTGAATACTCTGCAACCTTTTTTTCGTAGACTGCAATATCAGAGAGTAGACGGGCTTTCTGCTCCTGTAAGTTGTCGCAAAACTCAATGTTCTGTTCTAACTCGTCTTTGTCAAGATAATCGGTTGCTAAACGGTTAAGCTCATCTATTACAAGCCTTTCCAATTTATCAACAGAGATAAAAGAGCCGATACAAGCGTCCTTTGCCACATGGCGGTTGGAGCATTGTAAATAATGTTTGCTTCCACGCCCCGGTGCAGACTTTGATGAACGCATGGTGTAACCGCAGTTAGCGCACCGGGCTTTTCTTGCAAATAAACCGACTGTGCCAACGTCAAAGGGCTTTGCCCTCTGTTCGATTAACGCCTGTACTCTGTCCCATAACTCACGATCTATAATCGGCTCATGCGTACCCTCTACGACATACCACTCACTTTTGGGACGGGGCTTGTTCTGCTTCGTCTTATAGGAAACGCTGCCGTATTTTCCTTGCACCATATTACCGATATAGATTTCATTTATCAGCATATCAGAAATAGCAAAGTATTTCCAAAGGGTGCTGTTCTTTGTTTTCGGCTGCTGATACCGCAAGCCATGCAGACGCTTATATTCAGTTGGATTTGGTATGCCCCTGTCATTGAGCATACGGGCAATCGCAGTTTTTCCGTAACCCTGTGCGAATAGGGTGAATACTTCTCGGACAACGGCTGCAGCTTCTTCGTCGATTATCAAGTGTCCCTTTTGGTCGGGGTCTTTCTTGTACCCGTAAAGGGCAAATGCGCCGATATGAAAACCGTTCACTCGTCTGTTGGTTAAAACGCTGCGGATATTCTCGGACATATCCTCCAAATACCACTCATTGACAAGTCCGTTGATTTGACGTGACTTTTTGTTTCCCTTGTTGGCGGTATCGGCGTTATCAACAATGCTGATGAAACGAATACCCCAAATAGGGAATAACCCGTGTATGTACTTTTCAACTAATTCCAATTCACGGGTGAAGCGGGATTGTGTTTTACAGAGGATAATATCAAATTTGTGCGCTTCTGCGTCTTTGAGCAGACGGTTAAATTCCGGGCGTCGTCTATCTGAACCCGTGTAGTCGTCGTCGCTGTATATGTTGTAAAGTTCCCACCCCTGTTCCATAGCGTATTGCAGCAGCATAGTCTTTTGGTTCTGTATGCTGTTGCTGTCGTCGGTTTCAAATTGCTTGTTTCTATCTTCTTCGGATAAGCGGCAATAAATCGCAACTTTCATGTTCATATCTCCTCCAAGAGATAGAACAAGCTATTTCCACTATGATTATACCATAACGGAAACAGCTTGTCATGATTTCTTGCGAGAATTAACATTTTTGTTTCGTTCTAATCTATTGATAAGCTCAATCCACTTTTTTGTGAATTGGCTCTTTGAAGTAGTGTTCTCGCCGCTTTTGAAAACACTCTTGCATATCGTATCTGTTTTGGATTTATCGTTTTTCTCCATGATTAGCCCCCTTTCGGAAAACTGCTAATACACTATATGAAAAGCGGCAAGTCCACTATTACAACAAAAAATATAATGGGGCTTTAATCGGACGGTTGTTAGCACAACCTCACGGGAGTTTCACCCCTGCATGGTTCTCATGCAGCCCTACCCATTGCCTGCGACGCTTTGAACGCTCGGACTGTGGCTGTAAGGGAGTATCATTATGTATTCTGCGCGTCGTTGCCCGCAAGCTGCCAGCTCGCTTTGCGG
>ERZ791624.1447-NODE-1447-length-10895-cov-1.957380_pt1 | contig 10895 bp, 7 predicted proteins | sample MGYA00510058_ERZ791624 | MGnify/ENA primary metagenome ERZ791624 (study PRJEB30046, sample SAMN00715158) | human gut metagenome | study: EMG produced TPA metagenomics assembly of the A metagenome-wide association study of gut microbiota in type 2... | reverse complement strand
ACGATCCACCGCCTGTTGGAGCTGTCCGGTGGCGGGATTGATGAAGAAGGTAACCGCTCTGCTTATACATTTGTAAGAAATTCAAATAATCCGTTAGAAGCGGATGTGATCATAATAGATGAGATGTCGATGGTAGACAGCAGTCTGTTCTACAGCCTGCTGCAAGCGATCATGCCGGGAACCAGGCTGGTACTGGTAGGAGATTCCAATCAGCTTCCATCGGTCGGACCGGGCAATGTATTAAAGGATATCATTCGTTCGGGGGTATTCTCTGTAACGGTGCTGGACAAGATATTCCGACAGGGTGAGAATAGTGACATTATTACGAATGCCCATTTGATCAATGCGGGAAAGCAGCTTGAGATCAATAATAAGAGCAGGGATTTCTTCTATATTCCAAGACAGGGATCACAGGATATCATTGCGGAATTGAAGCATTTAATCTTAGACAGTCTGCCGGGCTTCTTTCAGGTCGACCCGATGAATATCCAGGTGCTTACTCCGATGCGTAAGTATGAGCTGGGTGTCGAGAATCTGAATAAACGATTGCAGGAGATCCTGAATCCTTCGAGCAGAAGCATACCGGAGAAAGAGAAAAATGATGTTGTATTCCGTAAGGGTGACAAGGTCATGCAGATCAAGAACAACTATAAGCTGGAGTGGAAGATCATGGATGCAAAGGGCCGCTTTGTGAAGGAAGAGGGCGTAGGTGTATTTAACGGAGATGTTGGTTTTATAAAAGAAATCGATGAATTCGATCAGAAGATCGTTGTCGAATACGACGACGGAAGACTGGTAGATTACCTTTATTCCCAGCTTGATGAACTGGAACATGCTTATGCCATCACGATACATAAATCACAGGGAAGCGAATATCCGGTCGTAGTGATTCCACTTCTTACAGGACCGGCAAAGCTGTTGAATCGGAATCTGCTCTATACGGCAGTTACGAGAGCCAGAAAAGGTGTTGTGATCGTAGGAAATATCGGTCTGGTTAAGACGATGATCGATAATATCGATGAACAGAAGCGGTATACGACATTTGCTGAACGACTGGCAGAACTGGCATAAATCCAGAGTGATAAAGGGGGATAAAATATGCGGGAACAGAATATGTGGAACCGGACGCTTATGGATCTTGTATTCCCAAGGAGATGTCCGATCTGTGATGTAGTTATGGCATATGGCGAACAGGGCATCTGTAACAGGCATAAGACGCTGCCATATGTGACCGGGCCGGTCTGTATGAAATGCGGGAAGGAGCTTTCGGAAGCTGAACAGGAATATTGTGAAGACTGCAGGCGACACACCAGAAGCTTCGAGCGGGCATATCCGGTCTTTCGTTATGAGGAGCCGGTTGCATCCAGTGTGCTTGCTATTAAATATCATAATAAACGGGAATATGTGGATTATTATGGCAACCTTGTGGCAGAACGTCTCAGAAAAGCAGGGGTTGCAGACCGGATACAGATTATTCTTCCGGTGCCGATACATAAGCGCAGAAGAAAGAAACGTGGCTATAATCAGGCTGAGCTTTTGGCCGAGGTGGTAGGACGACAGCTTCATCTTCCGGTAGATAAGACGCATTTGCTCCGGGTATCAGAGACAGCACCGCAGAAGGAATTATCTCCGCTTGAACGCGCTAATAATATTAAACAGGCATTAGAAGTTAAGATGCTTCCGGTGGAATGGAAGACAGTGTTATTAATAGATGATATCTATACGACAGGGGCAACGGTGCAGGCATGTACAGAAGCCTTGCAGGAGGCCGGAGCGGAACAGGTCTATGTCGGAGTGATATGCGTAGGAGAAGGCCGATGAGAGGACTTGGCTTATAGTCGGTTCTGTGATAGAATAAATGATATCTGCGGATGTTTAAAAGAATCGGCAGGAGAAATATACAGAAATGGAAAAGGCGTATCAGCCGGGGTGAGAGATGAGATTTCGTCCGTGTATCGATATACATAATGGAAAAGTAAAACAGATCGTTGGCAGCAGCCTTCAGGATGAAGGCAATACTGCGAAGGAGAATTTTGTATCTGAGTATGACGGGGCTGCATTTGCAAGGATGTATAAGGCTGCCGGGCTACATGGTGGACATATCATTTTATTGAATCCTGCGGGGAGCGGGTACTACGAAGCGGACTGCCATCAGGCAGAGCTTGCGCTTGCGGAATATCCGGGAGGGCTGCAGATCGGCGGCGGAATCAATGCCGAGAATGCCGGACGGTTTCTTGATATGGGAGCATCCCATGTGATCGTCACATCCTATGTCTTTAAGAATGGTGAGATCAACTACGATAATCTGACTGCGATCAGACGGGCAGTCGGAAAGGAACATCTGGTGTTGGACTTAAGCTGTAGAAAACGCGAGGACGGATACTACATTGTGACAGATCGCTGGCAGAAGTTTACAAATGTGAAGATAACAGCAGATACATTGGACATGCTTTCCGATTATTGTGATGAATATCTGATCCATGCTGTAGATGTGGAAGGTAAGGCATCCGGTATAGAGATGCATATCGCAAAGCTTCTTGGAGATTGGGGCAGAATACCTGTAACTTATGCAGGTGGTATTGCATCATTTGATGATCTGGATAAGCTCCGTGTGTTGGGGCAGAATCGGATTGATTTCACGATAGGCAGTGCACTTGATATTTTTGGAGGACATATGAAGTATCAGGATGTTTTGCAGTATTCAGATCAGTAATGAAGTGTTGAATGAACATGATTCATGAGATAGAGTTATATGTACAGTTGAGAAGGAAGGTACATAGCAATATAGAAAACATGGAGGGACAATAAGACATGAGAAAAATGAAGAAGGTTGCAGTCATGTGCCTGACAGCAGCGATGACGATGTCGTTGCTTGCAGGCTGTGGCGGAGCAAAGAAGGATACCGATGGTTCGACTTCTGAGACAGAAGTGACAACAGAGGTATCAACCGAAGAAGAGACAACCGAAGCTACGACCGAAGAAGCAACAACAGAGGAGGAACTCGGGGTGTCAGACGGCGATAAGGTGATCAATATCAACTTTGATGATAAAGATACCGATGGTTTCCATACTTATACAAATGGTGGAAATGAAGAAATGACCAATGAAGATGGAGAACTTCGTATCAATATTAAGAAGACGGGAAGCGTAGACTATGCGAACCAGATCTATTATGATGGATTCCGTCTGTATCAGGGTTGTGTCTATGAATATTCCTTCGATGTCCGTTCTGATCTGGAACGTACGATTGAATGGAGATTACAGATCAATGGTGGAGATTATCATGCATACACCAGTGATGTGATCACGATCGGACCGGAGACACAGCATATCACAGCACAGTTTAAGATGGAGGAGGATTCCGATCCTGCACCAAGACTTTGCTTCAACATGGGAAAACAGGAAGGTATGACCGGAGATGAAGCAGAGCATAATATTTATTTTGATAATATTTTATTAGAGGCAGTTGATGCTTCCGGCGCACAGCAGGTAGAAGCAACACCTGATCCTATGGCTATCAATGTGAACCAGGTGGGCTACATGACCGGTGACTCCAAGGTCGCTACCGTGATCGGAAAAAATGCGAAATCATTTGAAGTAATTGATGTGGCATCAGGAAAATCTGTATATTCAGCAGATCTGCCGGAAGAAGCTACCTACGATCCACCATCAGAGATGTTCTGTAAGCAGGCGGATTTCTCATCCGTAAAGGATGCAGGAACCTATAAGATCAAGACAGATGATGGAGAAGAATCAGTGGAATTCAAGATCGGTGACGACATTTACGGAGATCTGTATAAGGATGTCGTGCTGATGCTTTATAATCAGCGTTGCGGTGTGGAGCTTGATAGCAGCATTGCAGGTGAATTTGCACATCCCGCCTGCCATACAGGTGAAGCGGTTGTATACGGAACAGATAAGAAGATCGATGTAACAGGCGGCTGGCATGATGCCGGTGATTATGGACGCTATGTTGTATCAGGTGCAAAGACAGTACAGGATCTGTTCTTAACATATGAAGACAATGGATATAAGGCAGATGACATCGGTATTCCGGAGAGCGGAAACGGTGTGCCGGATGTCTTAGATGAAGCAAGATTTGAGCTGGATTGGTTGCTCAAGATGCAGGATGCAAATGGTGGTGTATATCACAAGGTAACCTGTGATGTATTCCCTGAGACAGTTATGCCGGAAGAAGAAACCGCACAGCTGATCGCATGTCCGATCTCAAATACAGCGACCGGAGATTTTGCGGCTGTTATGGCAAAGGCTTCAGTTCTTTATAAAGATTACGATGCGGATTTTGCAGCAAAATGTCTGGATGCATCAAAGAAGGCATATGAATACCTGAGCGGTAATATGGATGCTTACGGATTCTCAAATCCGGACGATATCGTAACAGGTGAATATCCGGATACGATCTTCCGTGATGAGACGATCTGGGCAGCGGTAGAATTATATGCAGCAACTGGAGATGCTTCCTATAAGAAGGCTGCCGATGCAATCATTGAGGGTAGTGATATCGTAAACTATGGACTTGGATGGGCAGATGTCGGATATTACGCTCTGTATGACTACATCAAATATGACGGCGGTTCTGCCAAGGCAAACGAATTGTTCTTCAATGAAGTAGATAAGACCGTAGATCAGATTAAAGACAACGGTTTCGGTGTATGGGTATCACCAACCAAGACATTTGCATGGGGAAGCAATATGAACATTGCAAATAAAGGAATGTTACTTCTGATGGCAAATAAGCTTAAGCCAAATGCAGATTATGTAAAATATGCTTCATACCAAAGAGACTATCTGCTTGGAAGAAATGCAGTCGGCTACTGTTATGTAACAGGCTATGGTACAAGAACTCCGCTTCATCCGCACCACAGACCATCTCAGGTATTAGAGGTAGCAATGCCGGGTATGTTAGTAGGTGGCGCAGACAGTAATCTGGAAGATCCATATGCAAAGGCTGTTCTTCTGGGCAAAGCACCGGAGAGCAGATATGCAGACAATGCGCAGTCATTCTCCTGTAATGAGGTGACGATCTATTGGAATTCTCCGATGATCTATCTGATGTCAGGACTTGGCAACACGAAATAAACACACAAAATAACACACACATAAATAGCACAGCCGATCGGGATAACTGTTCGGCTGTAGCTGGTATAAGAGAGTTTTCATTATGGACAAAATAAAGAAGTTATTAGAAAAAGAAATTGTCAGATATGTAATAGCAGGTGGGGCAACTACGGTTGTAAATATTGTATCTTTTTATCTGCTGCGTCTGTTTACCGATTTGTCAAGAAGCGTAGCGAATATCATAGCTATATCACTGGCGATTTTATCGCATTCTTTGCAAATAAGTTTTTTGTGTTCACAGAGAGCAGTAAAAAAGATGCAGGAACGCTGATACGGGAATTTATCTCCTTTGTCGGAACGAGGCTTCTTGCGATGCTGGTTGAAGTTGTCGGCACGAATCTGTTATGTGATTCGTTTCGCTGCAATGAATTTATATCGAAGATCATTGTTCAGTTCTTTGTAGTCATAATCAATTATGTATTCGGTAAGTGCTTTGTCTTTAAGAAAGAAAAAACGTCAATCCGGATATTTATGAGAAGAAATTATCTTATCCTGCTTGCGGGAGTGATCCCTGCGTGCTTCCTTTTAGGGGTATGGATCGCGGAAAAGATCGGACCGTTTGGAGGAAACAGTCTGACGATGGTAGACAGTCTTCATCAGTATCTTCCGTTTTTCTCAGATTATTATGACAAGTTAAAGAATGAAGGCAGTCTGTTCTATACATGGGATATCGGACTTGGAAGTAATATGTTGGCGATCATCGCATATTATATTGCATGTCCGATCAATTTCCTTGTTGTATTATTCAAAAGAGAACATATCTATATTGCAATGAGTTTGTTCATCGGAATCAAGATCGTACTTTCCGGTATGTCATTTGCATATTATATGCGTGAGAAATGCAGGAATTATAAGACATATGATGCTGCAATCCTGATCTTCTCAACGGCATATGCGATCAGTAATTATGTGATCGGATATTCATGGAATCTGATGTGGATGGACTGTATCATGATCCTTCCGCTCATCATGGCAGGCTTTGAGCGTATGACAGAGAGTGGGGATTATAAGCTCTATGTTCTGTCTTTGTTCTATGCGCTGATGTGTAACTATTATATGAGTTTTATGATCTGTATCTTCCTCGTTATGGTCTTTCTGCTGACGAACCATAAGAGTGTGAAGAGATTCTTTACCGATGGCTTCCGATTTGCCGGATGCTCTCTGCTGGCAGCGGGTATGTCGGCATTTCTGTTGATCCCTGCATATCTGGGATTGAATACAACAGCGTCGGCGACCAGAGTATTTCCGAAATGGGAATGGTATGGAAGTATATGGGATCAGATCAAACAGCTGTTTTATCTGACGAAGCCGATCAAGAACCAGCAGTTTGATGGCGGCCTGAACATTTATTGCGGAACGATCTGTTTTGTTCTGGTATTTGTCTATCTGTTTAACCGGAACATTAAGCTGTGGGATAAGATAAAGAATGTGATCATTCTGGTAGTGATCTTTGCAAGCTTTAATAATAAGCTGTTGAATTATATCTGGCATGGCTTTCATGATCAGTACGGAATTCCGAACCGATTCTCATTCCTGTTCATTTTCCTGATGCTTGCCATGTGCTGTGAGGTGCTTCTGCTTCTGGATAAGAAAGATACCTTTGCGGTACTTCTGGCTGTAGCGTTTGGATATGGTTTCCTGATCTTATCCTATAAGAAGTGTACGATTGAGCGTCAGACCCTGATCTGGACTGAGATATTCCTGACGGTATATGCATTGTTAATACTGGCATTTACCCTGACAAAGGGAGTCTGGCGGAAGCTTGTCATATATGTACTGACCATAGCCTGTCTGGTAGAGACGGTCACAAATGGAATTAAGGGATATGACAGCAACGGATATGTCGATATCAGCCAGTATTTTGGCATGGAATCATCGATGAATCAGGCGATCGATACACTGGACTGTAAGGACAAGGCATATAGGGTAGAGCTGATGAATACAAAGGTCGTAGATGAGCCTACTTATTATAATCTTAAGAGCGTCTGTCTGTTCGGATCGACAGTGTCCGCTGATCTTGTCGATATGATGCATGACCTTGGATATTACACAGGTGCAAATGAATTCCTGTTCGACGGCGGTAACACCTTATCCAATTCATTACTGGGTGTGCGTTATCTGTTACAGAGAGAGGGCGAATATAATTATTTTGATGTCAACTATGTAACAGATGTAGATGGAGTGAACATATATGAAAATCCATATGCGTTAAGTCTTGGCTACATGGTAAATAATGACCTGTTAGATTATGATGGTACGATCGGTAACATGTTCGATACCTTAAATCAGTTCGTGAAGCTGTCAACCGGTGTGCCGGGTGTATTCTCACAGTTATATCCGGAAGTAACGATGTACAGTGATAACTGCGAGCTGTCACATGATAGTGATACCAGTGAGTATTATTCCTATACAAGAACGGACAACAGTAAGTGCGATTTCCAGCTGAGCTTTGATGTGACGGACGAGTCTGCAGATATCTATATTCTGGCAAACAGTTCCGGTATCAATAAGGTAAGGATCTATGTAGACGGAGAGGAACAGAATTATGAGAGACTTCAGAACCAGACTTACCATGTCGGACATCTGGTTCAGGGACAGACCGTAACGGTTGAGTATTGTTTTCAGAGTTCACAGGCGAACAGCGGAAGTGCCAGACTGGTCGTATCTTCCTTTAACTGGGATTCCTTCTTACAGGCATATGATATATTAAGTGCTCAGCAGATGCTGGTTGGTAAAATGGAAGATGGTTATGTGAAAGGATATATGACGATCGACTATCCGGGACTGCTGTTTACATCCATCCCATATGATAAGGGCTGGACAGCTTATGTAGATGGCAAGAAGTATGAGATCGATACGGTAGGAAATGCTTTCATAGCCTTGAAGCTTGCGACCGGAGAACATGTGGTCGAGTTCAGGTATTTCCCACCGGGCTTGAAGCTTGGACTGATTCTTACATTTGCATGCTGGATCTTGTTCGGATTCTTATGCGGAAGAACACAGCTTCAGAATCGCCTGGAAGGTGCGGCATCCGGCAAGCGGAGACGCAGAAGTCGGTCAGGTGAAATTTCCGATGTAGAGCCATCAGATATAATAGAGGTATCAAAGGATGATGAGAGGCTTCCGGAGTCTGTACGGAATGAAGCTGAACCATCGACAGATGATGATTATTACAAGCATGTAGATGAGATCCTTAAGGATGTATTTGACGATGACAAGAAGTAGAAATCGGGAATCTGAGCATCTGCAAGGCGACCATTTGAAGGCTGTAGAAGGATGTATAACATAGATAAAAAATGAGTGGCGTACATCCGGTAAATTTGTTTATATCTGACATATTATAAAAAGAAACAGAATAATGTTGTTAGTTATATATAGTAAAAAATATCAAAAAAGGCCTATAGATTTTATGAAAAATCTATAGGTTTTTTTATCATCTCGTTGACCTTAACATTCATTTATAATATAATAACATGTGGAGTCAAAGTATTAGATTCAAAAAAGTAGAAATAGAGGTGCATCAATGGAGAAAATTAAGGAGTTGGGTTGGAAACCGGTCGCAGCAGCCGGTGCGGTACTTGGTCTTCTGGCTGGTATCTTAGGTGTTGCAGGGGTAGGAGCGGGTGCTCTGATCGTTGGAATACTTGCTGCGATTGTAACATTTGGAGGCTTGTTTATCGTCTGCGGTGACAGTGCCGGAGGCAATGGTGGCAAGGGAGATAAATATAAGAAATTATTTATGAACCTGCCAATCGGATTTGCGCAGGCAAAGATCATAGAAGATCCTGTAAACGAACCAGTTATCAGATCGTAGATGCAAACGAGATCTTTGGCGAGTACTTCAAACTCGATGTCAGTGATTACACCGGCAAGAACCTGAAAGAGAGCAAGATTGAAGTTCTTCAGGATATCAATGCATGGTTCACGGCATATAATAACTCCGGAACAAAAGAAGGAGATCTGATGGATGTCGAGATCACGATGGAATCCCTTCAGAAGGTATTCAATACCGTAATGTATAAGTCAGAAGCAGATTACATTAACATGGTGGTTATTGATATCACAGATCAGAAAGATACAGAGAACAAATTGTCCAAGGCAATTGTTGATGCGAATGCAGCCTATAAGACACAGGCTGAGTTCCTTGCAAATATGAGCCATGAGATCCGTACACCTATCAATGGTATTCTGGGTATGCTCCAGCTTACACTGATGGCTGATGATCTTCAGGCAGATTACAGAGATAACCTTGTAACTGCAAAGAACTGTGCGGATACACTGCTCCGACTGATCAATGATATCCTTGATATCAGTAAACTGGAAGCAGGAAAATACAAGATCAAAGAAGAAACATTTGATATCAAGCAGGCGATCGAGGAGACGGTTGCTGCACAGGTACCACTTGCAAATAATAAGGGGTTACAGCTCGACTGTTCATTTGGAAACAATATTCCAAAGCTGGTAAAGGGCGATGGACAGAGAATTCAGCAGGTATTAAACTGCCTGTTATCAAACGCGATCAAGTTCACCTCTGAAGGAAGTGTCCGTGTTAAGATCGCATCCATGGATATGGAAGGGGAAAATAAAGTTAAGATCCGTATGGCGGTTGCAGATACCGGAATCGGTATTTCAGAAGCAAACATGAGCAAGCTGTTCATCCGTTTCAGTCAGGTTGATTCTTCTGATACAAGAAGATATGGCGGATCAGGACTTGGACTTGTAATCACAAAGCAGATCGTTGAACTGATGGGTGGTAACATTCAGGTTCAGAGTAAAGAAGATATTGGTTCTACTTTCATCGTAGAAGTACCTATGAAGGTTGTAAAGGCATCTGATGATGCATTAGAAGAGGTTGAAAAGGAAGAAGAACCGGCAGTATTCTCAATCAATGCACACAGCAAAGCAAGAATCCTTGTAGCAGAGGATGAACCGGTTAATCAGCAGGTAATCGGTAAGCTGCTTGGTATGGCAGGCTTCTCTTATGATATTGCAGAGAATGGTCAGAAAGCAGTTGAACTCTTCAAGCAGAAGATCTACGATGCCGCTTTATTCGATGTACAGATGCCTGTTATGGATGGTATCGCAGCTACGCAGGAGATCCGTGAGATCGAGCAGAAGGAAAAGAGAAAGAGACTTCCAATTATCGCAGTAACGGCGAGAGCGATGTTCGGCGATAAGGAACGAATCCTTGAGAATAAACTGGACGATTACATAGCTAAGCCATACAATCTGAATGATGTTGTTGAGACATTAAATAAATATATTGATGATTAACGTAAGGGGGTCATTTGAAAATGGCAGGTAATTTTTTTCAGAATGCATTTGAAAAGACAAAGTCATTAGCCAATCAGGCAGTTGACAGTACAAAATGTGCTGCACAGAAGACGAAGATAAAAGGTAAGATCTCATCTGAGAATTCAAATCTTGACAGAATCTATACAGAGATCGGAAGATATTATTACAATCTGAATAAGGAAGAAGCACCGGAGGAGATCAAGCATCTGTTCGACAGCGCTGCAAAGGGCCTGGAGAATATCGCAGCTCTGGAGAAAGAGTACAGAGAAGTAGAGGAACAGGAACACCGTATTATGAACAGTGGCAACCAGTATCAGCAGACGCCACCACAGGGTATGTATAATCAGCAGATGAACGGAATGCCGCCACAGGGTATGTACAATCCACAGATGAACGGAATGCCACCACAGGGTATGTATAATCCGCATATGAATGGAATGCCACCACAGGGCATGTATAGG
>ERZ791624.1446-NODE-1446-length-10895-cov-9.784502_pt1 | contig 10895 bp, 6 predicted proteins | sample MGYA00510058_ERZ791624 | MGnify/ENA primary metagenome ERZ791624 (study PRJEB30046, sample SAMN00715158) | human gut metagenome | study: EMG produced TPA metagenomics assembly of the A metagenome-wide association study of gut microbiota in type 2... | reverse complement strand
TCGACGGTCTTGCGGATCTCGGGAACGTTCGAATAGTCGATCTGCGGATCGATGCCCTGCGTGAGCATGTTCAGACCCAGCGTGACCAGATCCACGTTGCCGGTGCGCTCGCCGTTGCCGAACAGCGTGCCCTCGATGCGGTCCGCACCGGCCAGGATGCCCATCTCCGCATCGGCGACGCCGCAGCCGCGGTCGTTGTGCGGATGCAGCGAGAGCACGACGTTGTCGCGGTACTTGAGATGCTTGTTCATGTAAGCGACCTGCATCGCAAAGACGTGCGGCATGCTCATCTCGACCGTTGCCGGCAGGTTGATGATGGCCTTGCGGTCAGCCGTCGGCTTCCAGACATCGAGGACAGCGTTGCAGACCTCGAGCGCGTACTCAGGCTCCGTGCCCGTAAAGGACTCCGGCGAATACTCGAAGCGGTAGTTCGCACCGGCTTCTTCCGTCAGCTCTTGCAGGAGCTTGGCGCCGTCGACAGCCATCTGCTTGATTTGTTCCTTGTCCTTGCGGAAGACCTGCTGGCGCTGTGCGACAGAAGTCGAGTTGTAGACGTGGACGATGGCGTTCTTGACGCCCTTCAAGGCATCGAACGTCTTGCGGATGATGTGCTCGCGCGCCTGCGTCAGGACCTGGATCGTCACATCGTCCGGGATCAGGTCTTCCTCGACGAGGCGGCGCAGGAACTCGTACTCCGTCTCCGATGCAGCCGGGAAGCCAATCTCGATTTCCTTGAAGCCGACTTTGAGGAGCATCTTGTAGAATTCCATTTTCTCATCCAGGCTCATCGGGATGACGAGCGACTGGTTGCCATCGCGAAGGTCGACGCTGCACCAGATTGGCGCATGGTCTGGGGCATCTTTCTTGGCCCACTCCAGGTCAATCTCCGGCGGCATGAAATAACCTTTGCTGTACTTCTGATAATTCATCATAATGCAAAACCTCCCAATAGAAAAAGGCCTCCGTCCATGAGACGAAGGCCTGTGCCTGCGTGTTACCACTCAAATTCATACTCCTTGCGGAGTACCTCTACGGATTCTAGCAAATCCTCCTGCTGTAACGGTCAGGCTCCGTCCCTGCCTAATAGTGCATCGGATACATACAAACGTATGCCCTAACACGTTCAGTGGGCTGCTTCAAGGTGAGTTCCAGATTCCTTCCCTGCTGTCTTGCACCTACCGGCAGCTCTCTGGTGGTTCCAGAATCTTTACTATTCCTCTTCAACGCATTTCCCTGTGTTGGGTACTAGAATAGCACAGGAAAATCTATTTTGCAAGCGTTTTTTGTAAATCTGTAAACTTTTTTTATCCGAGCGGGCTCATTTTTTTTCTTCTGGCTCGCGCAGCGTCTTCTTGGCCTGGTTGAGCTTCTTCTCGACCTCGCGCTGCTGGCGCTTCTGCTCCTTGTGCGCTTCATAGCGGCGGCGGCCTTCCTCAAAAGCCCTTCTCGCCTCTTCCGAGTCGATGATGAGCGGCGGCACAGCCTTCGGGCGCGAATTGCGGTCGAGCGCAACCATCGTGAAATAAGCAGACAGCGCGCGCTGCGGCTTGCCTTCCTGATCGAGGTCCTCGACATCGACATTGACCGTGACCTCCATCGAGCTGTGGCCGACGAAGACGATCTCTGCCGTGCAGGTGACGAGGTCACCGACAAGAATCGGCAGATGGAACTCGAGCTCGTCGACGCGGGCCGTGACGACGTTGCAGCGCGCGTACTTGCGCGTCACGGCATAAGCCGCCGAGTCCATCATCTTCATGATATCACCGCCGTAGATGTTGCCGCTCGGATTCGTCTGATTCGGCATCATAACCTGGCTGATTATGAGTTTATTCTGTGCCATGGAAAAACCTCCTGCTCTATCGCCGCAGAGCGCGTGCTCCGCTAATGCTAACATGATATACAACCTTATGATATAGGAATAGGATATAAGATTCAATCAGGAAATACCGTGACTGAATCACAAAGCCACTGCGCGTCCACTCATTTGATGAAACGATCGATGGCCCGGTTGAGCTGCTCTAAAGCCTGCTGATCATTGTCGCGTACGGCATCGACGATGCAGTGCTCCAGATGGTCCTTCAGGATGATGCGGCTGACGCCCTTGATGGCGCTGTCGACCGCCGAGAGCTGCACGAGCACCTCGCTGCAGTCGCGGCCATCCTCGATCATGTGCTTGATGGATTCCAGATGGCCGATGAGCCGCGCCATGCGGTTGAGCACGGCCTTCGTCTGCGTGTGGCTGTGCTGATGGCCATGAGTGCCATGCGCGTGATGATCATGATGGATGACCGTGCCATCGGCCAGCACATGGGTGTGTTCTTTCTCTTCCATTCTTCTCGATATCACCTGCCTGATGTTCTCTCTGTAATAGACTATTGTCTTTATTCTCCCTTCTCTTTCGTTTTTCCTTCTTTCCAGCATTAAAAAAATCTCCTCGCAAGGAGGAGATTTTTTACTCAAGAGGGGCTCTATCAGTCGACCGAGAGCGTGACCGTCTCGCCGTTGATATTCCATTCTTTTTCATGGCCGTCGAGGGTGTCATACGTTACTTCGTCGCAGAGCGTGATGTCCTTGAGGAAGGACTCGTTCTTGCGGACGAGGCCCTCCAGTTTCTCGTTGCCTGCCATGCCGACCTTGATGTGGTCGGTGACTTCATAGCCGTTTTCCTTGCGCATCGTCTGAATCTTGCTGATAATCTCGCGCACGAAGCCTTCCTCGAGGAGTTCCTCGGAAAGCGTCGTCTCGAGGGCAATCGTCACGCCGTTGTAGCGCTGGCAGTTGTAGCCTTCCGTCTGTGCCATGGAGACTTCGACATCCTCCGGCAGCAGCGTCACGTCGCCGTCCGGCAGCGAGATGACGAGTTTGCCCGTCGTGTCGAGCTCTTCCTTGGCCTTGTGGCCGTTGACTGCCTTCAGGGCCTTCTGGATGGCGCCCATCTTCTTGCCAACCTTTGGTCCGAGGACACGGAACTGCGGCTTGAAGCTGTACGTGAGGTATGCCTCCATATCGTCCGTGAAGACAACTTCCTTGACGTTGAGCTCCTCTTCGACGATTTCCTTGTAGAAGTCCGGCAGCACGACAGGTGCCTTGACAAACATCTTGCCGATTGGCTGGCGGTTCTTGATGTTGGCCTCATTGCGCGCAGCGCGGCCGAGCACGACGATCTCGAGGACCTCGCCCATGTTCTTCTCGAGCTCCTTGTCGATATGTGCCTCATTGGCCTTCGGGAAGTCGCAGAGATGGACGGATTCCGGTGCCTTCTCATCGATGCTGCAGACGAGGTTGCGGTAGATGGACTCCGTCATGAACGGGATCATCGGTGCAGCGGCCTTGGCCGTCGTGACGAGTGCCGTGTAGAGCGTCATGTAGGCATTGATCTTATCCTGCTCCATGCCCTTCGCCCAGAAGCGGCTGCGGCTGCGGCGGACATACCAGTTCGAGAGCTCATCGACGAACTCCTCGAGTGCCTTGGCAGCTTCCGTCACGCGGTAGTTCGAGAGGTCGTAGTCGACGTCCTTGACCATCGTGTTGAGGCGCGAGAGGCACCACTTGTCCATGACCGGCAGCTTATCGTAGTCGAGCGTGTACTTCGTCGCATCGAAGTTGTCGATGTTGGCGTAGAGCACGAAGAACGCGTACGTGTTCCAGAGCGTGCCCATGAACTTGCGCTGGCCTTCTTGGACGGCATCGTCGTGGAAGCGGTTCGGCAGCCATGGTGCGCTGTTCTCGTAGAAATACCAGCGGATAGCATCGGCGCCGTGCTTCTGCAGTGCCTCCATCGGGTCGACGGCATTGCCCTTCGACTTCGACATCTTGCGGCCATCCTTATCCTGGACATGGCCGAGCACGATGACATTCTTGTACGGAGCCTTGTGGAAGAGCAGCGTCGAGATGGCGATCAGCGAATAGAACCAGCCGCGCGTCTGATCGACAGCCTCCGAGATGAAGTCCGCCGGGAAGCGCTTCTCGAAGATCTCCTTGTTGTCGAACGGATAATGCCACTGTGCAAACGGCATGGAACCCGAGTCAAACCAGCAGTCGATGACTTCCTTGACGCGGTGCATCTCCTTGCCGCACTCCGGGCACTTAATCGTGACCTTGTCGATGTACGGACGGTGCAGCTCGATATCATCCGGACAGTTCGAGCTCATGGACTTGAGTTCCTCGATCGAGCCGATGACATGCTGATGGCCGCATTCGCACTGCCATACCGGCAGCGGCGTGCCCCAGTAGCGGTTGCGCGAGAGGCCCCAATCCTGTACGTGCTCGAGCCAGTTGCCGAAGCGGCCTTCGCCGATGGACTTCGGGATCCAGTTGACCGTCTTGTTGTTGGCGACGAGCTCGTCCTTGACGGCCGTCATCTTGATGAACCAGGTCGGGAACGAGTAGTAAAGCAGCGGCGTATCGCAGCGCCAGCAATGCGGATAGCTGTGCGTGAATTCCGGTGCCTTGAAGAGCTTGCCCTGCTGCTTGAGATCATCGAGGATCATGGGATCGGCCTTTTTGACGAAGACACCCGGCCAGGCCGTCTCTGCCGTCAGCTCACCCTTGCTGTTGACGAGATTGACGAACGCGACGTTGTAGTTGCGGCAGACGCGGTTATCGTCTTCACCGAAGGCCGGAGCCATTGGACAATGCCCGTGCCGTCTTCCGTCGTGACGTAGTCATCGCAGGTCACGATGAATGCCTTCTTGCCGCGCTGGTTCTTGACCTTCTCGACAGCATACGGATAGAGCGGCTCATACTCGCGGTACTCGAGATCCTTGCCCTTATAGCGCTCGAGAACCTGACGCTCGCCCTCGACACCCTCGAAGACCTTGTCGACGAGTGCCTCAGCGAGGATGTACTTCTTATCGCCGACCTGTACCTTGACGTAGTCGACCGCGGGGTTCACGCAGAGCGCCATGTTCGACGGCAGCGTCCACGGCGTCGTCGTCCAGGCGAGGAACGAGTAGTCGCCGTCCTTGGCCTTGAACTCGACCATAGCCGAGCGCTCCGTGACATCCTTGTAGCCCTGTGCCACCTCGTGCGAGGAGAGCGGTGTGCCGCAGCGCGGGCAATACGGGACAACCTTGTAGCCCTCGTAGAGCAGGCCCTTCTTCCAGATTTCCTTGAGTGCCCACCACTCCGACTCGATGAAGTCGTTCTCATAGGTGATGTACGGGTGCTCCATGTCAGCCCAGAAGCCGACGACATCGGAGAACTCCTCCCACATGCCCTTGTACTTCCAGACGGACTCGCGGCACTTCTTGATGAACGGCTCGATGCCATATGCCTCGATCTGTTCCTTGCCGTTGATGCCGATCTGCTTCTCGACTTCGAGCTCGACCGGCAGGCCGTGCGTATCCCAGCCAGCCTTCCTGAGGACCTTCTTGCCCTTCATCGAGGCGAAGCGCGGCAGCATGTCCTTGATGACGCGCGTCAGCACATGGCCGATGTGCGGCTTGCCGTTTGCCGTCTACGGGCCATCGTAGAACGTGAAGGTATCGCAGCCCTCGCGCTGGTCGATTGCCTTCTGAGCGATGTCATGTGCTTTCCAGAACTCGCGGATCTCCTTCTCGCGTTCCACGAAATTCAAGTTCGTATCTACTTTCTTATACAAACAGAATGCCTCCTCACATATGAAAAGCCTGCACCCAAATAGGATGCAGGCTCATGATACCTACAGGATAACCACCTATTTCCACGCACCACCATGCGCTGTCCCGTAACGGGGGATGCCGGCAAGGCTTACTCGATTCGTTCAGCCCGCTGCTCCGGAGTGATTTTCCCCTGCAGGTACGCACGCCCGGCTCTCACCTTTCCCGGTTCGCTTCCGCTCTCCCTGCAGTCTACTCTCTCCATCGATGCATTTACATGTTGACAGGCTTTATTGTACCACAGGGATGGACAGATTTCAAATACATTTTGAGCGTTCCTAGGCTCTCTTCTCAAGCCATCCGCTTTACGCTATAATGAAGGTTGTTTGAGCAAACAAGAACACTGAAAAGGAAGGGATCTCATGCATCAGTATCTTTTCTATATCGGAGACTTCCCGATTCGGGCCTACGGCCTTGTACTGTCTCTCTCCATCATCCTCGCGACAGGCGTCGGCTACTTCCTGACGAAGGCAGACGGCCGTGGTTACGAGAAGTACATCGTCGACCTCGGCATCTACTGCGGCGTCGCGGGGCTACTCGGCGCACGGCTCTGGGATGTATTCTTCTTCGACTGGGATTATTACGGCAGTCACCTGACGGAGCTCTTCAACGTCTGGCAGGGCGGCATGGCCATCCAGGGCGGCGTCTTCCTCGGCGTGCTGACGGGCGTCTGGTACTGTCACCGCCATCATCTCGACACCGTCCACCTCATGGACGTGCTCGCACCGGCCATCATCCTCGGCCAGGCGCTCGGCCGCTGTGCCAACCTACTGAACGGCGACGCCTTTGGCGCACCGACGGGCAGCTCATTCGGCATCATCTATCCGACGACCACCCTCGCCTACCACACGTACGGCGACCAGCCGCTCTGGCCAGCTGAAGTCTGGGAAGGACAGCTCGACGTCGTCATCTTCGCACTGCTCTTGCTCTTCCGCACGACAAACCACGCCAAGGGCCAGTGCTTCGCCCTCTACGTCATGCTCTACAGCCTCGCGCGCTTCGGGCTCGAATTCCTGCGCGGCGATTACACCGAAAAAGTGCTCGGCCTCGTCACGAGCGCCCAGGCCACGAGCATCACCGCCTTCCTGATTGCCGCCATCTTCTTCATCGGTCTCCAGCTCTATGGAAAGAAACCGAAAAAAATCAGAACGAATCCCGGCCATAAAGTTTGACGGAACCGAATCCCATCTACTATAATGGAACATGGAATCATAAAAAATGCATGAAGGAGTAACGAATTCATGAAAATCTTAGCACGTCATCTCACCGTCGATCTCTTCAACTGCAAGAACAGCAAACTCAAGGATATCGACCAGATCAAAGACTATATAGCAGAACTGCCCGAACATTTCACGCTGACGAAGATCTCCGAGTGCTCCGAGCACCTGACGGATGAGCACTACGCCATCATGATGCTCTTCCGCGAGGGACACATGGTCCTGCACGTCTACACCAAGCTCAAGTACGTCGCCATCGACATCTTCCTCTGCCAAGAAAACGCCGAGCCAGAGCACATCGCCAAGGACATGCGCGATTTCTTCAAGCCGGACAAGACGAAGACCACGCTCTTGAAGCGCGGCGACTTCGGTTCCGCCAAGGATATCCGCCCCAAGGTCAAGACGCGCGTCGCTCCGCTGCGCAAGATCCACAACACGGGCGCCAAGGTCCTGCGCGTGCTGGCCCGCCGCAACCGTCAGTAATCCTAAACAGAAAAAGAAATGGGATTTGCTATGAGCCATGCGCTCAGAGCAAATCCCATTTTTTGTGGTCCATGCTGTAATACATATAGAAAAGAGCTCCGCCTCAGCGGAGCCCTTGCTTAACCGGCAACTTCCTATCCTCCCAGTCCGTCTCCAGACAAGTACTTTCGGCCTCTGAATGCTTAACTACTGTGTTCGGTATGGGAACAGGTGGAACCATTCAGGCATCATCACCGGATATTCTATTTGAATGCTTGCACATTCAAAACTATACAGAAGAAATTACTCTGTCAAACATTTCAGTTCTCTAGTTAAGCCCTCGACATATTAGTAGTAGTCAGCTTCATGCCTTGCGGCACTCCCACATCTACCCTATCAACCTTGTCTTCTTCAAGGTGTCTTACTAGCTTGTGCTATGAGATACTTCATCTCGGGACGGGCTTCACGCTTAGATGCTTTCAGCGTTTATCCCTTCCGGACGCAGCTACCCAGCTGTGCTTCTGGCGAAACAACTGGTACACCGGCGGTCCGTCCACTCCGGTCCTCTCGTACTAGGAGCAGTCTCCCTCATGTATCTTGCGCCCGCGATGGATATGGACCGAACTGTCTCACGACGTTCTGAACCCAGCTCACGTACCACTTTAATGGGCGAACAGCCCAACCCTTGGGACCTGCTTCAGCCCCAGGATGTGATGAGCCGACATCGAGGTGCCAAACCTCCCCGTCGATATGGACTCTTGGGAGAGATTAGCCTGTTATCCCCAGGGTAGCTTTTATCCGTTGAGCGATGGCAATTCCACTCTCATTCCACCGGATCACTAAGCCCTACTTTCGTACCTGCTCGACCTGTATGTCTCGCAGTCAAGCTCCCTTCTGCCTTTATACTCTTCGCGCGATTTCTGTCCGCGCTGAGGGAACCTTTGGACGCCTCCGTTACTCTTTCGGAGGCGACCGCCCCAGTCAAACTGCCCACCTGATACTGTCCTCAGCTTCGTTACTTCTCGAGTTAGATCCCTAGCACATAAAGGTTGGTATCCCAACAGCGACTCCGATAAGCCTGGGGGCCTATCTTCTCCGTCTCCCAACTATCCTGTACGTTACATGCCAAAAATCAATGTCAGGCTGCAGTAAAGCTCCATGGGGTCTTTCTGTCCAGTCGCGGGTAACCTGCATCTTCACAGGTATTTCAATTTCACCGGGTCCCTCGTTGAGACAGTGCCCAAATCGTTACACCTTTCGTGCGGGTCGGAACTTACCCGACAAGGAATTTCGCTACCTTAGGACCGTTATAGTTACGGCCGCCGTTTACTGGGGCTTCAATTCAAAGCTTCTTCTTGCGAATGACCTCTCCTCTTAACCTTCCAGCACCGGGCAGGTGTCAGCACCTATACGTCAGATTTCTCTTTAGCAGGCACCTGTGTTTGTGGTAAACAGTCGCTTGGGCTTCTCTTCTGCCGCCGGCTCCAGCTCCAACCGCGAAGGTCTTCACCAGCTCCGGCCATCCTTCTCCCGAAGTTACGGATGCATTTTGCCGAGTTCCTTAACGAGGGTTTTCCCGCGCACCTTAGGATTCTCTCCCCGCCTACCTGTGTCGGTTTTGGTACGGGTACATGATGTCTCGTTAGAAGCTTTTCTCGACAGTGTAGTACGCTTGAATTCGGATTGTACCGAAGTACGCTCCTATCTATCAGTTCTCGGCCTTAGTACAGGGATTTGCCTCTATACCAGCCTACCGCCTTCGACGCGCATTTCCAATCGCGCGCTCAAGCTCCTTGCTGTGTCACTCCATCCTCAAACAACATCATGCAGTACAGGAATTTTCGCCTGTTGTCCATCGCCTATGCTTTATGCCTCGGCTTAGGTCCCGACTTACCCTGAGACGACGAGCGTTGCTCAGGATCCCTTAGGCTTTCGGTGGATCCGATTCTCACGGATCGTTTCGCTACTCATACCAGCATTCTCACTTCCAAGCTGTCCAGCTGTCCTTCCGGTCTGCCTTCAACCTGCTTGGAACGCTCCCCTACCGATGCTTGCGCATCCCGCGACTTCGGTTCTGTACTTGAGCCCCGGATATTTTCGGCGCAGGGCCTCTCGACCAGTGAGCTATTACGCACTCTTTGAATGGTGGCTGCTTCTGAGCCAACATCCTGGTTGTTTTGGAAGTCCTACATCCTTTTCCACTTAGTACAGCATTTGGGACCTTAGTCGGCGATCTGGGCTGTTTCCCTTTTGAATACGGGTCTTATCACTCGCATTCTGACTCCCAGGCTCTTCTCATGAAGCCATTCGCAGTTTGACTAGGCTCGGTAAGCTTTACGCTCCCTTACCCGATCAGTGCTCTACCGTCTCCATGTGTTACCTGAGGCTAGCCCTAAAGCTATTTCGGGGAGAACCAGCTATCTCCACGTTCGATTGGCATTTCACCCCTATGCACAGCTCATCCCAAAGTTTTTCAACACTCACGGGTTCGGTCCTCCACTCATTTTTACCTGAGCTTCAACCTGGCCATGCATAGATCACTGTGGTTTCGGGTCTAATCCCAGAGACTTGCGCCCTATTCAGACTCGCTCTCGCTTCGGCTCCGCGTCTCCCGCTTAACCTCGCCTCTGAAATTAACTCGCCGGTTCATTCTTCAATAGGCACGCCGTCGCACATATAAAGTGCTTCGACTGCTTGTAGACATACGGTTTCAGGTTCTATTTCACTCCGCTCCCGCGGTTCTTTTCACCTTTCCCTCACGGTACTATGCGCTATCGGTCGTTCCGTAGTATTTTGCCTTGGATGGTGGTCCACCCTGCTTCCCACAAGGTTTCACGTGTCTCGTGGTACTCTGGATACCAGCCCATCAGCTCTGGATTTCGTCTACCGGAGTTTCACCGTCTGTGCTCAACCTTCCCAGATTGTTCGACTATCCCTGACTAACTTGATGCTGGTCCTCAACCCCGGTCGTCCGAAGACGTCCGGTTTGGGCTCTTCCCTGTTCGCTCGCCGCTACTGAGGGAATCTCGTTTGATTACTCTTCCTCCGGCTACTTAGATGTTTCAGTTCACCGGGTGTGCCTTCCTTTCGGATGGTACGACATGACTCGTACCGGGTTGCCCCATTTGGAAATTCATGGATCAAAGCCTACTTGCGGCTCCCCATGACTTATCGCAGCTTATCGCGTCCTTCATCGACTCGGAACGCCTAGGCATCCGCCATATGCCCTTTGTAGCTTAACTTATGTTCGCTAAAGGTATCATATCACTATGATGTCTATGCTTGAATCCTAAAATGTTCGTTCAAACCATTCTGTTCACACTGTTCATGTGTACTCGATGATTTTGATACATTTTATTTCTTCTGTGTAGTTTTCAGTGTACATAGAGAACCTTCATCTCAGCCTTCCCCTCTGGGGAAGGTGGCAGCCGTCAGGCTGACGGATGAGGTTGTTCTCTCAAAACTAGACAATGCAACTTAGGCCAAATGACCGACCAGAGTCATGAGCTTGCGCTCATTTACTCCTTAGAAAGGAGGTGATCCAGCCGCACCTTCCGATACGGCTACCTTGTTACGA
>ERZ791624.1444-NODE-1444-length-10934-cov-1.613476_pt1 | contig 10934 bp, 10 predicted proteins | sample MGYA00510058_ERZ791624 | MGnify/ENA primary metagenome ERZ791624 (study PRJEB30046, sample SAMN00715158) | human gut metagenome | study: EMG produced TPA metagenomics assembly of the A metagenome-wide association study of gut microbiota in type 2... | reverse complement strand
AATGACAGATATTTTACACGGCCTTTTGCTGAGGGCACCGTGACCACCGCTGTGATCTGATCACCGCAGACATGGAAGTTATATTCCTTCTTCCCGTGGACCCGGCTCTCCACTGTGCCGAAGAAAACCGGGGTCAACGTCTCCTTTACGTGGCTGTCGATCTGAACATTCCCCATAAAATTCTGCTGCACATACCCGTCCTTCTCGAGCACCTCATATGTCTCCGATTCATGAAGCTTATAGCGCTTCTGAATGTCCGGCATTGCGGCTATGTATGAATAGTCGATGTATTTCGCCTTCATCCTGACGCCCAGATAGTAAAGAGCCATCGGGCTGACTGTCACTGCCTCCTGCATGTTCCCTCCCTTCACCTTGCGCGATTCTTAACCAGTCTGTTTCCCCACGCCCCGCATTGAAGGCGTTCGTAAGGAATTCCCCCATTTACCGGATCCTGAAAATGTCTCCGTTCCATATTCCTGCCTGCGAAGGCGTCTCCGCATCCAGCATCTGCCGGTGCAGGCGTTCGCAGTACAGCTCACCTTTCAGAGAATAGTACGCAGCATCTCCCCTTTCCTGGCTGATCAGCCCTCGGATATCTATGCCAAGCTTTTCAAATGGAACACCCACAGGAATCTCAATGTCGTAGTTAAATGGTTTCCCGGCACCGTCATCCGCGCTTTTAACTGTCACAATAATGCTGGTTTTCATGGCTTTTATCCCGTTCTGTCATTTTCCGCAGCGATCTTTGCATAATTTGCTGATCGCGGCCGTAGTGTTATCTGCTTTCTTTATCCGATCCGAAGAACGCGTGGCCGTCCGTCCGTGACTAGTGCAATCTCGGCTCTATCCAGCATGATTCCCGTGTTGTCCGCCTCCGGGGCAAAGTCGCAGAAAAGGTAGTCTGATATTCTCTTATCCAGAAGAATCATGCAGTCCGCCGTCTGCATGCAGTCCGTGAGCACATCCGCATCCCCATCCATCATGTGATCTCTGGTTTCCGCGGCTATGATCACGAAATCCAGCTCCCTCGTCTTTGTAAACAGGCGCCGGAAACCCTGTCTCTGAGCGTCCGTCAGTTCCGAGCTGAATGCCGCAAGGTCATAGACGACCAGACAAATCTGCTGATAGCCCTGATGCCACTCTTCTTCGCGAAAAGTGCCTTCCTTCCGGTGTTCCTGAAGATTCTTCCCTCGATCCGCAGCAATCGTAATCAGCTTCTCAAGCCGGGCAGCCGTCTTCTGCACCTCTCCCGGCTTAAAAACAAGCACCGGTTATCATCCTTGCGGCTCCCGAGCAGCCGGGCCACCGTGTCCATGTATGAAAGGACTCTTCCGCGGTTTGTCCCGCATACCAGAATCTGGTTGTACTTTGAAAAATCCAGCGATACCGCCTTCAGATCTTCCACATCTGTTCCGACCGGCAGATGTGCGCGGTCTGTATAGTCGCTGTCTGACGGAGGGTCCGCGTCTAACCCACACGATCGTCTTCGTGATGAATGAATCCGAAATCCTCTTCCCTGCTGCTATTTCCGCCATCGGAGTCACCCGGACCGCTTACACCTGGCACATCTGCGCTCTCGGCTTCGCCTGTTTCTTCTGATCCATCACTGACTCTTTTCCCTTCAGCTGCTCCGGAAGACGCATTCACAAAAGCTCCCTCGCCGTCCATCCCCTGACTTTTGCTGCTGTTCCAATTTTCCTGCATCATATGGAACAGCGTCTGCAGATGTTCATGCCGCGTCTTGTCTTCCTTTGCCTCATCACAGACAGCGCATTGGAAGGCTGTCGGCGGGTTATCCTTGATCAGCGCGCGGCCCGCAAAGGCCGGAAGGCTGATCCCGGCAACCGGGCCGACAATCGAACCGTACTCCCCTTTATCGGGAAGCTGAAATGTGATGCTGCTTCGGATCAGCTGCAGAAACTTGTACCGGATACCAATCGTCGAGTTCGATGTGAAGATCGTGTAAATGCCATAACTTGCACCGCTCGCAGCGATCTGGTTCATGAACTCCTCAAACTCCGGATAAGTTTCAAACATCGGCCCGATCTGGTCGATCACCAGAAGAATGGCCGGCAATTTATCCGACACGGACTCCCTGTACGCGGGCAGGGAGCTGACCGCGTGCCTGAGGAAAGTCTTCTTGCGCGCTTCCATCTCTTTCATCAGACGGACGATGCAGCTGCGGACTTTACCCTCTTCCTGGTTCAGGATCACTTCTGCCACATGAGGCATATCCTTAAACTCGCTCAGACTCCATCCGCCGGCATCGATCACCGTGATCTGAAGATCCGCCGGAGAATACAATATGCCGGAAACCAGCATCACCGTCTTCAGCAGCATCGTCTTGCCGCTTCCCGGGATGCCGAACACGCCACAGGTCCCGTTCTCCGTAAAATCAATATTCTGGATGCCCTGACTCTGCATTGCCGGGATGTCGAATTTCCCGACCGGCAGCGACAGACGTTTCAGCTTCTGTTTCCAGTTCTCAGCAAATGAAGCAGGCTCGATGCCGATTTCCGAAAGTGTAAGCCACCGTGGAAGCTCCGGCAGCCACGGCGCGGCCATCTTTTCAATATGGTTCTCAGCGCAGACCCTTTGGATGTAGCCGATCACGGCAGTCAGCTCATCCACGCCGTTTTTATCCTGCCGTTTTTTCTTTTTTTTCAGTCGGATCCGGTTTCCGGTGACATCAACAATACTGACTTCGTTATCTGAGGAAGACCGCCGGAGCTGCCCGGTATACTCAGCCCCGCTGTAAAACGCCTGGAACAGCTCAAAGAGTTCATCCTCACCTACACGGATATATGCCCGCCCGGACTGCGTGATCTTTGCCGCATCGGGACGCTTGAGCATCTCACGGCTGTCAGCAGCGTCCTGCACCTTCATACAGATCCGGAAGCGAGAGTTCGCGTTGATCTGATCGGTCACCACCCCGGCCGGCCGCTGTGTCGCGAGCAGCATATGTACACCCAGAGATCGTCCGATCGTTGCCACAGAGTTCAGCTCCGCGAGAAACTCCGGCTCTTCCTTTTTCAACTCCGCAAACTCATCCGTCACGAGAATCAGATGCGGCAGGCGTGTCTTCACTTCGCCGTTCTTGAAAGCCTTCTGATACTTATCAATATTGTTGACACCAGCCTGCGCAAACAGCTTCTGCCGGCGTTTCAGCTCACTCTTCAGCGCCACCAGCGAGCGCCCTATATTTCTGTCGATATTTGTGATCTTACCAACGACATGCGGAAGCGGCTCCATCAGGTCCGACATCCCGCCGCCCTTATAGTCAATAATCACAAAATTCACGTCGTGGGGATGGTAGTTCACCGCCATGGAAAGGATCCAGCTCTGCAGCAGTTCGCTCTTGCCGGAGCCGGTCGTGCCTGCCAGCAGCCCGTGCGGGCCATGCGAGGTCTCCCCGCTCCTGACATCCAGGCTGAACGTCCTTCCGCCTTCCATCACCCCAAGAGGCGCCTCCAGCGTCTGATATGGTTTGGAATCCGCCCAGCGCTGCGCCACGTCCAGCTCTTCTACATTTGGACATGATACCCTTCCAGGAAGGTCACCGACTGTGGGATCGGGATGCGGCTCTGCCGACTGCTCTCCAGCTCGATGGCGGACATTTTTCTTGTATATGTCTCCAGCTGCGCCTGGTGAATCACACTATCCGGTGTAAACGTTGTCCGCTCGTTATATTTGCTCCGCTCATAGACGCACGGTTTTTCTGTCAAGTCAACAATATACTGCGTCGTCTGCGGCAGCCCATACAGATCTTCCGAAAGAATAATCACAGTGATCCCGAGGGATGGGTCATTGGAGATCAGGCTGTCATACACGGCTTCATGTTTGATCAGATCCCTGTTTCCTACTACCACAAGATAACGCGGAAGGGGCAGTGCCTCGTCCTTACGCCGGACATGGCCATCCTCCGCCTTTCCTTTCCGCTCTTTGACCACTTCACGGAGCATCTCGCAGATCAGATGGATACGCTTCCTGTCAAATGCAATATACCTGGTCTGTCCCGTCTCATCCCATATGTGGGAAGCCACCTCAGAATTCCCCATCTGCACCGGGCCTCCTCATCAAAGAACACCGCCAGGCGGACGTCATTCGCGCTCTGTTGGGCTGTCACCTCTACCAGCAGGTTTCGCAATAAGTAGTAAACAGCGTTTGTGCTGCCGATCAGCCCGACTGTCTGCGCTGTGCCAAGCGGCACTGTCACCGGCATGTTGTCGACATACTTTGTTTCCTCGATGATGCGCTCCGCCATCAGCTGAAGCTCATCATCGTCCTCCATCTGAAATCCCTCCGCCTGAGCGCGGCTTTTCACCTCCACGCACAGCTTTTGTTTTCCTGTCCCGAGCCTTGTCACAAGGAAGTCAGAATCTGACGGAAGCCTCTCCCAGAGGTTTCGCTTCATACGGTCAACTGTCTCCAGACATCCGGAAGGTTCTCCGTTCTCCCGAGTGATGATCCTTCTCTGGACATCTGCCGTCTTGCGTATCCTTGCCTTTTCATTGGCCATGTAGGATTCATACTTTTCGTGCCGCAGCTTCTCGTATTCTTCGAGCTTCTGCTGCTCTTCCTTGCTGAGCTTGTTTCCCAGGAACATGTTATAGAAAGTAGACCCGATTCCGCCCATCCTGGCAAGCAAGATCAGCGGATTCATCATTCCGGTTGTAAGAGATGCCGCCAGCATGGCACCGGAACTGATAAGATACGCCGGATTATTCCTTCTCGCTGCCCCGCCGCGCATTTCCGCCGGTGCCGGAGAGAGAATGATCGGTTCTGATGGAAGCTCCTCCCTGATCCGTGGGGATAGGTGGTATCGGATGGAACAGGTATTCTCCCCTGCTGAAGCCTTTGCACCATCCGCTCTGCCTACGATCTTTTCAGAGCCGGAGTCTGCTCTCCTGCTCATCCTCCTGGCTTGATCGGATATTCTCAGACTGCTCCCTACATTCTAAAATAGAGCCTGCCTTCCTGCAGCAAAAAACGGCACGTGAAGACAGAGAGCACGTCACCGGCATTCATGCGGGATCTGGTGATCGGAATTCCGTTCAGAAACAGATGGTTTGTACTTCCAAGATCCTGGGCATACACCTTTCCAGACTCACACTGAATCTGAAAGTGCTTTCTTGAGATGACGGGAAATGTCACAACGATGTCATTGGCATCTGGCTGCCGGCCCACGCTGATGGTGCCATCGTAAGGAAGATCCACGCTTTCAGAAAGTCTTCCTGTGATCCGGGAAACATAGAGAATCGCCAGAGGATTTCTGCAAAGAATCTGTATCTCGTTATATATGACTGTTTTTGAAATAGACGGTATCTGCCCCTGGGATCTGACCGTAACGGTGCCATCCTGCATCTGGAGAAACAGCATATGATCATTGCTGCCTGGGACCTTGACAGAGTCCTTCTTATGCGTTCCGAAGGAGATGCTTTCCCCGTCGGAGATCAGCGTGTAGTAATCATGATTATTGAACTGAAAAGATACTGCGGCCTGCATAGATTATTTCTCCAAATGTTATTGTCCCGATTTCATTTTGACATACACCAGCTCATGGAAACAGATATGCCGCTAAAACCTTCCACAACAAAGCAACTTATACCAATAGTTATCATCAAGACATCTGGCATTTTTATATATTCGCAAAGAACAGAAACCGACTAGATAACAGCGTGAAAAGATCAATGGAATGATTCCAGAAAGTTCAATTAATTACTATCGTAAATGATATATACCTATGCTTATTGAGACTAATGACACAAAAATCATGAACATCAGTGAGAGTGGTTCTTTTGTCATCATTTCTGGCTCTTCAATAAGTGGCATAAGCCATCCCATCAAAATAGAAAATCCAAAAAGCAGCCACAAAATGCCACCCGCCTTTGACTTCTTCTTGTGCCTTTCTTCTATGGCAACTTCCACCTTTTGATCACTGTCAGCCTTCTTCCCATTGATGATTTTTCCATTCTGCGTTTGTGGCTTATTCCCGTCATAGCTGTCGTTTGCTTGACCTGCATAGGCACCCTGTGTTTTCTCAAAAGCGTCTGTGTTTTTATTCTTGCTCCCGACTCCGGAAGAACTGCCCGGCGAACTTTGTCCCCATCCTACAGCGCCCATGGTTCCTTCCGTATCCTGCCAGGAATTCCCCTCGGTTTTCGCAGACGATGATGTGCCTAAACCAGAGCTCCGCCCTGAAGTCGATGTAGTTGATCTGGAATTCCACCCGGAAGTCGATGTGCCTGATCCGGTATCCCATCCTGAAAAAGTATTGGATAGGTTGCTTGTACTGCTTCTTGAACGATTCTCTGATGTTCCCATCTCTTGCAGCGCGTCCAGCATTTCTCTTGCGGTCTGGTATCGATCCCCCGGCTTATACGCACACGCCTTCATCACGACTCGCTTAAGCTGCATCGAACCATTCACCGGCATCGGAAGGACGTCTCCCCGAATCCTCCGGCTGTACGCCTGTTGCGCGATGTCATAATCTGGTACACGATCCTGCGGCCAGAACGGGAGTTTATAGTTATTGCACATCCAGTAGAGAACCAATCCGAGAGAATAGAAATCTACCGTCTGATCGTACTTCTCTCCTTTTATTACCTCTGGCGCCATATAAGGCTTTGTCCCGACATTCGTCGCGGTCGTCGTATGGTCCATCGTCCGGGCGATACCGAAATCCCCAAGCTTGAAGTCTCCGTATTTCGAGACCATGATGTTCTCCGGCTTGATATCTCTGTGGACGATATGGTTCTGCTCGCAAATCAATAGAGCGGTACACAAATCTGAGGCGGCTTTGCGCACCGTATTCTCGTCAAAGGAACTATCAGACCGGGCTGATTTGTATTTCAGGAGCGGCATCAAATACTCCATACGGATATACACCAGCCAGCCTATCCCTGTGGTAAGTTTTTCAGTATAAATATCCTCACAGCTGACGATATTGGAATGCCCCTTCATGGACATCATGACCTGATACTCTTTCAGGATTCTGTTAAAATCTTCTTCATATCGCCGCGCAATGCTTTTGTCATCATAGCCATAGGCGCGGGCGCTCTCCACCTCATCCTGAGACTTTGGGATGGACATGATCTTCAGCGCGGCTTTCTCCTTCATGTCGCCGATCATGCGCTCGATCTCATAGACAGCACCATAGCTGCCTTCGCCGATTTTTCTAATGACTGTCCATCCCTGCCAGGGAATCCGTATACCTGCCATACCTTCTCTTCCTCTGTCGACCTGGTTTTCTGAACTACAGCCCGCCAACTTCCTCTTTCTTGTCTTCCTGTTTATGCTGCTTTTTATCCAGCACTTCTATTCCCGTCCTTCATCGCACAACCGGAAAGATGAACCTTCAATCCCTGTATGCCGTCCTGATTGCTGAAAGCCGTACTACTATATATCCTGCTCCCAAATCAACGTCCTGCAAGTTTTGAAGCCATAACGCCTCATGATATGTCGCATACCATTACAGTCACATTGTCACGCCCACCCGCGTCCAGCGCTGCGCGCAGAAGCACACGGACACAGTCTTCCGTATTCGCTGTCTCATTGCTCATCATATACTTCGGATCTGATTCTCCGAGACCATATCCGTCAAACCATCGCTGCAAAGAAGAAGGCGGTCTCCCTTGCGGAGCCCGTGCCGGGTGATTGTCGGCTCGATTCGTACCTGCTCCGGATCCATCCCCAGATACTGCGTCAGGTACGGCTTTCTTCCGGTGATGCCGTTTGCCTTCATCATCGCCTCATCTGTATGATCACGAGTCAGTTTTTCCAGTCTGCCATCCCGCAGACGGAATCCAGGGCTGTCTCCCAGGTTGCTGATCCACACAAGCCCGGCGTAAAAGAACAGTGAAACCATCGTAGATCCCATCTGGCTGGAGCCGAGATTCTGAGCTGCGCGAACTACTTCCCTGTTCATGTTCTGAAACAGGTCGCGCAGGGAAGCTGTGATATCATAAGGGCAGATGCAGTCCGTCCTGTTGAGCTGTTCATCAGCTGTCTTAGCGGCAGCCGCCGAAGCCAGCTCTCCATAAGAGCCGCCGCCCATCCCGTCAAAGATCCCATACAGGAGCCAGTTTCCGCTTCTCTCATTCGGCATCGTCTGCTCATCTGTCCAGATCTCTTCCAGCCCCTTGTTCTCAGAATTCTTCAGGTATCTTCCGTTGAAATAAAAGTTGTCCTCATTGTTATCTCTTATGCGCCCCATACTGCACCCTATGGCTGCCGTCAGGCAAGAAGGAGTCGAGCCGCCGTCCGGTTTGAAATTCAGAATATCTCTAAACAGTCCCATTTGTCATCCTTCATCCCTGTGACGCGCATCCGCTATCTTCAGCAGTTTCTCCCACGGCTCAAATTCCGCCGAACGATACCCTTCAAAAAGGACTTCCCGGATATCCGTGGTCTGAAAACCGTACTGTGCCGCAATATTCACATTTCCTTCCGGATACGGTACGCCTACGTAGTCAACCATTTCATCAGGATATAGAGATGATTTCTGCATATACCCAAAGATCATCACGGGATGTGTACCATTCTTGATTTTGACAACTGATCCGATTGGCAGTATTGTGTTCATTTTCATTTCCTTTCCCTTTGTTATTTCCCAAGAATATTGTGCCAGAAGTAATCACCTATATCAGCGACGCCATCCACAATGCCTGATGCCACACCTCCATGATTAGAATAATAATTTCCTGTGTAATCCGCAGCCTCATTGTCACCGGTCACAGAATAAGTCATGTCATGGAGCATAACTCCCAGCGCGCCTTCGCTGTCTGTCACGCCCTGAGAAGTATAATAGTCGCCGATGATCGGCATTTTTGAGACGACATTATAGGCAGCATCTCCAGCGGTCTTTATGACAGATCCTGCCGTCCCGTTCCATGCCATTTCCCCGAGCTGTTTCAATTGATACGCATCATCCGACTTTCCGGAATACTCGTCCTTGAGAATATTGAGCACGTCCCCGCCGACACCGCCAAGAACATTTTTTACGTAAGCATCCTTGAGGCCATTCAGCCCCAATGCACCTCCTGTCGATTCATCAAGCGCGCTGACCCAGGACGAGTCCGCGATCGAACCTGACAAAAAAATCGAATAAATATCGACCAGTTTGCCGCCTGCCTCAGAGATAGCTCCTTCATAATCGCCGGAAGCCATCTTCTGAGCAACACTTTCAATCGTCGCAACATCTGCAGGATCAAGACCGGAAAGTTCACCGATAACCTCTGCGCTGCCTGAAGTGATCAGATCCTGGTTTTCTGTAATCCATGTCGACAATCAGACTGTCCGTTCAGCAGCATACCAAATGTACCGAGGTCGGAAGGATTCACTGACCCTCCCATGAGCTGTGTGAGAACACTGTTGATGCTGCCGCCGTGATCCAGGGTCATCGCGCTTAAGCGCGCCGCGGCAGATCCATTGGTCAGCATGTTTGCGACGCTGGAGAAGTCTTTCTGGGCACTGGTGATCTTCCCCGCAAAATTGCTCGCGATCGCCTCGCTCCAGTACTCGTTGACGCCGCTGAGGGCTGTTGATACCCGGCTGAATAATGATTCGTAATCCGTCTGCAGGGATGCCATCTCGCTGCTCTGCTCCAGAAGTGTCTCAGGCGTTAACTTTATATCCGTAGCCATAGCTTTTATTCCTCCAAAGAACCTGACAGATTTGAAAAGTCGGCAATATTGATTGAGGAACCGGCAGCGCTGCCGGCGGATATTCCGGGCACTACATTGACAACCGTACCTATAATCTCGTCAAGTGAATTTCCTCTGGACACCGTGTTCTGTTCTGCCTCATCAAACCGCGATGATGCGGTGCTTATCGCGTTGTAAAAAGCCGACGTCTTATCCTGGATGTCCTTCGCAGTCTGCTTGTTCGCAAGTGTATTATTGTTGATCTGGGTCCGTTCCACGCACTCCCAGTCATTATGTATGACTACCTGGTTCAGCAGATTAGCCGCCTCCGTAATCGCTTCATTCGTCTGCTGCGCAACAGAAACAGTACTTCGCAGCAGATCCGTATCCAGTTTCAATATAACAGCCATAGAACGCTCCATTTCTTTACCGCCATCTGGCGGTTCAAATAGTGATAAAATATTATTATTAGAATGAATTGTTGATCAGATTAGCACATTCCTGGTCAACCATCTCAAAAGTCGTTTCTGTATCTGTCATATGTTTGCGCATGGCTTCGATCACCTGCGCCAGTTTCTGCGCCTGCGAAGCGTACTTTCCCATCATTTCACTGAATGCTCTTGCCGCTTCTCCATCCCAGCTTTCTGAGATCGTGGATGAAAGCGTCTTCAGCCTCGTGTTGAGTCCCTCATACTCAGATAGGAGGGAAGACAATTTGGATGCCTGCTGTGATATACCGTCATAGTCAATCTTTATTTCCGCCATGATTTATACCCCGCTTCCGCTGCTGATCGAACTGCCTATTCTTTGATCTTCTTCCTGATACTTCTGCACAGTTCTCCTGATCAGGTTCATGGTTGCATCAAGCTGACTGTTCAGATCTTTGATCAGACCGATCAGAGCGGATGCCTTAACGTCGATGGCATCCCCTGTCTTTCCGCTCATGGATGAAACGGCCGATTTCATCTTGTTCAGGGAATTCATCGATTCTTCGAGTTTCGCCTTTGCCTGCTTCATTTTTGAGATATCTGCGTTCGCCGCTGCTTCATCTATGTTGACATTACCCATTCTCTTCCGCACCTCCCTTGATTAGCGCAACTGCCTTTTGTATCTGTTCCCTTTCACCCAGTTCTTCCCTGGTGAATAGTCCATCGCGATATCCGTGCAGGACATCCGCGCACTGGATGCTTATTTCTCCATCACGTCCAGCAGCCTGTTTCAGGAAAAAGGGGATCTCCTTCTCCTCAAGCCGGTAAAATGACAGATATTGAACACGCCCTTTTGGTCCGG
>ERZ791624.1439-NODE-1439-length-10982-cov-1.339526_pt1 | contig 10982 bp, 15 predicted proteins | sample MGYA00510058_ERZ791624 | MGnify/ENA primary metagenome ERZ791624 (study PRJEB30046, sample SAMN00715158) | human gut metagenome | study: EMG produced TPA metagenomics assembly of the A metagenome-wide association study of gut microbiota in type 2... | reverse complement strand
CCGTGCGTTTACTGTGCGAATGGTATTTGCGCGTACGTAAATCGTCTTAACAACCCTGGCCCGGTACACATGTTACCGGGCCTACAACGACAGCGAACCGTGGGCCTGAGAAGCGGCAACACAGGCGTAGCATACAGTTGGCAAATGTAGTACGGGGGGCATATGACCTGGTTTATTGACCGGCGTCTGAACGGCAAAAACAAAAGCATGGTGAATCGCCAGCGTTTTTTACGCCGTTATAAAGCGCAAATTAAACAGTCGATCTCCGAGGCCATTAATAAGCGTTCGGTGACTGACGTCGACAGCGGCGAATCCGTATCCATTCCCACGGAAGATATTAGCGAACCGATGTTTCATCAGGGGCGTGGCGGTCTGCGCCACCGCGTGCATCCGGGCAATGACCATTTCGTCCAGAACGACCGAATTGAACGTCCCCAGGGTGGCGGCGGAGGTTCCGGCAGTGGTCAGGGCCAGGCCAGCCAGGATGGTGAAGGTCAGGATGATTTGTCTTTCAGATTTCGAAAGATGAGTATCTTGATCTGCTCTTTGAAGATTTGGCCTTACCGAATCTGAAACAAAACCAACAACGCCAGCTGACCGAATATAAAACGCATCGGGCGGGTTATACCGCTAACGGCGTTCCGGCCAATATCAGCGTTGTGCGTTCATTGCAGAACTCACTGGCGCGACGCACAGCCATGACGGCAGGCAAGCGGCGGGAACTTCATGCACTGGAAGAGAATTTGGCCATCATCAGCAACAGTGAACCTGCGCAACTGCTGGAAGAGGAACGTCTGCGCAAAGAAATTGCAGAATTACGTGCCAAAATTGAACGCGTCCCTTTTATTGACACCTTCGATTTACGTTACAAGAACTACGAGAAGCGGCCCGATCCCTCCAGCCAGGCAGTGATGTTTTGCCTGATGGACGTTTCCGGTTCAATGGATCAATCCACTAAAGATATGGCTAAGCGTTTTTATATTCTGCTGTATCTGTTCCTCAGCAGAACGTATAAGAACGTGGAAGTCGTATACATCCGCCATCATACCCAGGCGAAAGAAGTCGATGAACATGAGTTTTTCTACTCGCAGGAAACAGGCGGCACCATTGTTTCCAGCGCCCTGAAACTGATGGATGAGGTAGTGAAAGAGCGTTATAACCCGGCACAGTGGAATATTTACGCTGCACAAGCATCGGACGGCGATAACTGGGCCGATGACTCTCCGCTTTGCCATGAAATCCTGGCGAAAAAATTATTACCTGTTGTTCGTTATTACAGCTATATCGAAATTACCCGTCGTGCACATCAGACATTGTGGCGAGAATATGAGCATCTGCAATCTACTTTCGACAACTTTGCGATGCAGCACATCCGCGACCAGGATGATATTTATCCGGTGTTCCGTGAACTGTTTCATAAACAAAATGCAACAGCTAAAGGCTAAAACTATCAGCCAGGTCATTATCACCTGGCTGATTTTTAGCTTACTGTAAATTATCTCATTTATTACATACATTAGCTTACAATCGCTTTAAATATGACAGCATAACCTTTACATAATTTAGTTCCAGAAAACAATCATTCGGAAAAATGATTCAGTCAACACGTATTTCCATGGGGTTATTCTTTAAATATTTTTTATCGTTAACGAAAATTGATCCTGGTCAAAACTATATATCTCTGCCATCAATAAAATCCAGCACTCACATTGCTCTCCTTTTTATGGTTTCTATGGGTACACAAAAATTAAAAGCTCAAAGCTTTTTTATTTTCAGTTTATTGCTGACGTTAATTTTATTTTGCATTACTACCTTATATAACGAAAACACAAATGTAAAACTCATCCCACAGATGAATTACCTGATGGTTGTTGTGGCTTTGTTTTTCCTTAACGCCGTCATTTTTCTTTTCATGTTAATGAAACATTTCACTAACAAACAAATTTTACCAACACTCATTTTAAGCCTTGCATTTTTAAGTGGCCTTATCTATTTAGTTGAAACCATTGTAATTATCCATAAACCAATTAACGGCAGTACACTGATCCAGACAAAGTCGAATGATGTTTCTATTTTCTATATTTTCCGCCAACTCAGTTTTATTTGTTTAACCTCGCTGGCGCTCTTTTGTTATGGAAAAGACAACATCCTTGACAACAATAAGAAAAAAACGGGAATCCTGTTGCTGGCGCTGATCCCTTTTTTAGTTTTTCCCCTTCTGGCACACAATCTGAGCAGTTATAACGCTGACTATTCTTTGTATGTCGTCGATTACTGTCCGGACAACCATACTGCGACCTGGGGAATCAACTATACAAAAATATTGGTTTGTCTGTGGGCATTTTTACTGTTCTTTATTATCATGCGCACACGATTAGCCAGCGAACTATGGCCGTTAATAGCATTATTATGTCTGGCATCGCTATGCTGCAACTTACTTCTACTGACTCTGGATGAGTATAATTATACTATCTGGTATATCAGTCGCGGGATTGAAGTTTCCAGTAAACTGTTTGTTGTGTCTTTTCTGATTTATAACATTTTTCAGGAGCTGCAACTCTCCAGCAAACTGGCAGTTCATGATGTGCTGACCAATATTTATAATCGGCGCTACTTTTTCAACAGCGTAGAGTCATTATTGTCGCGACCTGTTGTTAAGGACTTCTGTGTCATGCTGGTTGATATTAATCAGTTCAAACGCATCAATGCCCAATGGGGACATCGTGTGGGTGATAAAGTGCTGGTTTCAATTGTCGATATTATCCAGCAAAGCATCCGCCCCGATGATATTTTAGCGCGACTGGAGGGTGAGGTGTTTGGCTTGCTATTTACCGAACTCAATAGTGCCCAGGCAAAAATCATTGCGGAACGTATGCGTAAAAATGTCGAACTCCTGACCGGCTTTAGTAACAGATATGATGTTCCTGAACAAATGACCATCAGTATTGGCACGGTTTTTTCAACGGGTGACACGCGTAATATCTCGCTTGTCATGACGGAAGCAGATAAAGCCTTACGCGAAGCGAAAAGCGAGGGGGGCAACAAAGTGATTATTCATCATATTTAAGTGCAAAAATATTCAGAGCCATGCTTTTTGCGTGGCTTTTGCATACAATTTATTACTATTACCCCTAAATTTCCCCTCCCCAGCGGCGCAGAGATGAGTATAATTAGCGCCCCTGTGCCAGGCCGCAATCGAACTTTATCTGGTTTTCTCGTTTCACTAACCGAAGGAGTGCCATTTATCATGAAATTGCACCATAGAATGCTCCGGCATTTTATCGCCGCAAGTGTCATTGTGCTGACATCTTCCTTCCTTATTTTTGAACTTGTCGCCAGCGACAGAGCAATGAGTGCCTATCTGCGCTATATCGTGCAGAAAGCAGACTCCTCCTTTCTTTATGATAAGTATCAGAATCAGAGTATTGCCGCGCATGTGATGCGCGCTCTCGCTGCTGAGCAGTCGGAAGTGTCGCCAGAACAGCGGCGCGCCATCTGCGAGGCTTTTGAGTCTGCCAATAACACCCATGGCTTAAACCTGACTGCCCATAAATACCCGGGCTTACGCGGCACACTACAAACCGCATCCACTGACTGCGACACAATTGTGGAAGCTGCAGCACTATTACCCGCTTTTGATCAGGCAGTGGAAGGCAACCGCCACAGGATGATTACGGTTCAGGTCTTGGGATGGCCGAAGAGAAATTTCACTATTATCTCGATCTCAATGACCGCTATGTCTATTTTTATGAGCCGGTTAATGTTGAATACTTTGCGATGAATAACTGGTCCTTCCTGCAGTCAGGAAGTATTGGCATCGATCGCAAAGATATTGAAAAGGTATTTACCGGGCGTACCGTATTGTCGAGCATTTACCAGGATCAGCGTACTAAACAGAACGTGATGAGTTTGCTGACGCCGGTATATGTCGCAGGGCAGCTAAAAGGGATTGTGCTGCTGGATATTAACAAAAACAATCTGCGGAATATCTTTTATACTCATGACCGCCCTCTCCTCTGGCGTTTTCTCAATGTCACGCTAACCGATACCGATTCGGGGCGCGACATTATCATCAACCAGAGCGAAGATAATCTGTTCCAGTATGTCAGTTACGTCCATGACTTACCGGGCGGCATTCGTGTCTCGTTATCCATTGATATTCTTTACTTTATCACGTCTTCGTGGAAAAGCGTTCTGTTCTGGATTTTGACGGCGTTAATTTTGCTGAATATGGTGCGGATGCACTTCCGTTTATACCAAAATGTGTCGCGAGAAAATATTAGTGATGCGATGACTGGACTGTATAATCGCAAAATTTTAACCCCTGAACTGGAGCAGCGGTTGCAGAAACTGGTGCAATCCGGTTCTTCGGTGATGTTTATTGCTATTGACATGGACAAGTTAAAGCAAATAAATGACACCCTCGGTCATCAGGAGGGGGATTTAGCGATTACGTTATTAGCTCAGGCGATTAAACAGTCGATTCGTAAAAGTGATTATGCCATCCGACTCGGTGGCGATGAATTCTGCATCATTCTTGTCGATTCGACGCCGCAAATTGCAGCACAACTGCCTGAACGTATCGAAAAACGTCTGCAACATATCGCGCCGCAGAAAGAGATCGGCTTCTCTTCCGGTATTTACGCGATGAAAGAAAACGATACGTTACATGATGCGTATAAAGCTTCCGATGAGCGTTTATATGTCAATAAGCAGAACAAAAACAGCCGTTCATGATAACCTTCTGTGGTTGTTTGCTTGTAATTCAGGAGCGTGAAATGACTGAAATGGCTAAAGGAAGCGTGACGCATCAGCGGTTAATCGCTTTATTATCACAAGAAGGTGCTGACTTCCGCGTCGTTACCCATGAAGCGGTAGGTAAATGTGAAGCGGTGTCAGAAATTCGTGGCACCGCTCTAGGCCAGGGTGCTAAGGCACTGGTATGTAAAGTCAAAGGCAATGGCGTAAATCAACATGTTCTGGCGATCCTCGCAGCCGATCAACAGGCCGATCTGAGCCAACTCGCCAGCCATATAGGCGGATTACGCGCTTCGTTGGCCAGCCCGGCGGAAGTCGATGAACTCACAGGCTGTGTCTTCGGCGCGATCCCCCCTTTCAGCTTCCATCCAAAACTCAAACTGGTTGCCGACCCTCTACTCTTCGAACGATTTGATGAAATCGCCTTCAATGCAGGCATGCTGGATAAATCCGTTATTTTGAAAACCGCGGATTATTTGCGCATTGCGCAACCAGAACTGGTCAATTTCCGCCGCACTGCGTAACAGCCGGTCCGTTCGATAAGAAGAACGGACAAAACCAGTACAACAGCAATGGCAAAAAACGATGACGTGATAATCAGTGTCTCGACAAACATTTGATCGTTCATAGCATGCCCCCGGGAGATAGCTGTTTTCACGTTATTGTTAGCGTGCACAAATGGCAGTTTGATGACAGTTCGCCTGATTTTTTATGCAAAAAACGTAAAGATTTTCTACTTCCTTCCTGCAGCAAGCGTAAAGTAAGCAGGCTTATTATTTTTTGGCAAGGAAACCACGATGTTTGATGTCACTTTGCTGATCCTGCTCGGGTTAGCTGCGCTGGGCTTTATCAGTCATAACACCACTGTCGCCGTTTCAATTCTGGTGTTAATCATTGTCCGCGTCACACCGTTAAGCACCTTTTTTCCGTGGATTGAAAAACAGGGGCTAAGTATCGGGATAATCATTCTGACGATTGGCGTTATGGCCCCCATCGCCAGCGGGACGCTACCGCCCTCAACCTTGATTCACTCGTTTCTGAACTGGAAATCACTGGTGGCGATTGCAGTAGGCGTGATTGTCTCCTGGCTGGGTGGGCGCGGCGTGACGTTAATGGGCAGCCAGCCGCAACTGGTCGCCGGGCTGCTGGTAGGCACTGTTTTAGGCGTAGCGCTGTTTCGCGGCGTACCGGTTGGGCCGCTTATTGCCGCGGGTCTGGTTTCGCTGATTGTGGGGAAACAGTAGTTAATCTCGCAATATATCGGCCTGGCGTTTGCCCCAGGCCTTTCTAAACATAGTAATAAAGGCCGTTGTTGAATCATACCCCAGCGTATGAGCAACTTTCTGTACAGTATCGCCTTTCACTAATCCCTGAAGCGCCATAATCAGCTGTAACTGCTGACGCCACTGGCGAAAACTCAACCCCGTCTCTTTTACTATCAGTCGGGCAAGATTGCGTTCACTCATCGCAAAAAAGCCAGCCCATTGCCCCAATGCCCCCCACTCGACAGGCCCTTTCGCCATCATCTCCACCATCGTGCGGATTTTAGGATGAGAAGAAACGGGCAGGTGCAGCTGTTGTTGTGGCTGCTGAGGGAGTTCATCAAACAGGACCTGAATTAATCTGCGGGTCATTGGCTCAGCACGCTGAGTCGTCGTCCTGTTTGCCAGGGTTAAAATTAATTCCCGGCATAAGGGCGATATTTTCAATGTGCAACATGTTGTCGGCATTGTCACTGCGCTGGGTTCGATAAACAGAAAACAGAGTTCAGCATTAGCTGTTACTTGATTGCTATGTTCCACCCCGCCCGGTATCCAAACCGCATATTGTGGCGGCACCATCCACAAAGCATTTTCCACCGTACAGGTAATTGCACCATGTAGCGCCAGTATCAGCTGTCCTTTGCGGTGCTGATGTACAGGACTGGTTAACTCATCCGTTCCGGCGTGAATACAAAATGCGACCGCGGCTTCATGGTGTCGGTCGGGTTCATAGCCATTGAGATTCAACCTGTGCATCATTTTGTCCGAACTTAGCGATAATTTGTCATTTTAGCTTGATTCAACATAACAATAAAAACGGTAAGGTACAGCCTCGTTTGTAACAATGAGAAGCATATGACCTGTTCAACTTCATTAAGCGGCAAAAACAGGATTGTCCTTATCGCTGGCATTCTGATGATTGCCACAACATTACGCGTCACCTTTACCGGCGCAGCACCGTTACTGGATACGATTCGTTCCGCTTACTCGCTGACGACAGCGCAAACCGGCTTATTGACCACCCTGCCATTATTGGCCTTTGCGCTAATCTCACCTTTGGCTGCCCCGGTAGCGCGACGTTTTGGTATGGAACGTAGCCTGTTTGCCGCGTTACTTTTGATCTGTGCTGGTATCGCAATTCGCTCTCTCCCTTCGCCTTACTTATTATTTGGCGGTACAGCGGTCATTGGCGGTGGGATTGCATTAGGCAATGTCTTACTGCCAGGATTAATTAAACGCGATTTCCCTCATTCCGTCGCCAGACTTACCGGCGCATATTCCCTGACAATGGGAGCTGCAGCGGCACTGGGATCGGCTATGGTCGTGCCGCTGGCTTTGAACGGTTTTGGCTGGCAAGGCGCGTTGCTCATGCTGATGTGTTTTCCTCTGCTGGCTCTTTTTTTATGGCTGCCACAGTGGCGAAGTCAACAACATGCAAATTTGAGTACCTCGCGCGCCTTACATACTCGGGGTATCTGGCGTTCGCCGCTTGCCTGGCAGGTCACATTGTTTCTTGGGATCAACTCACTGGTCTATACGTGATTATTGGCTGGCTTCCGGCGATCCTCATCAGTCACGGCTATAGCGAAGCACAGGCGGGTTCACTGCATGGTTTGCTGCAACTAGCCACAGCAGCACCCGGTTTGCTGATCCCACTTTTCTTACATCATGTGAAAGATCAGCGTGGTATTGCAGCGTTCGTTGCCTTGATGTGCGCAGTGGGCGCGGTTGGGCTCTGCTTTATGCCAGCGCACGCGATCACCTGGACTCTGCTTTTCGGTTTTGGTTCCGGCGCAACAATGATACTGGGGTTGACGTTCATTGGTCTGCGGGCTAGTTCTGCGCATCAGGCGGCGGCACTCTCGGGGATGGCACAATCCGTCGGGTATTTGTTGGCAGCCTGTGGGCCGCCGCTGATGGGTAAAATACACGATGCTAACGGTAACTGGTCTGTACCACTTATGGGTGTTGCCATACTTTCACTACTGATGGCGATTTTCGGACTTTGCGCCGGGAGAGACAAAGAAATTCGCTAATATCCGGTGCTATAGTGACGAACAAATCATGCGTGAAAGGGAGAACAAACACGATGAATATTCAGTGCAAACGCGTTTATGATCCGGCTGAACAGAGCGATGGTTATCGCATACTGGTCGACCGCCTCTGGCCGCGCGGTATCAAAAAAACCGATTTAGCCCTTGATGAGTGGGATAAAGAAATCACGCCGTCAACGGAACTGCGCAAAGCCTTTCACGGCGAAGTCGTCGATTATGCAACCTTTCGCGAGCAATATCTTGCAGAACTGGCGCAACACGAGCAAGAAGGAAAGCGGCTGGCGGACATCGCCAAAAACCAGCCGCTGACCCTGCTCTACTCAGCAAAAAACACCACGCAGAACCATGCGCTGGTGCTGGCCGACTGGCTACGTAGCTTGTGATTTTAGTACAGCATCCGGCGGTTATTTTTCACCAGCCGGATGGTCACGCCGCCACAATGCCCATTCATCAATCGTTTCACCGCCCGGTAATTTGCAATTGTTGCTGACCCCTTGCGCTGTCTGCACTGGAATGAGCGTCCCGCCCTTCTGCTGGCAATAGACCGACGCCGGATTTGCCATACCAATCTGCGGCGGTTTAGGTGCTTCTGGCTGAGAAGGGGTTGAACAACCAGCCAGGACCAGCAAGCAAGGCAGAACAAAACTGATAATTTTCATTTATTGATCTCACATATTTATCCAAGATTAGAGTATCGCGGTATCGTTTTGTTTTGCAGCACTATTTTTATTACATTCACTCAAAACATATTACGTCTTGTTTCATCTTTGTTGATGATGTTTTATCATGCCTGCAAAGATTAAATAATCAGCATTTACCCGCCGTATCCTGGAGTTGTTCCGTGTCAGATCAGATTATCGCCCGCGTCTCGCAATCCCTTGCCAAAGAACAGTCACTGGAAAGTCTGGTCCGACAGCTTCTGGAGATGCTGGAAATGGTCACTGATATGGAATCAACCTACCTGACCAAAGTGGATGTCGAAGCGCGCCTGCAGCATATTATGTTTGCCCGTAACAGCCAGAAAATGTACATCCCGGAGAATTTTACCGTCTCGTGGGATTACTCGTTATGCAAACGCGCCATTGATGAAACTGCTTTTTCAGCGATGAAGTCCCCGACCGTGGGGTGACTGTATTGCGGCACGCAATCTTGGCATCACCACATTTCTGAGCACGCCAATTCACTTACCGGATGGATCATTCTATGGCACGCTTTGCGCCGCCAGCAGTGAGAAGCGCCAGTGGAGTGAACGCGCGGAACAGGTTTTACAGTTATTCGCCGGACTGATTGCACAATATATTCAAAAAGAGGCACTGGTTGAACAGCTGCGCGAAGCCAATGCTGCGCTGATTGCGCAATCGTATACCGACTCGTTAACCGGGCTACCGAATCGGCGGGCGATTTTTGAAAATCTGACGACACTGTTTTCCCTCGCCCGGCATCTTAACCATAAGATAATGATCGCGTTTATCGATCTGGATAACTTCAAATTAATCAATGATCGTTTTGGTCATAATAGTGGCGATCTGTTTCTCATTCAGGTTGGCGAGCGCCTTAATACGCTCCAGCAAAATGGCGAAGTTATTGGTCGTCTCGGCGGTGATGAGTTTTTGGTTGTTTCACTAAACAACGAGAATGCGGATATTTCGTCGCTGCGAGAACGCATTCAGCAGCAAATACGTGGAGAATATCACTTAGGTGATGTTGATTTGTATTATCCCGGTGCCAGTCTTGGCATAGTAGAAGTCGATCCTGAAACAACCGATGCAGACAGTGCCCTGCATGCTGCCGATATTGCGATGTATCAGGAGAAAAAACACAAACAGAAAACACCTTTTGTCGCGCATCCAGCGCTACATTCCTGAGGCGTATTCACATCCTTTTGATTGGTGATAACATGCGAATCGGTATTATTTTTCCGGTTGTAATCTTCATTACAGCGGTCGTATTTTTAGCATGGTTTTTTATTGGCGGCTATGCTGCCCCGGGAGCATAAAGATGAAAAAAACAACGATTATTATGATGGGTGTGGCGATTATTGTCGTACTCGGCACTGAGCTGGGATGGTGGTAACGTCACCTCTAAAAAATAGCAAAGGCTGCCTGTGTGCAGCCTTTGTGCAATTTAAGCGTTAACTTTTAATCTTCCTGTAGATAAATAGCACGACAATCGCACCAATAACGGCAACCACGAAGCTGCCAAAATTGAAGCCATCGACTTTACCAAAGCCAAACAGCGTGCTGATCCATCCGCCGACTACGGCACCGACTATCCCCAGCAGGATAGTCATAAAGAATCCACCTCCATCTTTACCTGGCATGATCCACTTCGCCAGAATACCGGCAATAAGCCCAAAAATAATCCATGACAGAATGCCCATTGTTTCCTCACTTATCTGTTTTGCATTAGCGGGTTAGTCGCTGATAAAAAGCATAGCACAACATCGGGAGGGCAAGATTTGTGACGAGCATCACGGAGGTTTTTTTTGCGATGGCGCAGAAATTGCGCCATCAACGATCAGTGATAATTACCAACCACAAACATCATGTTCGTTTTCCGTGTCATAAGAACGTACGGTATTCACCAGATCTTTTATCACTTCAGCCGCCACTTCTGGCACCAGCAAAGTCATCGGCGTCTCTGTTTCATAATCGACAGAAACGCCATTGCTGTTATTGGTGACGGTCACGGTATACGTTGCTTTGCCCATGATTCATTTCCCGTTATGAATGACTTTCCGTTGTTGCGCACCTTCCATCAGGACTTCAGGAGCCACGAAGAAGTCAATGTTGAAATAAGTATCGTCAGTCATGGCTTCAATGTTGTGCCACTTTTCTGGAGGGAACACCGCAAACTGCCCCGCTTCGATAAGGATCACCTGATCAGGCTCTGCACTGTGTTCATCAGC
>ERZ791624.1437-NODE-1437-length-11023-cov-3.051331_pt1 | contig 11023 bp, 13 predicted proteins | sample MGYA00510058_ERZ791624 | MGnify/ENA primary metagenome ERZ791624 (study PRJEB30046, sample SAMN00715158) | human gut metagenome | study: EMG produced TPA metagenomics assembly of the A metagenome-wide association study of gut microbiota in type 2... | reverse complement strand
TTCAGGGAATAGCGGTTCTCACGGCTTCTTTCTTCTTCAATATCAATGCCAATATCACAGAGCTTCGCAATATCGCCCGGTATTGTTTTTCTGTCGCAGGAAATGCCGTTGCCCTTCAGAAAAGCGAGGATGTCCGCCGTTGTTGCATAATGCTCGGCATCCGTGTTTTGCCAAAGGTATTTCAATATGTATAACAGTCTGCTCTTGGATTCTGCCATAGCGTCACTCCTGTTGTTTTTTGCGGAAGCCCTTATTTCTTTGAGCTTCTTTTCAGCTCGTATGTCCCGCCGACCGTGCCCTCGCCACCGATCAAGGTAAGGGTATTTCCGTCAACGGTAAATTCATATTCGGAATCCCGCACCGACTCGTTGGCGTAATCGATCATGAGCTTGTTGCCGTCGATGGTATAGGTGAAATCGTAGGATATGGAGGGCAGCTCCATTGCGCCGCTTCCGCTGCCGTCAAAGGAATAGGTGGTCGTTCCGTCGAACTCCCATGTGCCTGCAAGTGCGTCCGTGCCGCCGGAGCAGCCTTTTGCCAGCAGTATAATGCCAACGATGATTACCGCCAGTGCGGCGATCGCACCGCAAAGCACCATACGGCGCTGCGTCTGTTTTTTCTTCCTTTTTCTGATTCTCTCTACCGTTCGATCTGACTCGTTCGGGAATCGTCCCGGCGGTTGTTGCCTGACGGGGCGGTTCGATTGATAATCCTGCATCATGTGGTTCTTCTCCAGTCCAAGCGAAAGGGCGATGACGGCAATGTCCGTCACCGCCCTTTGCTCAAAGGTTCGCAGCTGATTTATTCAGCGTTTTCTTTCTTCTTTTTGCTGTAAACGGTGATGCCGATCACTATGCCGCCGCTGACAAACAGCAGTGCGATCCAGAGGATCATATTGCTGTTGTCACCGGTCTGCGGAGAATCCGAATCGGTCGGCTTGCCCGGCTCAGTCGGTGTTCCGGTAGCCGGAATCTCAACTGCCGCCTTTTTGTAGCCGCAAACCCTGCACTCCTCATGCTTGGAGCCCTTTTGCGTTGCGGTCGCTTCCTTGTCAACAACCCACTTGAAGTCGTGTGTATATGTCCGCAGTATTTGTCCTCAACGCCCCCTGCGGCGGCTTTCGCCTTCTGGGAAACACTTGGGTCACGGTGTGCTGCACCGTGTCATAGGGCTTTCACCTCTGCCGGGTTCTCCGCCAGCTCCGTAGAGAAGTATCATTATCCTTCTGACTGTCATCGCCGTCCCGGTGGCAATCCGGGTTTCAGATCGGGGGTTCTCGCTCGTCCTCCGGTAAGGAGAAGTCACGGCGTACCCATCTTCGGGCTAATCATCAGAAGTAATGTCCCAAGTGCCTGTATATTCAATTTTCAAGGTTCACGAAGCGGCTCCCGATTGTGGTTGGGAAAGAACCCCTTCACTTACTCTGAATAAGGAAGCGATTTTTGAGGGTGTTTTTCAAAAAAAGTTGAAAAATTTTTTCGCGCCCCTTGGAAAGCAAAAAAGCCGCCCTTCCGAGAACGGAAAAGCGGCTTTGCGTTTGAATGATTTACTTGTTCATATCTATATAGTATACTGTGGTCAGGCTTATGGAAGGAGGGCAAGAGCTATGACGAACGGCAGCAACAGAAGCAAAGAGATAATAAGCAGGCTCGCTCTGTCCTCCCGGACTTTTGCCTTCATAACAAATTACGGTCAGTTCAGACGAAAACGGGGATAGTACAGGGCTATCCTGATTTCTCGCAGGGCTGTTCGGTGAGCAGTTCTGCTTTTACTTTATATATGGGAGATGATACACGATGATTTATTTTACGGCAGACACGCATTTCGGTCACTACAATGTCATCCGGTTCTGCGACCGTCCCTTTGCCTCCGCCGAGGAAATGGACGAGGCGATGATTCAAAACTGGAACGAGAGAGTGACCGGAAACGATACGGTATATATTCTTGGGGATATGTTTTACCGCAGCACCAATGCGGAGGAAATCCTGAAGCGGTTGAAGGGCAAGAAGCGGCTGATCGTCGGCAACCACGACGGCTCGTGGATGACGAAGTTTGACTACGCAAGGTACTTTGCCGGCGTGGATAAGTTTTTGGATACCTCGGACGGAAAGCGCCCTTTAACGCTATGCCATTACCCGATGCTTTCGTGGAAGCACGCGAAGCGGTCATATATGATCCACGGGCATATTCATAATGATACGAGGGCAGACTTCTGGCCGCTGATTGCCGCACGTGAGAATGTTTTGAATGCCGGTGTGGATATAAACAGCTTTAAGCCTGTAACTTTTGATGAGCTGCTGGAAAACAACCGCTGTTTCAAGGAAAACTCTTTGACGGAAAGCTCCACCTGAAATGAAAAGAGCCGCTTACTCCGATTGGGAATAAGCGGCTCGAACTCTATTCAGATGTATACGACCTTCAGCTTTTTTCGCTTTGCGCCGGTCAGCTTCACCAGCAAATCGTCAACGGCGTCCGTGTATTTGCCTTGACGGATAAGCGCGTTTTTTCAGGTCTATGAGGGATTTGATAACCTCCGACCGTTCCTGCTCAGTCAGATAGATGTGATACTTCTGTTCTTTCATTGTCCGGCACCTCCTGACGCTTCCATTATACTCCGGCAGTTGCAAAAAACGCAAAGATGCGATTATACTATTTATATATTGATAGCAACAAGGCTCCAACCTTGCCGGTTGAAGCCCTGTTGCTGCCTTTGCGAATGCCACTTTTCTGTTCGTTTGAAATTATCGCCTTAGTGGGCTGTGGCATTGCAGCCTCTCCCCTTTTTATGCGATCAAGCGTCAAAAAGCTCCGGCCGGGCCGGAGCTTTTTGATATTTACCGGTCGTTCTGGTCGCCGGACACGGCATCCCTGGCCTTGTTGACCACGTCCTCCACCATGTCGGGCTGGGTATTGGCAAAGCTGCCGTCCATATACTGAGCCCCGCCAAAGGCCAGGATCAGGTTGAACACGAAGGGCAGCAGCAGCAGACCGATGGCAAAGCCCACGCCCTGGTTGAAGGCCTTGGCCAGGTCCACCATCATCTTGATGGCGAAATAGATGTTGTAGAAGGGGATCAGCAGCAGCAGGAACTTCCAGCCGTTGCCGTACAGCACCTTGCACAGAACATAGGTGCTGTAGATGGGGACGATGCCCTCCCAGCCCTGGCGGCCCATCTTCTTAAAGATCATCCAGGAACCCACCATGGACAAAATCGCTCCGATAATTTCCAAAAGCATAATTTGTTCTCCTTTTTCTCTTATTCTCTCTGTAACAATATACACTCGTTACAAGCTCAGTATAACAGAAATTCCCCAAAAAGCAAGAAAATTCGATTCATCGAACAGCAGAATTTTGCGGTGCGTTCAAGGCGATGCTTTATCTCGCTGTTTCCACAAAAAAACCGGCTCATTTCCCGGCAACTGTTACAAATTTTGCAGAAGCGGGGAGCTTTTGTCGAAACAGGGGTTGCGGGAAAAGGTACATAATGGTAGAATTAAGTTGCTGCGCCCAGAAGGCGCAGTGGAAAACAATTCAGAAAAGGAGAGAGTTTATGGATCGTTTCTTCCATGTAACCGAAAAAGGCTCCACCGTCCGGACGGAGATCATGGCCGGTATCACCACCTTCATGGCTATGGCTTACATTCTGATGGTCAACGCCGGTATGTTCTCGAACCCCTTTGGCGACGGCACAGACGTGCTGGGCGTCAGCTACGGCGCCATCTATGTGGCCACCGCCATTTCCGCCGTGGTGGGCACCCTGCTCATCGGCCTGCTGTCTAACCTGCCTCTGGCGCAGGCCTCCGGCATGGGCCTCAACGCCTATTTCGTCTACACCGTGTGTGTGGGCCTGGGCCTGAGCTATGCCAACGCCCTGGTGCTGGTGCTGTTCGACGGCATCATCTTCGTGCTGCTGACCGTTACCGGTCTGCGCAAGATCATCTTCGACTCCATTCCCCACGAGGTCAAGGTGGCCATCTCCGCCGGTATCGGCCTGTTCATCGCCTTCATCGGCCTGCAGAACGCCGGCATCGTGGTCAACGACGCCTCTACCTGCGTGAATCTGCACTCCTTCAACGTGTTCACCGGCGAGCAGACCTGGGCCACCATCTTCCCCATGCTCATCACCCTGATCGCCGTGTTCGCCATCGGTGCCATGAGCAAGAAGAAGGTCCGCGGCGCTGTGCTGTGGGGCATTCTGGGCGCTGCCGTGGTGTACTACGCGGTGGGTCTGATTACCGTTCCCGGCTTCTATGCCTCCGCCGTGGCTCCCAACCTGACCTCCGACTTCTTCGGCGCTTTCCGTGATTTCGGCACCCAGGCCTTCGCCGCGGTGTTCAAGTCCGGCTTCGACTTCTCCGCCTTCATTGCCGCCAACGGCACCGGCGCTTTCGTGGTGATGCTGCTGACCACGATGCTGGCCTTCTGCATGGTGGATATGTTCGACACCCTGGGCACCCTGTACGGCGCCTGCTCCGCCGGTAATATGCTGGATAAGGACGGCAACGTCCCCAACATGGACCGTGCCATGCTGGCCGACGCCTGCGCTACCTGCGTGGGCTCCGTCTGCGGCACCTCCACCGTCACCACCTTCGTGGAGTCCTCCGCCGGTGTGGCCGAGGGCGGCCGCACGGGTCTGGCCTCCATGGCCACGGCCGTGATGTTCTTCATCGCCATGTTCCTGTCCCCGGTGGCTCAGCTGATCCCCACCTATGCCTGCGCCGCGGCCCTGATCTATGTGGGCGTTCTGATGATGTCCAACGTCCGCAACATCAACTGGGACGATCCCGCCGCCGCCGTCACCGGCTTTGTCACCGTGGCCTTCATGCCCCTGACCTACAACATTTCCTACGGTATTGCCTTCGGCCTGATCTCCTACGTTTTCGTGAAGATCTTCACCGGCAAGATCAAGGATATCAACGTGGGCACTTGGATCATCAGCATCCTGTTCGCCCTGATGTTCTTCCTGACCCGGTAAAACTGACCGCAAAAAATTCCGGTGCTTCGGCACCGGAATTTTTTTCCAACAGAAAACTCCCTCCGCCAGCGGCAGAGGGAGTTTTCTGTGTGTTTGTTAGGAGAGAGAGAAAATCACATAAGGAATGGTTCCTTTGTACAGGTAAAAGAATACCTTGTAAACATGGCGAAATCATGAAATCCACGTGAACTTTTTGTGAACATCGCAGATTTTTTCAGAATTTCTTGCTCTCCGCCACCGCCAGCTGGTCGCAGCGGTTGTTTTTCTCGTTGGAGGCGTGGCCCTTGACCCAGTGATAGTGCACCTCATGCCGGGCGATCAGGGGCAGCAGCTCCTGCCACAGGTCCACGTTCAGGGCGGGCTTTTTGTCGCTTTTGATCCAGCCCTTTTTCTTCCAGCCGTACACCCAGCCCTTGGACAGGGCGTCGATGACGTATTTGGAGTCGGAGTACAGCTCCACCACGCAGGGCTCCTTCAGGCAGGACAGGGCCCGGATGACGCCGGTAAGCTCCATGCGGTTGTTGGTGGTGTCCGCCGCGCCGCCGGACAGCTCCTTTTCCACGCCGTTCCACTCCAGGATGGCCCCCCAGCCCCCGGGTCCGGGATTGCCGGAGCAGGCGCCGTCGGTATAGATCGTAACTGTTTTCATAGAATCATCCTGTTATTCCACCGCGATCACGGTGAGACGGTCTCCGTCCACGGTGAATTTCACGTTGTGCCCGGCGAAGGACAGGCCGTATACCCGCTGGGGGTCCTCCTGATACCGGGGCCGGGGATCCCCGGCCAGCACTCCCAGAAGTCCCTCCCGGCTGTCCGCCGGGATATGCTCCAGCAGGGCGGGATCGCACGCCACCGTCAGCGGCGCATGGGCCAGACCGTCGGTGAAGCCGCCGGCGGCCTGGGGGTGGCTGTCGGTATAGGGGAGATAGGGCTTGATGTCGAAGATCGGCGTCCCGTCCATCAGGTCCGCCCCGGACACATGGAGCACCGGCCCCAGGGCCGGGTCCAGCTCCACCCGGTCCAGCCGCACGGAGGACAGCCCCAGAGCGTTGGGCCGGAAGGGGGAGCGGGTGGCGAACACCCCTATGCGGCGGTTGCCCCCCAGCCTGGGGGGCCGCACCGTTGGGGACCAGCCCTCCCGCACCGCCTGGGAAAACTGCCAGATCAGCCAGATGTGGGAGAAGTCCTCCAGCCCCCGAACAGCGTCCGGGTTCCGGTACTCCGGCTCAAAGATCACCCGGCCCCGCAGCTGGGGCACCAGGCCGCTCTGCCGGGGCACGCCGAACTTCTCCGGCAGCTCCGTGCGAATGCGGGCGATGATCTTCATCTCCGTCACCGCTTCCTCCGTCCGGAATCCGTCAGGTGGGCCTTGATATCCTTGGGCAGGCGGCTCATGCGATAAAGCTCTCCCGCCACGATCACCACCATGCCCACGGCAATGACCACGATGTTCTGCCACTTCACCGCCGTCAGGAACATGGCGCACAGCACCAGCAGCAGCACCCAGTTGACCCGGGCGTTGCGCTCCTCGATGTCCTGCAGCTCCTGACTTTTCAGATAGATCACGCCGTCATATTCAAATTTCTGGGTCTTGCTGGGGTCATGATACAGCGTCTTGGTGAAATACTGCCACCGGGTCAGGGGGGCGTACATCTCCTTTTTCTTACTCATGGCTCGGCTCCTTTTCGGCGTCCTGCTCCCGGTCCGTCAGGGCCATGGAGATGACGCGGTCGCCCTCCTCCTTGAAGCGCATAACGATAACGCCCTGGGTGGCGCGGCCGGCAATGCGGATATTCTCCACTGCCGTGCGGATGAGAATGCCTGCCTCCGTCACCAGCAGCAGGTCCTCGGTACCGTCCACCACCTTGATGCCCACGATGGGGCCGGTTTTCTCCGTAACCATATAGTTGCGGATGCCCAGGCCGCCCCGGGCGGTGATGCGGTATTCCTCCACCGGGGTGCGCTTACCGAAGCCACGCTCCGTAATGGACAGCACCGTCTTGCCGGGCTGGGCCAAGGCGGCGCCCACCACATAGTCGCCCTCCCGCAGGCGGATGCCCCGGACGCCCACGGCCGTGCGGCCCATGGCCCGGACGTCGGTCTCATCGAAGCAGACGGCCTGGCCGTCGTGGGTGGCGATGAGGATCCGGTCGCTGCCGTGGGTCTCCAGCACGTCGATGAGCCGGTCTCCCTCGTCCAGGGTCAGGGCCCGGATGCCGTTGTTGCGGAGGTTCTTCAGGGCCGATACCTCCAGGCGCTTCACGGTGCCGTTGCGGGTGGTCATGAACAAATACAACTGGTCGTCGCCGGTTTCCCGGAAGTGCAGCATGGCCTGGACCCGCTCGCCGGTCTCCACCTGCAGGATGTTCACGATGTTGGTGCCCTTGGCGGCCTTGCCGCTTTCGGGGATCAGATAGCCCTTCTTCTTATACACCTTGCCGGTGTCGGTGAAGAACAGGATATAGTCGTGGGTGGAGGCGGTGAACACGTCCACCACGGTGTCCTCGTCCCGGGTGGTGATGCCCTTCTTGCCCATGCCGCCCTTACTCTGGGCCGCATACTCGCTGACGGGGGTGCGCTTGATGTACCCGTTGGCGGTGAGGGTAAAGACGCACTCCTCCTCCTCGATCAGGTCCTCGATGTCGATCTCGTCCTCCACATCCTGGATCTCCGTCTTGCGGTCGTCGCCGTACTTGTCGGAGATGGCCTGCAGCTCCTCCTTCAGGATGGACTTCACCAGGTTCTCGTCCCCCAGCACCCGCAGGTAATAGGCGATCTTCTCCTCCAGCTCCTGATACTCGTTCTGGAGCTTTTCCCGGTCCAGCCCCTGCAAAGCCTTCAGGCGCATATCCAGAATGGCCTGGGCCTGGACGTCGTCCAGCCCGAAGCGCTGCATCAGGTTCTCCTTGGCGTTGTCATAGCTGGTGCGGATGATATGGATGACCTCGTCAATGTTGTCCTGGGCGATCAGCAAACCCTCCAGCAGATGGGCCCGCTCCTGGGCCTTCTTCAGGTCGTATCTGGTGCGGCGGACGATGATCTCCTCCTGGAAGGCCAGATACTCGTCGATGATGTGCCGCAGGGAGAGAATTTTCGGCTGGGACTGGTTCTGGACCAGGGCCAGCATATTGATGGCAAAGGAGCTTTGCAGCTGGGTCTGGGCAAACAGGCGGTTGAGCACCACCTGGGGGTTGGCGTCCCGCTTCAGCTCAATGACGATGCGCATACCGTTGCGGTCCGTCTCATCCTGAATGTTGCTGATGCCCTCCAGGCGCTTGTCCTCCACCTGGTCAGCCATGTTCTTGATAAGCATCCGCTTGTTCACCTGATACGGAAGCTCCGTGATGATGATGCGGGTGCGGTTGTTGCCGAATTCCTCGAATTCATGACGGGCCCGGACCACCACCCGGCCCCGGCCGGTGGCATAGGCGGCCCGGATCCCGGCCCGGCCCATGATGATGCCCTTGGTGGGGAAGTCGGGACCCTGGACGTGCTCCATCAGGTCCGCCAGCGTGGCGTCGGGATTGTCCAGCACGCAGATGCACGCGCCGATGACCTCCCGCAGGTTGTGGGGCGGGATATTGGTGGCCATACCCACGGCGATGCCGGAGGAGCCGTTGACCAGCAGGTTGGGGAACCGGCAGGGCAGTACCCGGGGCTCCTTGCGGCTTTCGTCGAAGTTGGGGTCCCAGTCCACGGTGTCCTTGTCGATGTCCCGCAGCATTTCGCCTGCGATTTTGGCAAGCCTTGCCTCGGTGTAACGGTAGGCCGCAGGGGGGTCGCCATCCACGGAGCCGAAGTTGCCGTGGCCGTCCACCAGCATATAGCGCATGGAGAAATCCTGGGCCAGGCGCACCAGGGCGTCGTAAACGGACGCGTCGCCGTGGGGGTGATACCGGCCCAGCACGTCGCCCACGCAGGTGGCGGACTTCTTGAAGGGGCGGTCCGAGGTCAGATTGTCCTCGTACATGGCGTAGAGAATGCGCCGTGCACGGGCTTCAGTCCGTCCCGCACGTCGGGCAGGGCCCGGCCCACGATCACGGACATGGCGTATTCGATATAGGATTTTTCCATCTCCGGCACCAGGGACCGCTCCACAATGTGCTGGTCCGGGTACCGCAGCTCCTCAGGGTCGTACTGTGGTTTTTTGCTCATATTTTATTCTCCTTGTGGGGATGGTAAAATTCGAAAAATGCATGCATTTTTTGAATCAATAGTCCAGATTCACCGCGTATTTGGCGTTTTTCTCAATGAACTCCTTCCGGGGCTCCACCTTTTCGCCCATCAGCACCGTAAACGTGGCGTCGGCGGCCACGGCGTCGTCCAGGGTGATGCGGCGCAGGGTGCGCTTCCCCGGGTCCATGGTGGTCTCCCACAGCTCATGGGGATTCATCTCGCCCAAGCCCTTGTAGCGCTGCACGGCGGCTTTTTTGCCGTCGGCCGCGAGCCCGTCCATGAATTTGCGCAGCTCTTGTCGCTGTAAAGATAGTCCACTTTCTTGCCGACCTGCACGCGGTAGAGCGGCGGCACGGCTTGATAGACGTGTCCTTTCTCGATCAGCTCGCGCATGTGGCGGAAGAAAAACGTCAGCAGCAACGTGCTGATATGCGCGCCGTCGACGTCGGCGTCGGTCATGATGATGATCTTGTTGTATCTCAGCTTGCCGATGTCGAAATCTTCGCCGATGCCGCAGCCGAGCGCCTGGATGATGACGCGGATTTCCTTGCTGCCGAGCATCTTGTCCATGCGCGCCTTTTCGACGTTGAGAATCTTGCCGCGCAGGGGCAGAATGGCCTGGAACTTGCGGTCGCGTCCCTGTTTGGCGCTGCCGCCGGCCGAGTCGCCCTCGACGATGTAGACTTCGCAGTTTTCGGCGGTGCGGCTGGAGCAGTCGGCCAGCTTGCCCGGCAGAGAAAGACCGCTCAGCGCCGATTTGCGCACGAGCTCGCGGGCTTTTTTGGCGGCTTCGCGGGCCTGGCGGGCCTTGATGGCCTTTTCGATGATCGGCTTGATCACCGACGGGTCTTCTTCGAGCGCCTGCAGGATGCCGTCGTAAAGGAGCGAGTCGACGATGCCCTTGACGTTGCCGTTGCCCAGCTTGGTCTTGGTCTGGCCTTCGAACTGCGGTTCCCGTACTTTGACGCTGATGACCGCCGTCAAGCCTTCGCGGACGTCTTCGCCGGACAAGTTGTCTTCGTTCTCTTTGATGATGCCGGCACTGCGGCCATAATCGTTGATCGTACGCGTCAGGCCGGAACGGAAGCCGCTCAGATGCGTGCCCCCTTCTTCAGTGAAGATATCGTTGACGAAAGTCAGGATATTTTCACTGTAGCTGTCGTTATACTGCATGGCAATGTCGATGATGACCTTGTTCTTTTCGCCGTCGACGTTGATGACCGTCGGATTGACGGCCTGATGGCTTTCGTTGAGGAATTCGACGAACGACGTCAAGCCGCCTTCATAACAGTAGATTCGCTCTTGCCTTCACCGCGCTTATCGGTCAGGGTGATGTGCAGGCCTTTATTGAGGAAAGCCAGTTCGCGCAGGCGCGTCTTCAAGGTATTGAAGTCATAGACCGTGTCCGGGAAGATTTCATGGTCCGGTTTGAAAGAAACTTTTGTCCCCGTTTCTTCTCCTGCTTCCAGAGGGCGTACCTTCCGGAGCGGCTGATCGGTCACGCCGCGGGTAAAGGAGATGTCCCATAAATAACCATCCCGTTTGACCTGGACCTTCGTCCAGACGCTGAGGGCGTTGACGACGGAAATGCCGACGCCGTGGAGGCCGCCGGAAATGGGATAGCCGTCGCCGCCGAATTTCCCGCCTGCATGGAGGACCGTCAGGACGACTTCGACAGCAGGCTTGCCGATCTTATGCATGGCTACAGGGATACCGCGGCCATTATCGACGACAGTGATGCTGTTGTCTTCCTGGATGGTTACTTCGATGTGCGTACAATAGCCGGCCAGAGCTTCGTCGATACTGTTATCGACGACTTCGTAGACCAGATGATGAAGGCCCCGTGTCGATGTACTGCCGATGTACATCCCA
>ERZ791624.1435-NODE-1435-length-11035-cov-2.447359_pt1 | contig 11035 bp, 9 predicted proteins | sample MGYA00510058_ERZ791624 | MGnify/ENA primary metagenome ERZ791624 (study PRJEB30046, sample SAMN00715158) | human gut metagenome | study: EMG produced TPA metagenomics assembly of the A metagenome-wide association study of gut microbiota in type 2... | reverse complement strand
ATCAGTCCTAATTCATGTTCTGTCAGATAATTGATTTCTGTTTCCTCTTCCGGAATCCTGTCAAGAAAATCATTGATATTCTCTTTGAGCATTCGTTTCTTATAGGCCTCTTTCAACATTCCTCTGAATGTGGAAAAATATCCGGCAGCAGAGTTCTGTTTCAGCTTTTTACTGTCGTCTCTCAGTTTGGCCGTATTCAGCAGATAGGAGCGGAATCTCTGGCAGAGAGCGACATTGATATCTGCAAAAGTACATTTGTTGTTTGTGAAGGCAGCAAAGTGTTGATACACATAAATCCACTTCTTATTGTGCTTGAGTGATTCATTTTTGAAATAATCAAGAAAATCTGTTTTCTCAACAATCTTATCGTAAAAATCGAATTTCTCGTTTATTATCTGCTCCAGTACTCTCAGACGGAATATTTCCATCTTCTGCATAATACTTTTTACATGTTCACGTTCCGCAAATGATTTGGGCTTTTCCGGAAGATGTACATTGAGAAAATAGCGGCGTGTTGTTCTGTTAGTTCAGGAATGAGAATAGGAGGGTAGAAGTCAAGATATAATGAAACTCTTCCCTTACTTATTTTCTTTTTTCTAAGATATACTTTTGAAATCATGATAATTCGGATTTGATAGGTGATACATTAGCGTTGTTTGTCATAGATTGCCGTTTACTCATGTGCGGCTATGGCAGGCTCATTAACATTGTTTATGGCAATGTTTCCTGTACCAAACACCTTTCTGAGTCCTTCAATGCTTATAATGACATTCTTTCCCTTTGTCTTCTTGGGAATGTTGTACCATTTGCATCTGTTGTAGATAGTGTCACGATCTACATTGAACAATGCACAAGCTTCGGGGACGGTTATATATCCGTCCTCTCCAATCCGGGAATTTTTGATTTCATCAACATGTTTCTTGGAATACAAGGTAGTATTCCCGGTCTTTTCCTTTTTCTTGGGAATTTTATACCTTGAGGTAAAGCTGTGTACAGCCTTTACCGTCATCTTGTAGATTTTCTGGATCTGTTCGATTGTGTACCACTCCGTTATTTCTTCAGCCTCCTTATATCCCAACTTCCTGAAATAGCGGTCAATATGTTCCATACTGAACAGCCTCTTTCCTGAAAGAGTGGCTGAAGGAATGTTGTTTTCTTTAGCAATCACATAAAGTCTGCTATAAGAAATCTGGTACTTTTCTTCTATCTCTTTTGCAGAGTAGAAATCAGTAATTGTTTTTGTAGACTTAATAGGTCTCTCTTGCATTGTTTTTACGCTTTTTAAATTCATCATAACCATTTCAACCTCTTTGCGTTTAACAATAATTCTACTACCAATTTGTGAAAAAGGAATTTCATAAATCCGCATGTAGTATAAATACTTTTTCTGTTTACCCCCAGATAAATGGCGAGTTGTTTCAGGCTGATAAATTCTCTCGCCTGTATAACTTCCAGTTCATCTACAGCCAGACGGATTCTTTTCTTCTTTTCCTCTTTCACTTCTTTTGTGACTGCATTATAGCGGTCACTTCTAATTAACTCCTTGTAATACTTGTCGTTACAAGCCTTACAACAGAAACGTGTCTTGCAGGTCTTTGCTATGAAAGTTTTCCTGCAAAATTCACAGATTCTTTCAATTCTTACCTTGTTACCCATATTTTACTCTCCAAAACTCGCTGCGAAATAGTGTGTAAAGGTGTGTAATGATGTGTAAATACCTTTTGTACTTCGCACACGTTGTTAGTGAAAAATTACTCTAATGAGTCAACAGGTACTTTCGGGGTACAAAAATATGCAAAACCGTGAAAATAAACAATGTTAGCGTAGATTGCTAACATTGTTTAATATATTGATTATTAGACTTTTATTTGTTATTGTTTGCTGGCGTTTTTCATCGTTTTTCAGTCCTTATTTCCCGATGCAAAAATTTAGATTTGAATTTGTATTTCCGAGGTAATTTGGGTTATCAGATCTATGATGTCCATGATTTGTATTATGGCTTGCAGGATGCAGCTCCGAATACGAATGTGCTGGAGTCCGCTTACAAGGAAAATAGGAAAATTACTACAGGAAAAAATGTGCATAGCAGTTATTTTGTACATAATGGTGATTTTATGAAGTTGGATGTCGCTACATTGGGGTATACTTGGAATATAAATAATAAGTGGGTTGAAAAGGCACGTTTCTATATTACAGGACGTAATTTGTTCACTATTAGCGGATATCACAGAGGACTAGATAAGGATGCATATTGTGTAAATGGTATGGAACCCGGTCTACCTTACAGTAAGAATGGATATTATCCGTCTTCACGTCAATTCTTGTTTGGTATTCAACTTAACTTCTAAATTTATTACTTTATGAAAACGTTTAAATTAAAAAATATATTTCTGGGATTAGGAATGTTGGCATCAGTGGGATGTACGGATTTGTCGGAAACTACTTATGATATTGTACCTCAGGATGGATTCTATCAAACCAAGGAGAATGTTCTTCAGGCGTTTGTACGTCCTTTCGGACACGGATATTGGTTGTGTTGTAGGGCGATGTATTGGTTTGGCGAACTTTCTGCCGACCATTATATGACTGTGCAAAGAGAGGAACATTGGTATAATGGCGGTGAATATTTCCGTTATCATTATCATACTTGGACTGTTGATGATTGGTATGTTAATGCAATTTGGGAAGATACTTACAGAGGGATCATTCAGTGTAATGCCAGTATTTCTGATATAAGTAAGCTGAATCCTGCAAAGTTTGGCTTTTCACAGCAAGAGTTTGATGATTTTATTTCTCAAACACGTGTTTTACGTGCGTGGATGTATATGTCTATATTCGATTTAGTACATAATATACCAATTGTTACGGATTATCCAACTACAGAGTTGCCGGCACAATCAGAGCCAAAAGAAACTTTTGCTTTTATTGAACAAGAGCTGTTGGAATCATTGCCTGCGTTACAAAAAAAAGAAAGTAATAATGGAAATGGCTTAAAGCAGGGTCAATGGACCCAGGGAGCTTGTGCTGCCTTATTGGTAAGGTTGTATATGAACGCCAGTTGGTGGATTGATGAGGACAAGACGGTCGAAGCTGAAAAATACTGTGAAAAAATTATAGATGGTGAATACGGTTTCTATGATATAGATAATAGGTGGGATGCGCCGTTTGATTGGGATAACGATAAGTCTAATGAATTATTGTTTGGTTATCCATCCTCGTTTGGTGGTATGCATTGGCTTTATGATTATGAAATGTTTTGGCAGGTTGCTCCGTTCCTCTCTTCGAAATATTTCGGTTTTACAGATTGGGGGAATTGTAACCCCAAATATGCATTACAGCCAGGATTAGATTTAAATGGAAATGAATATTCCTTTGAAAATGGAAAACCGGTCCGTAAGTTTATGAAATATCCTGATGATGTGCGTCTGAAAAAGTATAAAAATTTAGGAAATAGCAAACGCGAAGGAATGTTTTTGTATGGCGACCTACCTTATGAAACGGCAAATGGAACGGAATATGTTACTTCGGACAATGGAGCTTACAAACTTTACATTCGTGATCAAGTAGGTATTTTCCGCGATACAGATCCTGCTAGTTTCTCTCCCAATCCTTCTAGTGGAACCCAAACTCCAAAATCGGCTATGGCTTACGGAGATCAGAATTCAGGTTGGTGTTTGATAAAATATCCTATTTATCGTTCGGATGATGCAGGTAAAATAGAATCGGATTATGCTTTGATCCGTTTAGCGGAAATTTATTATTATTTGGCAGAAATTCGTTTTTATCAGGGTAGAAAGGCAGAAGCGGAAAAATTACTGAATTATGTACGGAAGCGTTATTATCCAGCAGGTTCTTCTAGTTTGTATCCTGAGAATGGGAGTGCATTGACAGAACAGGAATTATTGGATGAATGGGGACGGGAATTTTTAGGAGAAGGTTTACGTAGACAGACTTTATGCAGGTTCGGGATTTTTAATTCGGGAACTTGGTGGGATAAAGAACCGGATCCAGATAATCATACGATGTGGATACCTCTTTCACGTACTACATTGAATACGAATCCAAACTTGAAGCAGAATCCAGGTTATCCATCTGTTAATTAAAAAATTGATAATCTCATTTTTATCCGATAACTTGTATGTATATCTACATCTTGTTGTCGGATTGTTGAATAATTTTTGTATTTAAATAATTAGAACATTAATAGTATGAAAAAAAATAAATTCTTATTTTGTATCGGTCTGTTACTGACTGTTGCGACGATTGTAAATGCACAGTCTGTGACTTGGATTAGTAGTACCGAAGGCAATGTATGGCAAAAATCAAAAGTGAAGTTGCAGTCAAAATCAGAACAAAATCCTGTTTTACAGGTAGATGGAACAGAGAACGGTGTTGCTTTCAAGAATTGGGGAACTACTTTCAATGAACTTTGTTGGGATGCTCTTGGGTTATTAACTCGTACTGAACAAGATGAAATATTGTATAATATATTTTCTCCGCAAGGTGATTTACGGATTACGCGTGGACGAATTTCGATGGGAGCCAATGATTACGCTCGTTCTTGGTATAGTTGTGACGAAGTGGAGGGTGACTTTGAATTGAGATATTTTAATATTAATCGTGATAAACAGACTATTATTCCTTTCATACGTGCTGCACAAAAATATAATCCGAATCTTACATTTTGGATATCACCTTGGTGTCCTCCAAGCTGGATGAAAATAAATGGAGATTATCCGGTTTTAAGTAGTCCGTTTAATAGTTTGTCAGAGAAACAGAATTATTTATTATATGGTGCTACAGGCGGTCAGGTTGATGAGAATGAAATGAAGTTGACCGGTGCCCGTGATGGAGTTTTTCCTCGCCAACTTGCGACAACTGACTTTATGATTCAAGATCCACGTTATTTGCAGACTTATGCAGATTATTTTTGTCGGTTTATAGATGCCTATAAAGAACAAGGAATTCCCATTGATATGGTAATGTATCAGAATGAAGCGTACAGTTACACTCCTTATCCTGGTTGTGCCTGGACTGCCACCGGTACGATTCGTTTCAATAAAGAATATTTAGCTCCTACTTTGAGGCAAATGCATCCTGAGGTGAAGCTTTATTTAGGTACTTTTAATACGAATCGCCAAGATCATGTAGAAACAATTCTTGCTGATACGGCTTTATGTAATTGTATTCGTGGTATGGGATTTCAATGGGAAGGACGTGAAATACTTCCTTCCATAAGAAAACAGCATCCCGAATGGGAATATATCTGTTCGGAAAGCGAATGCGGTTGGGGTAGTTTTGATTGGAAGGCAGCAGAACATACATTTGAGTTGATAAATCATTATTTAGGGAATGGATGTTGTGAATATAATTTTTGGAATTGTATTTTGACCGATAAAGGTGAAAGTCCGTGGGGATGGAAACAGAATGCGTTGATTCGTGTGGATTCGGAAAAGCGTACGTTTGTTTATACCCCGGAGTATTATGCAGTAAAGCATTATAGCAAAATGGTGGCTCCAGGATCAAAAATCTTACAATACAAGGCAAAGGGGGAGGATAACCAACCAGTCATTATATTCCTGACTCCTGAGAATCAGTATTTGGTAGTGGCGGGGAATTTTAATGGCAAACAACAGAATTTGAGTGTAAAACTGGCGGGAAAATATTTGGAGGTGACGTTGCAGCCCCATTCTCTAAATACATTTTATACAAAATGATCACAAGGAATAATCCTCGTTAAATTGATATCCATTGTAGGGATCGGTGGATTCTTACAATGGATAAAAAAGATGTAAAACTTCTATTTTCCCCCATTTGACCGAATAAAGTCCCTCTTTTGAAAGATTTATATACCCATCGTTAGGATTGTATTTTCTATCTTTGCATCAAACAATTTTTGAACTAATTATTATGAAACACAAAATCCTTACTTTCTTTTTGGCTTGTCTTGTGCCCTGGCTGGCAGGAGCACAGCAATCTGCCAATAGTCAAAACAATGTAGCCGAAAAAGATTACATAGCTTATCTCTTTACCTATTTTACAGGTAACCACATCAGCGAGGAAGCCGTATGCTATGCGGTAAGTACGGACGGATATACCTATTGGGCACTGAATGACAACAAACCTGTCATTGATTCCAAAATCATCAGTTCTACCGGTGGCGTGCGCGACCCGCATATCCTGCGTTGCGAAGACGGAAAGACATTCTATATGGTGGTTACCGATATGGTTTCTGACAATGGATGGGACTCCAATCGTGCCATGGTGTTGCTGAAATCTACAGACTTGGTGAACTGGAACCATTCTGTCATCAATATGCAGAAACGTTATGCCGGCCAGGAAAAACTGAAACGGGTATGGGCTCCTCAGACTATCTTCGATGCGGAAGCCGGAAAATACTTGGTTTATTGGTCAATGAAATATGGTGATGGGGCAGATGTGATTTATTATGCTTATGCCAATAAAGAATTTACCGACCTGGAAGGTGAACCGAAACCGCTTTTCATCCCTGAAAACAAGAAATCTTGCATAGACGGTGATATCGTATATAAAGATGGAATCTACCACCTGTTTTATAAAACCGAAGGACATGGAAAGGCATCCGGGTAGCAACTACCCGTTCACTGACTTCGGGACAATGGGAGGAAGAACCCGACTACAAGCAGCAGACCCCGGAAGCGGTGGAAGGTGCGGGAACTTTCAAACTGATAGGTCAGAATAAATACATCTTGATGTATGATGTCTATATGAAAGGTAAATACCAGTTTACTGAAACGACCGATTTGAAAAACTTTAAAGTGATAGACAGTGAGGTGAAGATGAATTTTCATCCGCGTCACGGAACTATCATCCCCATTACCCGTGCCGAGTTGAAGCGCATCACCGACAAATGGCCTTCAAAGGAAATGGGCAATATGACGATTCCCAACAATCCCGTGCTGCAAGGTTTCCATGCTGACCCCGAGATATTGTATTCTCATCAGACTAAAAAATATTATATCTATTCCACCACCGACGGACAGCCCGGATGGGGCGGATGGTATTTCAGTGTCTTCTCTTCGGATAATCTGAAGGACTGGAAAGATGAAGGGGTGATGCTTGATTTGAAATCCGATCAGGTGGCATGGGCGGATGGAAACGCATGGGCTCCGTGCATTGAAGAGAAAATGGTGGATGGAAAGTATAAATATTTCTTCTATTTCAGTGGTAATCCTGTAGCCGGAGGCGGCAAGCAGATTGGGGTGGCGGTAGCCGATTCACCCATTGGTCCGTTCAAAGACTTGGGACATCCCATTATTACTGAATCTCCCGTGGGCCACGGACAGCAGATTGATGTGGATGTGTTTACCGATCCGGTTTCGGGAAAATCCTATCTGTACTGGGGCAATGGTTATATGGCGGGCGCCGAACTGAATGAGGATATGGTTTCCATCAAAAAGAATACCTTGACCGTATTGACACCGAAAGGAGGAAGTCTGAAAGATTACGCTTTCCGTGAAGCGGCATATGTGTTCTATCGTAATGGTCTTTACTACTTTATGTGGTCGGTGGATGATACTGGTTCGCCCAACTATCATGTGGCATACGGTACGTCGAAATCTCCGCTAGGTCCTATAAAGGTTGCTAAGAAACCGGTGGTACTGATTCAGGATCCTGCAAAGGAAATCTATGGACCTGCGCACAATGCAGTCCTACAAATTCCGGGTACGGATGAGTGGTACATTGTATATCATCGTATTAATAAGAACTTTATAGATCGTGAGAAGGGTCCTGGCGTGCATCGTGAAGTATGTATAGACCGTATGGAATTTAATCCGGACGGAACCATCAGGAAGGTTGTTCCCACGTTATAAAAGAAACATGACAATAAAGCATATACCATGAAAAAGACCTTATTATCTCTGGCAATCGCCTCATTGGCAGCAGGCCAATCCGTCTGTGCTGCCGTGGAAAAAGTATATAATGAGCCCGATTCGGTCTACATCTTCTCTTACGCCCATCCGGAAGACGAGGGAAGCAGCGGACTGAAATTCGCATGGAGTCCCGATGGCGACAAGTGGCTGAGTGTATCCGACGGCTTTGCCTATCTGAAATGTGATTTCGGGCGTTGGGGGGCGGAAAAGAGAATGATTAAACCTCTTCTGGAAAAAGCGGAAGATGGACGTTGGTATTGCCGGTGGCAGCTTACCCCCAGCGGAAAAGTATGGGGTACTTCCCATTTTCCGACCTGTTGAAGTGGGCTCCTCAACAATATGTCAATGCGGAGAAGCCTGCCGTGCCCCGACTGGTCACTGCCCGGCAGATTGTCCTTGATAAAGATACCTTGAACGGTTATATGCAGAAAGTACCTTATGCGGATATAGAACAGTTGATTCGTTTTGCTGAGCATAAGAAATTCCGCGATATACAGAATAATGAGCGTACCGAACAGGATGCCGTCCGCTTTGCCGGACTGAAACCGGTCACTGCCACCATCCGGGTGGATGCCGGACGGGTGAAGCCCATTAGCGAGCATCTGATAGGTATTTTCTTTGAGGATATCAATTATGGAGCCGATGGTGGACTTTATGCGGAGCTGGTTCAGAACCGTGATTTTGAATATTCTGCCAAAGACGGTGCAAGAGATAAGAACTGGAACAGCACGTATGCGTGGAGTATACAGGGTACTGATGCGGAACTGTCTGTCAGTGAGGACAATCCCATCCATACTAACAATGCTCACTATGCAGTGTTAGAGGTACACCGCCCGGGTGCTGCCTTGGTGAATAACGGTTTTGACGGTATTGCCGTGAAAAAAGGTGAGAAGTATGACTTCTCTGTGTTTTCCAAAGTGCTGGATGATACGAAAGGTGGAAAAGTGCTTGTGAGGCTGACTACCAAAGATGGCAAGGAAATTGCGCAGGCTGCTATTCGGGTTTCATCTACAGAGTGGAAAAAACAAAAGGCTGTACTGACGGCAACGGCGGATGCTGCGGATGCCGTGTTGTCCGTTTGTCCGCAGATGGCTGGGAAGTATGCCTTGGATATGGTTTCTCTTTTCCCACAGAATACATTTAAAGGCAGGAAGAACGGGCTGCGCGCCGATTTGGCACAGACTTTGGCGGACCTTCATCCCCGTTTTGTCCGTTTCCCCGGCGGATGTGTGGCTCACGGAGATGGTGTGGACAATATTTATGATTGGAAAGGCTCTATAGGAGCGTTGGAGGAACGCAAGCCTCTGCGCAATTTGTGGGGGTATCATCAGACCCGCGGTCTGGGATATCATGAATATTTTTTGTTCTGCGAGGATATGGGGGCCGAACCTGTTCCTGTAGTGGCAGCCGGAGTGCCTTGTCAGAATTCGGGTACTTGCAGTCATCACTCGGTAGGCGAACTGGGTTGCGGCGGTCAGCAAGGCGGAATCCCGATGGAGGAAATGCCGCAGTACGTGCAGGATGTACTGGATTTGATAGAATATGCGAATGGAGATGCGAAGAAGACCGTGTGGGGAAAGAAGCGTGCGCAAGCCGGACATCCCAAACCTTTCAATCTGAAGTACATCGGTATTGGTAACGAGGATTTGATTACCGATATCTTTGAAGAACGTTTCACCATGATTTTCAATGCGGTGAAGGAGAAATATCCCGAAGTGACCGTTATCGGAACGGTAGGCCCGTTCTATGAGGGCAGTGATTATGAGGAAGGCTGGAAATTCGCCACTAAGATGGGTATTCCGATGGTGGATGAACATTATTATAACACCCCGGGATGGTTTATCAACAATCAGGATTTCTATGACCGTTATGACCGTAACAAGGCGAAAGTGTATTTGGGAGAGTATGCGGCTCATTTGCCGGGACGTCCCAACAATATAGAAACAGCTTTGGCCGAGGCCTTGTACCTGACTTCCGTGGAGCGTAATGCCGATGTGGTGACCATGACTTCTTACGCTCCGTTACTGGCTAAGGAGGGACATACCCAGTGGAATCCGGATTTGATTTATTTCAATAATACGGAGGTAAAACCCACCGTAGGTTACTATGCGCAGCAGATGTACGGACAAAATGCGGGCAGTGAATACATCGCTTCTTCCGTGACTTTGGATAATGCACAAGATGCGGTGAAGAAACGGATAGGTGTGTCGGTAGTCCGCGACGGAAAGACAGGAGATATGATCGTGAAACTGGTGAATCTGCTGCCGGTAGCGGTGAATGCGCAAGTGGAGCTCCCGTCTTTGGAAGGAATGAACACCACTGCCGTAAAGACGGTTTTGGCAGGAAAACCGACAGACCAACAGGTTCGTCCTGTATCCGGTACAATGGAGGTAAGCGAGAAATTCGGGTATGAATTGCCGGCTTATTCATTTACGGTAATCCGGATAAACAAGAATGAAAAATAACAATAGATAAATAAACATGAAGAAATTACTGACTTTGTTGCTGGCGGTCCTGCTGCTGGCAGGATGTGCCGGCAATAAGCCCGGGACATTCGAAGCGGGTAAGAATACCTTTCTGCTGAATGGGAAACCGTTCGTGGTCAAAGCGGCAGAGGTGCATTATCCGCGTATTCCCCGTGAATACTGGGAACATCGTATTGAAATGTGTAAAGCATTGGGCATGAATACGCTTTGTCTGTATGTCTTTTGGAATTTGCATGAGGAAACTCCCGGTAAGTATGATTTTACAGGTAATAAAGATATTGCAGCTTTCTGTAAATTGGCTCAGAAGCATGGTATGTACGTCATTGTGCGTCCCGGTCCGTATGTATGTGCGGAATGGGAAATGGGTGGGCTGCCTTGGTGGCTGCTGAAGAACGACAGCGTGCAGCTTCGTACTCTCGATCCTTTCTATATGCAGCACGTGGGAGCCTTTATGCATGAAGTGGGCAAGCAGTTGCAGGATTTGCAGATTACCCGTGGTGGTAACATCATCATGGTGCAGGTGGAAAACGAATATGGTTCGTATGGCACGGACAAGCCCTATGTGTCTGCCATCCGTGATACGGTACGTGCCGCAGGCTTTACTGAAGTGCCTTTGTTCCAATGTGACTGGAGTCT
>ERZ791624.1433-NODE-1433-length-11048-cov-1.476485_pt1 | contig 11048 bp, 11 predicted proteins | sample MGYA00510058_ERZ791624 | MGnify/ENA primary metagenome ERZ791624 (study PRJEB30046, sample SAMN00715158) | human gut metagenome | study: EMG produced TPA metagenomics assembly of the A metagenome-wide association study of gut microbiota in type 2... | reverse complement strand
AGCCGGGATGATCCGGGCCGCAAGGGCAAAATACCTGTAAGCAGCAGCGCCATGGAATTCGGCCTGAGGTGTGCACAGGGGCCGGGTGGGGCGCAAGGGCGAAGTACCTGTAAGCGGCTGCAGGGTGCAGCGTGAGGGTGATTATGGACAGATTCATTACCATCGATATTGGAGGGACAGACATCAAGTACGGTCTGATGGAAGGGAAGACAGTCCGCTTTCTGGAGAAAGGAAAGCGGCCGACTGAAGCCTGGCTTGGCGGAACGGGGATCGTGGAGAAGGTCCTGGATATCATCTCATCTCTCACTTCGAACAAAGAAAAGGCGGACGGGGTCTGCATCTCCTCGGCGGGGATGGTGGACACCGGGAGAGGGCGGATTTTCTACTCGGGGCCCAACATTCCGGATTATGCCGGGACAGAATTCAAGACCATCATTGAGGAGAAGACGGGTCTGCCCTGTGAGATCGAAAATGATGTCAACTGCGCCGGCCTGGCGGAGGCCGTACTCGGCGCTGCGAAGGGCAGAGACAGCGTGCTCTGCCTGACAGTCGGAACCGGGATCGGAGGCTGCTTCGTCTGGAAGGGCGATGTGTATCATGGCCATTCAGGCAGCGGCTGCGAGATCGGATACATGAATCTGGAAGGCGGACAGTTTGAGCGCCTCGGTGCCATGAGTGTCCTCCTGAGACGAGTTGCAGAGCAGAAGCGGCAGGAGAGAACCGGCGGGGATACAGCCGCACTGGGGGATATGAGCCGGATTTGGACTGGGCAGCGTATTTTTGAGGCGGCCAGGGAGGGTGATCCGATTGTGTCAGTGAGATTGACCGTATGTGTGATATCCTTGGAAAAGGCATTGCGAATATCTGCTATGTCCTCAACCCGGAGGTTGTCGTGCTCGGAGGCGGCGTGATGGCGCAGAAAGAATATCTGTACCCGAGGATTCGGGGCGCGCTGGACCGGTACCTGATCCGTTCCATCGCACAGGAAACAGAGCTGACGATGGCGCGGCAGGGCAACGACGCAGGCATGATCGGGGCGTATCTGCATTTTCAGAAGATGCAGAGAAAACGGCAGGGACGCTGAGCGGCGGAGGCCTGTACATCGGAATGTATACCGGAATGTACACCGGAAGCCTGCGCGCAAAAGGCCTGGCACCGGGAAGGATGCAGACACAGATGCGCCGAATGACCCCAAATGGCAGAAGACGGTGAGAAGACAGGAGAGATAGAAATGAGAATCATTCGTGCAAAAGACTATCATGAAATGAGCCGCCGGGCGGCTGAGATCATCGCTTCGGAGGTGATTCTGAAGCCGGACTGCGTGCTTGGCCTGGCAACGGGTTCGAGTCCGATCGGTACCTATGACGAGCTGGTGAAGATGTATGAGGATGGGGCGCTGGATTTTTCCGGAGTCCGGACGGTCAACCTGGATGAGTATTGCGGGCTGGACATCACGAGCGATCAGAGCTACGTCTGGTTCATGCACCATCATCTGTTTGACCGGGTCAATATCAGACCGGAGAATACATATTTTCCGGATGGAAAGCAGGCGGACGCGCAGAAGGCCTGCGCGGAATACGATGCAGTGATGGAAAAAAACGGACGGACGGATCTGCAGCTGCTCGGGCTGGGACCGGACGGACATATCGGGTTCAACGAGCCGGAGGACTTTTTCCCGTCCGGCACACACAAGGTTGCGCTGACCGACTCCACCATTCAGGCCAACAAGCGGTTCTTCTCTTCGGAGGAGGAAGTCCCGCGTTTTGCATACACCATGGGCGTTGCGGGCATCATGAAGGCACGCCGCGTGCTGATGGTCGTGAGCGGAAAGGGCAAAGCAGGCATCCTGAAGGACGCTTTCTGCGGTCCGGTCGTGCCGCAGGTTCCGGCGTCGGTGCTCCAGCTCCATCCTGATTTCATTCTGGTGGCGGACGAGGAGGCGCTTTCGGATATGGAGGTCGCACGATGAAACTTTACAGTGATCATATCCTGATCGGGTCGGCGTTCCAGAGCGGGACGCTGGAGTTTGACGAACGGTTCAGCAACTTCATCCCCGGCATGAAGTCGTCATCCATCCAGAATACGGGCTTTGGCTGCACGGAAGAGAACGGAGAGGATATTCTGGACTACAGCGGTTTTTATATCATCCCCGGACTGGTGGACATCCACACGCACGCGGCGATGGGCGCGGATGCCAGTGACGGAGATGCCGCAGAGATGCAGACGATGAGTCGCTTCTACGCGCGAAATGGTGTGACGAGCTGGTGCCCGACGACGATGACGCTCAAGGAACCGGAGCTGAAAGAGGCGTGCCGGACGATCAGTCATTTCAGAAGACCGGAGGATGGCGCACGCTCCGTCGGCGTTCATCTGGAGGGACCGTTTGTCTGTATGGAGAAGCGCGGCGCGCAGAATCCGGAGAACATCCATGTTCCGGATGTGGAGATGCTCAAACGGCTCAACGAGGCAGCAGGCGGGACAGTCCGCCTGGTAACCATGGCGCCGGAGACCGAAGGCGGAATTGCATTTGTGAGGGAAGCGTCGAAGCTCTGTACGGTATCGCTTGGACATACAATGGCTGACTATGACACGGCGATGCGGGCCTTTTTTGCCGGGGCCAGCCATGTCACACACCTGTTCAATGCAATGCAGCCGATCCACCACAGAAAGCCGGGGCTGATTGCGGCGGCGTATGATGCCGGTGCGACGGCAGAGCTGATCTGTGACGGCATGCATGTGGAGCCTTCAGTCATGAGAATGGCGGAGAAGCTGTTCGGAAGGCAGTTGGTTCTGGTGTCCGATTCGCTCCGGTGTACCGGGATGCCGGAGGGAGATTATCCGTTCGGCGGCCAGATGATTACACTTCGAAACGGCAGGGCGACGCTGAAGGGAACGGACACCATCGCCGGGTCTGTCATATCCCTGATGGAGGGCGTTCGCCGTGTCGTGGACTTTGGTATGTCGCTGGAGGATGCGGTTATTGCAGCCAGCAGTACGCCGGCACGGGCGATCCGGATGGATCGCGAGATCGGCTCGATCCAGGCCGGAAAGCGCGCAGACATGGTGGCACTTGACAATCCCTGAAGGTGCGGACGGTCTGGATCGACGGCAGAGAGGCTGTCTCGTCAGAAAGCTGAAGACCGGCGGCCGGCTGGCTGAAAAGCCTGCCAGGACGAAGACGTAAAAAAATGATGGTTGACCACTGTCTGAATTCGAGTTAGCTTACTGGGTGAGAAGACGGGACGGGAAACTGAAGCGGCAGACGCAGAAAGGCGGCTGATCGTGGAAGTCTTCCGAAGGGGCGCTGACAACACCAGAAGGCAGGACAATCAGAAACATGCCGGGGCGCCCGGAGCGAAGACGGAGCATGGACAGGCGGTGCACAGCGATGACAATCAGAGAGCTGGCAGGGGGATCGGAGTCTCCCCCGCAACCATATCAATGGTTCTGAACGGCAAGGGAGATATCAGTGAGCAGACCAGAGCGAAGGTTCTGGAGGCGGTTGAGAAGTACGGGTATTCGCCGAAACGCAGAAAAGCCGTTCTGCGGAATCGTATTCTGCTCATTCAGTACCGGGGAAGCGGTTATCTGGTTGAGGAAAATCAGGGATTTATATCGGCAATTATCGATGCCATTGAGAAGAATCTGAAGAATGAAGGCTATGGCCTCTCCATTGTCAACATATCAGGGGATCTGAAGGAAGAGCTGGAGGCAATGAGCTATGACAGCTATTCCGGCGCAATTTTGATTGCCTCGGAGATCCCGCCGTCGATGTACGGAGACATCGCTTCGATTCGGATTCCATTTATCGTGATCGACAATCCGGTTCCGAATTACAATTACCCCTGCCTCTGCATGAACAATGAGGAGAATGTATGGATTGCGCTGAACTTTCTGAAACAGCGGGGGTTTTCGAAAATTGGCCTGCTGACCAGCAGCATTCCCTTCGAAAATTTTGAACTCCGGAACCGGTTTTTTTTCAGGAGTCTGGAATTGCTTGACTTTTCCTTCCGGGGGCCGGAGCATCGGCTGCGTCCGGATATGAAGGGGGCGCGGGCAGACATGCTCCGGGAACTGGACGCCTGTGGCACAAAAGCGCTTCCGGAGTGTTTCTTTGCGGTGAACGACATCATTGCGCTCGGGGCCATTACAGCGCTTCGGGAGAAGGGGATCCGCGTACCGGAGGAGGTATCGGTCATTGGCTTTGACGATATCCCGTATGCGGCGGTGAGCTCTCCGACGCTCACGACGATCCATGTACAGCGGCGGTTTATCGGGTATGAAGCGGTCAGAGGGATTCTGAACCGGATTGAGAACCCGCAGCTGGATCCGGTGAAAACGCTGGTGACCGGAAAACTGGTCGAGCGCAGGAGTGTGCGGAATTAAGATAGCATAATGTTTAGTAAACTTAACCGGAACGCTGTTCCGGTTTTTTTATGCCTGAAATGAAGCATATCTTAAGTGTATTCAAAACATGGCCGTGATATTCACGAATAATTGAGGAGATAAGCGAGAATCCTAAACGAATATAAACAAAAAAATCATGTCTGAACATATTGACATTTTATTTGAGCAGATGTATTGTATGAACAACAAGCGAAACGTTGAGTACGTTTACTAAACAAACAAAGGAGGATTTGAAGATGAAGTTCAATAAGGTCGTCAGTGTTCTGGCATCAGCTGCCATGGCAGCATCGCTGCTTGCGGTGCCGGCAATCGCGGGAGAGACGGAAGCTTCCACAGAAGCCGGGACAGAGGCTGAGGGGGATCTGATCGGAGCGAAGGGAACAGAGTACAAGATCGCGGTCGTTCCGAAGATGACCAACATCGCGTGGTTCCAGAGAATGCAGGATGGCGTCGACGAATACAATAAGGAAACCGGAAGCAATGTTGTATACGGCGGATCTGCAGAAGGCGCGGATCAGGCTTCCTATGTCGAGGGACTTCTGGCAGAGGACTGGGATGCAATCTGTGTTGTTCCGTTTGATTCAGAAGCGCTGGCTCCTGTCCTTCAGAAGGCAAAAGATCAGGGCATCAAGGTTATCACACACGAGGCAGCTTCCATGGACGCAAGCGTCCGTGATGTCGATGTCGAGGCTTTCCAGAACGCGGACTACGGTGAGAATTTCATGAAGGAGCTCGGAGAGCTGACAGGCGGCAAGGGAAAGTACATCCAGTTTGTCGGTGCGCTCACCTCTGTATCCCACAATGAGTGGTGTGACGCAGCCAAGGCTCTTCAGGAGAAGGAATATCCGGATATGGAGTGCCTCGGCCGGTATGAGACAGGCGATGATACGACTTCCTCCTACAACCAGACCAAAGAGCTTCTGACCGCGAATCCGGACATCACCGCGATCGAGGGTTCTGCTTCCACCGACGTTGTCGGCGCAGCACAGGCAGTTGAGGAACTCGGACTGGCTGGAAAGGTCGCAATTGTCGGAACGTCCATGACATCGATCGCTCAGCAGTATGTAGAAGATGGAACAATCGCTTCCTTCTCCGTATGGGATCCGGCAGAGGCCGGCAAGGCGATGATCTGCATGGCCATCGCAGAACTTGACGGAACGGTGGACGACAGCACGATGCATCTCGCAGCAAAGGGTTATGAGACCGTCGAGAACGTCAACAAAGACGGTGTCTACTATGGAAACGCTCGTGTCGACGTCACGAAGGACAACATGAATGACTATAACTTCTGATCAGCCCAGGCGGTTTCAGGAGTCACGAATGCATGAATGAGTCTGAAACCCCATACGGTTCAGAAACCGTATGGGGTTTCTTCAGTAAAAAGGAAAGACCTGGTCAGAATATGGGAAATGAAGAGAACAAGGTATTTCTGAAACTTAAGGGGATCAAGAAGTCTTTCGGCGGTGTCCATGCGCTCAGAGGCGTTGACCTGGAGATCCGGGAAGGTGAGATCCACTGCCTGGCCGGTGAGAATGGCTGCGGGAAGTCCACGCTGATCAAGGCAATCTCGGGGGTTCATGAGCCGGACGAGGGCGAGATCTGGATCAACGGCGAGAAGGTGGAGCACATGAAACCCATCGACGCCATCAACCGCGGGATTCAGGTCATTTACCAGGATTTTGCGGTATTCCCGAACCTGACAGTCGCGGAGAACATCGCGCTGAACGGGGAAGTCAAGAACCGGAAGAAATTTGTGAACTGGAAGGAGATCCATCAGATCGCAGAGCGTGGTATGGCGCAGGTCGTGCGGAGCTGGACCCGGATATGCCGCTGGAGCAGCTGCCTGTCGCCGGCAAGCAGATGGTTGCCATCTGCAGGGCGATCGTCAACGACGCAAAGCTGCTGATCCTGGACGAGCCGACGACGGCGCTGACTGAGAAAGAGGTCGGAAAGCTCTGGGAGGTCCTCAGAGGGCTGAAGAAGAAGGGCATCGCGATCATGATCGTCAACCATAAGCTGGATGAAATCTACCAGATCGCGGACAGTCTTACGATTCTGAGAAACGGAAAGTACATATCAAGCGGAAAAATATCCGAATATAATGACGCTCGTTTCATGAAGGATATGACGGGCAGGGATCTGGTCGAGACCAAGTATGACCCGGCGCCGTCCGACGAGGAGGTTTTCCGTGTCGACCATCTGACGTTAAAGGGACGTTTTGAGGACGTCAGCTTCAGCATGAACAAGGGCGATATCCTGGGGCTGACCGGTCTGCTTGGCTCCGGACGAGGTGAGATCGGCGAAGCACTGTTCGGCATCACACCGCCGGAATCGGGCGACATCTACCTGAATGGAAAGAAGATTGAGATCCACTCTGTAGCGGATGCGATCAAGAACAAGATCGGGTATGTCCCGGAAGACAGACTGACGCAGGGGCTCTTCATGGAGCGTTCGATCGAGGACAACACGATCGCCAGCTCTATACGAGATTATTTCCACGGCATGAGTCTGAATGAGAAAGAGATGCGGGAAGCCTCCGAGAGATGGCTGAAGGATCTCTCCATCGCGGCACCTTCGATCGATCCGCCGGTCCGGACGCTTTCCGGCGGAAATGCTCAGAAGGTTGTCATCGCCAAGTGGCTGAATACACATCCGAAACTGTTCATCCTCAACGGGCCGACCGTCGGTGTCGATGTCGGCGCGAAGGCAGAGATCCACGACATTCTGAGAGGGCTTGCGAAGCAGGGCATCGGAATTATCATCATATCCGATGACCTTCCGGAGCTTCTCCAGAACTGCAACAAGATCGTGATCATGAACAAAGGGAAGGTACGGCTTGTCACCGACAATAAGATTGACAAGCTCAGCCTTTAAAGTGCCGGTCAGGAGGAGATTATGAACAGTAAAAAGAAACATGCTTGGCTGACCAGCAACCAGATGATCCTGGTTTATATCATTGCCGTGTTCAGCCTGATCGTCGGGATCCGCCAGCCTGCGTTCTGGGACTTTGCAACGGTTCTCAATACGATGAGGGCGGCCATCTTCACGATGTGCTTCGCGCTCTGTGAAATGATTGTCATTATATCGGGAGGAATCGATGTTTCATTTCCGGCAATCGGATGTGTTGCGATGTACGTCCCGATGTATATCATCAACCGGGTGGCACCGATTGACAACGCGTGGTTTGCGTTTGGTCTGGCAGTCCTGATCGGTCTGGCGTTCGGTCTTCTGAACGGCTTTCTGGTCGCGATCCTGAACCTTCCGCCGCTGATCGCAACGCTGGCGACCAGCTCCATTGCGTCGGGCGGTGTTGTCACGATCCTCGGAACCCGTGAGTTCACGGTGCTTCCGTCCAGTCTCCAGGCGATCTACAACACGAATCTGATTACCTACACCTCGCCGAAGACCGGTTTCCAGTATGTGCTGAATGTCCTGGTCCTTGTGCCGATCATCGTCTGTCTCCTGATCGCGTGGATGCTGAAGTATACGATGCTCGGGAGAGGACTCTATGTCATCGGCGGAAACAAGACAGCAGCCCGCGTCGCCGGGTTTAATGTGAAGAAGCTTCAGTTCGCGGCCTATGTCTGGTCGGGCGTGTTCGTCGGGGTGGCAGCGATGATTTATAACATCCTGATGCATTCGGCGACGACGTCCGCGCTGATGGGCGACGAGATGATCACGATCGCGGCCTGCGTCATCGGCGGTGTCCGCATCACAGGCGGCCATGGCGGAGTCGGCGGGGTTGTCCTGAGCGTGATTCTGATCACACTGGTCCAGAACAACCTGAATATGCTGGGCATCCCGACCAGCTGGCAGCGGTTCGTAGTCGGCATCGTGCTGCTTCTTGGCACGATCATCACTTCATGGCAGACAAAGCGCTCCATGAAAATGAGTCAGGCGTGAGGAGGGTCTGGAGATGAAGAAGAAAACAGCATCAAAAAAGCTGAATGACCATATTAAAGTCCTCATACTGATGATGGTATTTGTGCTGATTCTGATGGCGGTCCTGAAAGGGCCGGTGTACTATTCCGTCAATAATTTCCGGTCAATGATCTTCCAGTTTCCGGAATACGGCGTTTTGTCATTCGGTATGATGGTCTGCATGATCGCCGGCGGAATCGATCTGTCGCTGGTCGGGATCATGAACCTCGGAGGAGTGGTCTGTGCACTGCTCATCAAGAATGCAGGTGTCCCGATCCCGCTGGCATGTCTGGCTTCGGTAGCAGTCGGTGCAGGCTGCGGCGCGCTGAACGGACTGATCATCGGTTCGCTTGATATCCCGGCCATGCTCGTGACGCTGTGCGGCCTTGAGGTGTACTCCGGCCTGGCACTCGCCATAACCGGAGGGCCGGCGATCAACGGGATGTCCGACAGTTTCAAGAACATTGCGAACGGTTCCATCGGATCAATCCCCTATGTTCTGTTCATTTTCATCGGTGTGCTGATTGTGGTCGCGTTCATCATGAAGCACACGGTCTTCGGGCATGAGGTGTATTTCCTCGGGTCGAACAAGCAGGCGGCCCGGTATTCCGGAATCAACACACTCCGGACAACGATCCTGGCACACACGATGTCCGGCATTCTCGGCGGGATATCCGGCATCATCATCACATCGCATCTGAACTCTGCGAAGTCGTCGAATGGCTCAACCTACACACTTCTGAGCCTTCTGATCGTTGTCCTGGGCGGGATCAATCCGGACGGCGGCGGCGGGACGGTCGCAGGCGTGACCTTCTCCATCGTGCTGCTGCAGCTGATCGCGAATGCATTTACGATCATGCATGCACCGGATACGCTGAAGACGCTTGTGAACGGATGTCTGCTGGTGGCAGCTCTTATTCTGGACAAGGTCATGCAGAAGAGAGATATGCAGAAGAACAGCTGAGTCTCCGGCTCTGACCGGAAGGCGGAAAAACAGGAAGGATGACAAGACGGGCTCTGAATACAGCCCGGAAGGAGAATGACATGAAAAAGATTATCAACAAACCGGAAAACTATACGGACGACATGCTGCATGGGATCTATCAGGCACATCCTGATATGGTCAAATACGTGGAGAACGACCTTCGCTGCTACTGCACCGCGAAGAAGAAGGAGGGCAAGGTTGCCATCATCACCGGCGGCGGTACGGGCCACCTTCCACTGTTCCTTGGATATGTCGGCGAGAACATGCTGGATGGATGCGGTGTCGGCTCGGTCTTTCAGTCTCCCTCTGCTGAGCAGATTTACAACATATCGAAGGAAGTCGAATCGGGAGCAGGCATCCTGTTTCTGTACGGCAACTATACCGGGGATATCATGAACTTCGATATGGCTTCCGAGATGCTGGAAATGGATGATATCCAGACTCGCAGCATCGTCGGCGCTGACGACGTGCTGTCCAACAAGAATCCGGATGCGCGCCGCGGTGTCGCAGGCATCTTCTTCATGTACAAGTGTGCAGGCGCGAAGGCAGCCCAGATGGGTACGCTTGACGAGGTGCTTGCCGCAGCCCAGAAGGCCAAGGAGAACACCCGCACAGTCGGCTTTGCGCTGACGCCCTGCATCATCCCGGAGCTTGGACACAGCAACTTTACCCTCGGAGAGAATGAAATGGCATTCGGCATGGGCATTCATGGCGAACCGGGTGTCTGGAACGGACCTGTCAAGACCTCGAGAGAGCTGGCAGAGGAATCGATGAAGGAAATTCTCGGCGATATGCCGGTTGCATCCGGCGAGGAGGTCTGTGTCCTGATCAACGGACTTGGAGCAACCTCCCAGGAAGAGCTCTATATCCTGACAGGCGATGTGGAGGATATTCTGAAAGAGAAAGGCATCAAGGTTTACCGCACATTTGTCGGCGAGTATGCGACCTCCATGGAGATGGCAGGCGCATCAATCTCGATCTGCAAGGTCGCAGACGAGGAGATGAAGCAGTGGATTGACATGCCGGTTCATACGCCGTTCTACACGCAGGTGTAACGATCAAACCGCAGGGGTATCCAGCCAGTGGGTGCTGGCTGGGTAACCCTGCCGGGTGAATATACCGGAAAAATGCCCGGCGGCCGTCACAGGCAGACTGACGGTGACGGGCGGAGGACAAAAGGAGCTTGGAAATATGGACACAGTACGAGTGAGCGATCTCCCGGCACTCTTTCAGGGAGTAGCAGATATTTTTGAGGAACAGAAGGATCATCTCTGTGAGATGGATGCGGCCATGGGTGACGGGGATCTCGGTCTGACCATGAGCAAGGGCTATGGTGCCCTTCCTGGCCTGATCAAGGATCAGATGCAGGAGACCAGCGTTGCGAAGACGCTGATGAAGGCAGCCATGAAGATGCAGGGACTTGTACCGTCGACGATGGGAACCCTGATGAGCACCGCGTTATGTACGGCGGAAAAGCTGTCGGGGATAAGCCGGAGATGGACGCAAAGGATCTGGCTGCATTTCTGGAAGGCTTTGCCGCAGGTATCCAGAAAAGAGGAAAGTGCCAGCCTGGCGATCGGACAATCTATGATTCTGTCTCGAAAGCAGCTGAGGCAGGCAAAAAGGCGCTGGAGGAGGGCGGCGGCATGAAGGCTGTCATGGATGCCGCTGTCGAGGGCGCCAAAGAAGGCGTGGAGGCGACCAAGGAGATGACGCCGAAGCATGGCAAGGCATG
>ERZ791624.1432-NODE-1432-length-11052-cov-1.712922_pt1 | contig 11052 bp, 8 predicted proteins | sample MGYA00510058_ERZ791624 | MGnify/ENA primary metagenome ERZ791624 (study PRJEB30046, sample SAMN00715158) | human gut metagenome | study: EMG produced TPA metagenomics assembly of the A metagenome-wide association study of gut microbiota in type 2... | reverse complement strand
TGTAGTTGGTGAAGTCGCCTTGATACACCTTACCATCAGCACCACGATACTCTCCGTTGACATCCGAGAAGACCGAAGGAGCGGTCATGGAATGGAACATTGCAGTATAGAAGATGCGACGCACGGTAGCATCGGTTGTCTCTACCCTCACCTTAGTCAAGGCCTCGTTCCAGGCAGCACGGCTTGCGCCACCACCTGCTGGAAGTTCCATGCCGGAATCTCTGCCTTCAGGTTCTCCTTGGCATTGGCGATGCTCACTGCCGAGAGTCCCACCTTGATGAGAAGGGGCTGAGCTGCATCAGAGACCTGCACCAACCATCTGCCGCTGTCTAAAGGCTCAATGGTAACAGGCTGCGAGAATTCTGCTACAAAGAAATTCTTCTGGTCTTTTGCCCAGCCTGTAGAGAAGCGATGACCAGCCACACTTGTGGTTTTCATCTCTTCCAAGGCATAATCTGTGGGCTTATCCCATCCGATGCCTTGGAAGAGGTCAAGCACCAACTGGGCTTTCTTTACATCGGCTCCAAAGGTGTAACGATGGAATCCTGCACGCTTGGTGGCTGTAAGCTCCACCCACACATTGGGCTGCTGTAGCTTCACGGCGTAATAGCCAGGACGCACATTCTCGTTGGCATGATGAAACACCACCTCTTTCTGCTTGGCATCGGTAACAGGCAGGAGGCTACATCGCCCAACTCGCCAATACCCGTACCACTGAGGTGCTGATGTCCGAAGCCTATCAACACCGAGTCGGACTCATGATAGCCCGAGCACCAGTCCCAACCGCGCGTATGCTCTGTAGGTCCCAACTGCACATAGCCGAAAGGCACATTGGCACCCAGAAGACGTGTCCATGACCGCCTGTACCAATACGTGGGTTTACAAACTGGGTGAGGTTGTCAGCTGTCTGACCAAAAGCGGCTTGTGGATGGCCTCCAACCATCACACAAGCCAACAATACTAATATAGGAAATAAACTTTTTCTCATTTTCAGAATATAAGAAATGTTTTATTGAAAAACTACTTAGAGAAGTTAGAGAAAGAATAAGGTGCATCAGCCTCCATCGTACCGCGCAGCATATTAGGCTTTTCAGATAGGCGGAAGGAGATGTTAGCACCCTGCTTCAGTGCATTCATGTCAAGGTAGTTGCGTTCGTACAACTGACCATTGAGCTGCATCTCGTCGATATAGCATCCGTTACCATCAGCGAGGATGTTAATCTGCTTGCCATTCTCCAGATGTAGTTTCATCTTCTGGAAATAAGGAGTACCCAAGACGTATTGTCCTGTACCTGGGCAAACAGGATAGAAGCCCATGGCAGAGAAGACATACCAGGCAGAGGTCTGTCCGTTGTCCTCATCACCACAATAGCCATCGGGAGTAGGTGTATAGAGACGATCCATCACCTGGCGCACCCAGTACTGACTCTTCCAGGGCTGTCCGCTATAACCATAGAGATAGATGCCATGCTGGATGGGCTGGTTGCCGTGTGCATAGTTGCCCATGTCATCACCTGCATCTCTCTGATCTCATGGATGGTGAAACCATAATAGCTATCGTCGAAGACAGGAGGAAGCTGGAATACGGAGTCGAGCATCTGGTTGAATCGGTCTTTACCACCCATGAGGCGCATCAAGCCCTGAGGGTCGTGGAATACCGACCAGGTGTAGTGCCAAGCATTGCCCTCGGTGAAGGCATCACCCCACTTCAATGGATTGAAGGGAGCTTGGAACTTTCCATTCAGCAATCTGCCGCGCATCAAACCGCTCTCCTTGTCGAACACTTTCTCATAGTTTTTAGCTCGCTTGGCAAAAGGCTTCAACTCTTTCTGCGACTTACCCAAAGCTTTACCAAACTGATAGATACACCAGTCGTCGTAAGCATACTCCAAGGTGCGAGCCACGCTCTCATTGATCTTCACATCGTAAGGCACATAGCCCAACTTGTTGTAATACTCATAACCATGACGACCTGTAGAGTTGACTTCAGGATGAACGGCATTAGCACCATGCACCACTGCCTGCCAAAGGGTTTCGACATCATAGCCACGCAAGCCAGAGAGATAAGCATCGGCCACCACAGAGGCTGAGTTGTTGCCCACCATGCAGCCGCGATGACCAGGACTTGCCCACTCTGGCAAGAAGCCACTCTCCTTATAAGTATTAGCCAAACCATCCTGTATCTTCTCATTGACAGAAGGATACATCAGGTTGAGCAAGGGGAAGAGGCAGCGGAAGGTGTCCCAGAAACCAGTATCGGTAAACATATAGCCCTTCTGGATAGTACCATTGTAAGGACTGTAATGTACGATCTCGCCAACACTATTCTTCTCATAGAAAGCGCGTGGGAAGAGTACCGAACGATACAGACAGCTATAGAAAGTACGCAGATGGTCGATATTCTCATCCTCTACTTCGATCTTGCCCAACACCTCGTTCCAGCGGTTTCTACCCTGCTGGCAGAGCTGCTCCATATCGGCTTGTCCCAACTCTTGTATGTTCTGCCAAGCCTGCTCCTCACTATGAAGGAAGAAGCCACACGAGCCTGTACCTTTTCGCCTCTCTTACCTATCTTGAAGGAGATGATGGCACCCACATGGTTGCCCTCCTGCTCATGGCCTTCCTGATATTCGCCATCCTTTACACTATGCACAGCGTCAAAGTCATGGTCGAACTCGATGACAAAGTAATTTCTGAAGTTTGCTGGCACACCACCGCTATTACGAGTGGAAAAGCCCACCACCTTGCGCTGGTCAGGCAGTATCTTGATATAGCTACCCTTATCGAAAGCATCGATAACGACATGAGCACTATCGGTCTTAGGGAAGGTGAAAGCCATCAGCGCAGCACGCTCCGTAGGACAAAGTTCAGCAGTCACATCGTAGTCGGCGAGATAGACACTATAATAATAAGGTGTCGCCTTCTCTGCCTTATGTGAGAACCAACTGGCTCGCTGCTCCTCGTCGAAAACAGGTTTTCCTACAACAGGCATCAACGAGAACTGACCGTAGTCATTGATCCAAGGACTGGGCTGATGCGTCTGCTTCAGTCCTCTTATCTTCTTGGCAGCATAAGTGTACTGCCATCCATCGCCCATCTTTCCTGTCTGGGGAACCCAGAAGTTCATGCCCCAAGGCATGGCGATGGCAGGATAAGTATTGCCTGTGGAAAGCCCGTGGTCGGAGTCGGAGCCCATCAAGGGCTGCACGAAGTCCACCGCATTCTGTACATTCACCTTGACAGCTTGCGCCATCAAGGTGAAAAATACGAATATAAACACAACTGATTTTCTTCTCATAGACAATAAGTTACTCTTTATTATCTGAAATTGTTAGGCTGCACACGATTCCACTGTCATCATTGGTATCAGCTACGTCCCACCAGAGGCGATTGCCCTGTGTGTTGACCTGCAGAAGCTCAGGATGAGAAGTGAAGTAATTGTTGCTATTCTCACTTAGAGGATAGAGAATACGCTTGATATTCTTACCCATAGGAACGTCACCACCACTATTGTTGGTCAACTGGTTAGCCAAAACTGGGTAGTCGGTGCGACGGAACTCAGCCCATCCCTCATTGCCATTAGGGAAGATAGCCATCCACTTCTGAGTGATGATAGCTTCGAGTTGCTTCTCCTTGTCGCCACCCTCGAATACCTTATCGGTAGTAAGGGTCTTCAAGCCATCGATATAAGCCTGTGCCTTGTCGTTGGCAATACCATAGTATTCCATAGAAGCCTTGATACCGGACTTGTAGTACTCCTCGGCAGTACCAGTAAGTTCCATACCAGCCCAGCCACGCAAGGCAGCCTCGGCCTTCAAGAACTCAGACTCAGCATAGCCTAACAAGAGGTAAGCACGCTCACGACTGAAGAAGTAGTTACCATCCAAAGACTTGCCCATGCTCTTTGGCGCTGTACGAGTGAGTGAGAAGTTCAAAGTACCCATATCAATAACAGGAGCCTGAGCACCACGCTCACAACCAACGAAGTCTTCTCTCTGGCTATCCTCGCCAGCCTCCAGCGTGCTCGCTGTCATCTTACTTCGATACCAGCTTACCAAGCAACGTGGGTCGATCTTCTTGGTGATAAAGCTATTGCGTCCTGTCTTAATCTTATATTCTGTACCACCCTCACTGGCGTTGCGATAGAAGTTCTCCAAGTCTTTAGACATCACACTCTCACCATTGTAGCAAACACTACACATCACTAAAGGATGCTCGTTACCACCATCGTTAGTACCGCCCTGCTCTACAGGAGCATACTTAGGAACGATCTGCATATTGTCGTCGTTGCTCTGCATCAGACCATACTTGTTGTTAAGCGCATTTTGTGCTTCCTGCTTAGCACGAGCAGGGTCTACGTTGGAGATACGCAAAGCCATGCGAAGGCGCAGAGAATTGGCAAAGCGGAGCCACTTGTTCCAGTCGCCATGATAGCAGATATCGTCGGTGGGATAACCTATCTGAGTAGCATCGCTTGGCTTGATGCTGTCTACAGCCTGCTCCAACATACGGAACATCGCATCGTAAACCTCAGCCTGGGTGTTGTAAGCCACATTGTTGGTCTCAGGAATCTTGGCCTGCACATACTCCTTGAAAGGCATATCGCCATAAGTATCAGTGTTGGCAAGCGCCAAGAAAGCATAGTAGATACGTGTGGCATAGAACAAGTTCTTATACTTCTTGGTGTTTTCGTTGAACTTATAGGCACGCAACAAGGTACGATACTCGCTGCTGCGGTCGTTGTAGAAATGAGCCCAACGTCTACCGCTCCATCCATCCTGATAATAATAGTCAGGAGATTGACCTGCATGCTTAGGCTGATTGTTAGCCACGAAGCCCGCATAGATATCATGACTCAAGTTGGTAGTGATCTGATAGTCGTTGTAGAATCCTTCATAGAGGAAGTTGCGGAAAACGGTGTTGGCAGAGCTCAACTCGCTCTTCAACGCCAAGGTATCAGCCTTGCTACCTTGTAGTCGATGTTGATGTCTGCATACTTGGTCTTGTCATCCTCACCAGGCTGCTCTTCACCGCCGCCAGTGGTGTTATCAGGCAATTCGTATGGATTCTTGCTCATATCGTCCATGTCGTAGCAAGAAGCCAAACTTGCTAATGCCATTGACATAAACATAGCCTTGAATATAATTGTCTTTTTCATTGTGTCAATCTGTTTGATGTAAATGTAATAGGATTTAGAAAGCTACATTGACTGAGAAGCCGAATGTACGAGTATAAGGCACGGCAGCGAAGTCGAGGGCCTGAGAGAACATAGAGGTGTCGTAACCTCCGTCAGGGTTGCCTGGTGTATGTTTGAGCAAGAAGCACAAGTTGCGAGCTACGAATGACAACTTCACATTGGTGAGAGGAGTCTTTCTCAACAAGCTCTTTGGCAAGCTGTAACCCAAAGCGAGTTCCTTCAACTTGATGTAAGATGCGCTGTGTACGAACATCTCAGCAAAACCCTTCTGTGCCTTATACAAACCGATGTGAGAGTAGTAAGCCTGTGCACTAACCTCCTTGGTATTAGGCTTACCATCAGCTGTTACACCAGGTGCTATCATATAATAGTCGTAAACACCATTGAGTTCTTTGTACTCACCACGATAAGCAGTGCGCTCTGAAGTACCTACTGATGTAGCCATACCTTCTGACACGCTGACTACTTCGCCACCAAATCGCATATCAAACATAGCTGTCAGGCTAACACCCTTATAGTTAAGGCTTGGAGTAACTGACATGAGAAGCTTAGGCTCGATGTTGCCGATAGGATGATCGAGGATATACTGCTCCAAGTTACCACCTGCATCGGCACTGGTAACAGGCATAGGAAGACCGTCCTCACCGATAATCATCTGACCATTTTCATCGCGCTTGAGAAGGTTGTTGGCATAGATGTCGCCCAACTTGCCACCTGCACGTGCACCTACCTTGACAGGCATGTTGCTATCGCCATTGAAGTAGATATGATCTACACCATTAGCCAACTCGTCTACACGAGAGATGTTCTTAGAGAAGTTCATGGTCAAGTCAAAGTTGAAATCCTTGGTCTTGACAGGTGTACCATAAACCATCAACTCGACACCCTTGTTGGTAATCTTACCTGCATTCACCCACTGCTGTGACCATGGTGCAGAAGCATCAACGAGCATAGCCTGGTTCTTGGTCTTCGTATAATAATAGGTGAAGTCAAAACCCAAACGGTTCTCAAGGAACTTCATCTCAAGACCCCACTCGAATGAAGACTTAATCTCTGGCTTCAGGTTGTTGTTCATCTTAACAGTCTGAGGAATAGGCACACGGATACCATTCTCGAAAGTATAGCGACGTGTGTTATAGAGGTTGTATGGGTTAGGATCCTTACCCACCTGTGCGAAAGACAGACGAGTCTTAGCAAATGTCACCCATGCAGGCAGCGGATGCTCGATAGAGCGCATGAAGTCGCTGAAGATGTAGCTCAAGCTGGCACTTGGGTAGAAGAACGAGCGATTGTCCTTTGGCAAAGTAGACGACCAGTCGTTACGTGCTGTGAGGTCCAAAGAAAGATACTCACGGAAAGCCAACTGCAGAGAACCGAAAACAGAGTACATAGAGCGCTCGTGTCCATTCTCGCTGGCACTTGTCAACTGATAACCTGTATTGAAAATCCAGTTGTCCTTCTCGAGCATGTTCTTGGTAGATGCACCCAGCACCTCATATTTCTGATACATGATGTTGGCACCGAGGTTGTAACCCAAGCGCAAGTCCTTAGTAATCTGGTTGTCACCCAAGAAGAGGAAAGAGATGTTGTGCTCGAAGTTGTTTTCCTCCGAACGGCTCATATTATCATCGGTAACAATCTCGCTCCAGTGCTTACCAGGTGTGCTGACAGCAGAGTTACCCAAACTCAGGTCAGAGGTCTGAATGCGAGTGCGATAGTAATCGAAAGCATACTTAGCGTTGAACTTCAACCAATCGGTGATGTTCACATTGGCACCATAGTAACCGAAGGCACGCCAACGCTCATCACTGTTCTGGAAACGATGACGCACATAGTATGGGTTGGCATACTGCATATCAGGACCAAACCAGTTGCGGTGCAATTGGTCGTCGGTGGTATAGGTCTGAAGATCCTGCAAGCGAACGTTGCCAGGAATCAAAAGCAACTGAGCCACCTCACCATTCAAACCTGACATAGGACGGTTCTCCGCCTTCATGCGAGAAAGAGAAATCTTGCTATCGGTAGAAAGATACTTGTTGATGGTTCTACCAGCATTGAGGTCGACAATCAACTTATCGAGTGTCTCGTCTTTGAAAAGACCCTTATTGTCGTTGTAACCCAAAGAGAGGCGGAAGTGTCCCTTCTCGTTAGAGTTTCCGAGGGCTACAGTGTGGAACTGTGAGAAACCTGTGTTGAAATAATCCTTCAACTTATCACCATAATATCTGTAAGCGATGTTCTCACCCAAGAAAGAAGGCTCCAATCTACCATCAAGAGGAGCACCGAAAGCCAACTCGCTTGACAAGGTCTTGCTGCCATCCTCACCTTCCTTATAAACGGTAGCGCCCCTTGAGCCCTGACCATACTGCTTCTGCATAGGAATGGTCTCGGCTACTGTGCTCCAAGTGAAGTTGGCATTGTAAGTGATACCGAATCCCTGCTTGTGGCTACCCTTCTTGGTAGTAACATAGATAACACCATTACCTGCACGTGAACCATAGAGGGCTGCGGCGTTGGCACCCTTGAGCACAGAGATAGACTCGATGTCCTCAGGGTTGAGGTCGAGTGACGTTCCACCACGGTCGTAACCACCATAAACAGAAGCATCAGAGCTCTGGTTGTCAGTGAAAGGCACACCGTCTACCACCCAGAGAGGCTGGTTGTTGTCGGTGAGTGAAGAGTTACCACGAATGGTGATCTTGGTAGAACCGCCAAGACCTGTGCTTGCGGTATTCATCTGCAAACCAGCGACCTTACCATCCAGAGCGCCTGTAACAGAAGGGTCGCCAGTGGTATTAAGAGCGTCAGACTTAACGTCCTGTACAGAGTAACCCAACATCTTCTTCTCGCGCTTGATACCGAGAGCTGTAACAACCACCTCGTTGAGCGAATGAGAGTCGGGAAGCATCTGAGCATTTACAGCATGGCCTTCCTTGGCAGCGATGTCCATGGTCTTGTAACCTAAGTAGGTGAACTGCAACACTGGAGAAGGTTCATCGGTCTCGATGATAAAGTTACCATCCATATCAGTCACCGCACGCTGAGTGGTGCCTTTCACCAAGATTGCCGCACCGATAAGTGGTTCTTTGTTCTCGTCGAGAAGTGTACCTTTGTATGTACGCTTCTGGCGAGGCTGGTGTTTCTTTGGGGAGGTTGGTGTTTCTGTCTTCTTCAGATAGATAATGCCATCCTTGATAACATAAGTGACATTCTTGTTGTGCAAAAGCTTGTCTAACACGTCTTCCACCTTACCATTCTTGACCTTAACAGCATTAACCTGCATCTTAGCCAAGTTGTCGTCATAGGTGAACTGATACTTAGACTGTTTCTGGATTTGCTTGATGACTGTTCCCAATGTGGTCTGAGGAACATTCAACGTAACCTGAGCCTTGGCAGCTGTCCAAGAACCAGCAAGCAACATCAGCGCAAAGGCCACTGCTGCGGTTTTTGTTTTTTGTAAATGATACCAATGTGTCATAATCTTTGTTTTTAGTCGTTAGGTCGTTAACTACCTGTATTGTTGTTAATAAATTTCACTTATATAACATCGAAAAACAAAAAAACACTTACTCAAAAAATAACTTTTTTTGAATAAGTGTTCTTTTTATATTCAAGTTTCGCACGTTCAGAAGTTAAAGGAGTTAAAGAAGTTATCGCTCCCTGCGGTCGCTGAGGAGTTAAGACAATAGTCTTTTTGGAGTAGTTTTAAAACTGCAAGATATACGTCTTAACTCCTTAACTTCCCTACATACGAAAGTTCTCTCTATATATAATAAGGTGTAGTCTACTTGATGAGGTAAACCCTATTACCTTTCACCTTATAGTGTATCGGCAGTGTGTTTTGGAGCAAATCCAATACTGAGTCGATGGTTTCCTTCTCCTTGATAACACCCGAATAGGTGTTGGCCTGATCAATGGCGGGTCTACTACTACCTGTATGTGGTAAATCTTCTCCAACAACTTGGCGATGTCGCTGACATTGGCATTGCTGAAAGCGGTTTTACGCTCATGCCACATCGCATCTTGGTAAACATCGTTCTCCGAAACAGTCAAGTTACCCAAACGAGCATCGACACAGGCTTTCTGACCAGGCTTCAGCTCGATGGTTCCCTCATCGTGGTTGCCTACCACCTTCACCTTGCCTTCAAGAAGGCTCACCGTGGCTCGCTGCTGTTGCTTGTCTATACGAAAGTTGAACACCGTACCAAGCACCTTTACGCTCATCACTTCGCTCTCGACGATGAAGGGCTGATGAGGATTCTTGGTTACTTCGAAATAACCTTCACCTTCGATTTCTACTACACGATTGTCGGAATCAAACTCTTTAGGATATTTGAGGGCAGACAACTTGTTGAGCCAAACCTTGGTTCCGTCGGGCAAGACGAGCGTGGTATCGTTGTCGGCACCTGTCGTCACCAGCTGCATCTGCATACCGCGCAATGTGTTGTGCTGCAAATAGAGCCAAGCCATACCGCACAATACACATACCACAGCTACTGCTGCAGCACGACGCCACAAACTTAGGACATGAGCACGTTGCTCTGCCTCCTGCTCAGCTTTCTGTTCCGCCTCCTGTTCCTTGATACAACCCATCAATCTTTCTTCAGCCTGTCGTATCTGTGATTTGGGCATAAACTGCGCCTTGAGCTTATCGCTCATCTTTTCCATCCGGAAAATTTCTTCTTTATTTTGTGGAGAGTTTTTGAGCCATTCTTTTATCTGTAGGAGTTCCTCCTCAGTACATTCTCCTGCCAAGAATTTAGCTTTCAACTCTTCGTTGATCATATCCATATCTTGCATAATCTCTTTCTTAAATATTAATGATTCTATATACCTATTATGATTCTATAAATATCATAACAATAATTGTAGAGAAAACACTTACTCATTTATTAAAAAAATAACGAGAAAAATAAAAATATGGTGCCTAATCGGGAACGAAGCGTCTTCAGTGCCTTGTAGATATGGGCTTCCACCGTACGCACCGAGACATTCATCATCAGGGCTATTTCGCTATTTTTCATATCCTTCAGATAACTCAATACAAAAATCTCTCTACACTTATCTGGAAGTTCGCTAATAGCTCGATTGATTTTCAAACTTAGTTCGGCTGTCTCCATGTCATGCTCTCCGTCACCATCGGACGAGAAGTAACACACCATACGCATTTCGTTAATATCCTCAATGGCAGCCGTACTGATTTTCTTGTAACGCTTCAAGAAATTCAATGCCCTCGAATATATAGTCTTGTAAAGATAGGATTCCATCTGAGGGCTATCTGTGTCTAAGATATCCATGCGATTCCATAATTCAAGAAAACCCTCTTGAACTACATCGTCAGCAGCATCCTCTCCAACTATACGTCTGGCATAATAGTACATGGGGGGGGTAATACTTTCTAAATATCGACTGATACGATTCTTCTTTTTCTGTCTGCATCGTAATATCATCTTTAACCATGAAGCCTATTGAGTGTCGTAAATAAAGGTAATTTACCTTACAATAGGCTCACGTACTGAACTACTTGTGCGCAAAGGTAAACAAAAAGATGATATAAAACAAATTATCAATTACATTTTTTTGCTTTAACGGATTATTTTTCACTTTTACAAAATAATCGACTCATTTCTCTTGACTAAATGTTTCAGCCCTATGCTTTGACACATCAAAGCAAGGAGAAGATAATGCTTCTGTTTCCTCTACTCTTTACACCTTATTATATATATACTCAAGTAAAGTTAAGGAGTTAAAGGAGTTATCGCTCCCTATGGTCGCTGAGGAGTTAAGACAACAGTCTTTTTGGCGTAGTTTTTAAGCAGCAAGACATACGTCTTAACTCCTTAACTTCCTTAAAT
>ERZ791624.1431-NODE-1431-length-11053-cov-1.792962_pt1 | contig 11053 bp, 10 predicted proteins | sample MGYA00510058_ERZ791624 | MGnify/ENA primary metagenome ERZ791624 (study PRJEB30046, sample SAMN00715158) | human gut metagenome | study: EMG produced TPA metagenomics assembly of the A metagenome-wide association study of gut microbiota in type 2... | reverse complement strand
TTTGCGATGCTGCGCGCGATTACGGGACTGTCCATTTACTGGATCATCATTCCGGGTTACGCGCTGGCGCTTGTTCTGACCTTTTTCGTCCCTCCCATTTTTACCGAATCGCCTTCGACTCCGGCGGCGTTGCCAGCGGCCCCATGACGGCGACGTTTCTTCTGCCTTTGGCCATGGCGCGTGCGAGGGCGCGGGCGGTTCCATCCTGACGGACGCGTTTGGCGTCGTCACCATGGTGGCGATGACGCCGCTCATCTCGATCCAAATTCTCGGCGTGCTCTATAACATGCGCCTGAGGGCCGCTGCCAAAAGCCGCCGGTCAGTAAGGTTTACGACAACTTCGTTATTATCGAGTACACTCCGGAGGAGCTTGCGTATAATGACTGAGAAATTGCCCGTAATGGAACTCATGGTCACGATTGTCGACCGGACCAAAGCGCTTCAGGCCACAAATTTCTTCAAAGGGAAAAACGTTTCCCTGACGCTTTCCTGCTGGGGGAGAGGAACGGCGAGCACCGAGATTTTGGACATCCTGGGCATCGGCGAAAAGGAAAAAGTCGTGGTGTTCAGCCTGACCCCGCGTTCCTGGATTCCCGCTCTCATCACCCAGATCTCAGACGCCATGCAGCTTCGCAACGCCGGGCGGGGGATCCTTTTTACCGTACCGCTTTCATCCGTGAACCAGGGAATACCGCGTCGTTACCTGTCAGCCATTCGTGAGAAAAAAAACGAGGAGCGCGTCATGTATAAGACTAACGAAAACAAATACGAATTGATCATTGTCAGCACGGAAGATGGTTTCGTCGATTCGATCATGAAATCCGCCCGGAGCGCCGGCGCGCGCGGGGGGACCGTGATGAGGGCTCGCGCTGTCGGCGACGAAAATACGGAAAGTTTTTTCGGGTTGAAGCTGTATGATGAAATGGAAATCCTGGCAATACTGGTTCAACGCGAAGAAAAATTGAAGATCATGTCCGCCGTCAGCAAAACTCTGGCGGAGAAATCCCCGGAAATGGGCACGATCTTTTCGGTGCCGGTCGACGATGTTGTAGGAGTCGGCGCGGTCCTGGAGAGTCCCGACCCGGCGTAGCAACGAGAGATCTGAATTCGATCGTTGGCGGACCGCGCGTGAGGCGCGCGGATAATGGACGGGCATATTAAAACTTTTGCGCGATCCGTCATGTCGATTTTTATGTATTAATATGCTATACTAAAGCCGCGCGGGCCGCTTGCCCAGAAAAAAAAATCCGCAAGACGGTTCGTCTTGCGGATATGCCGGTCTCGATGGTGGGCGATACAGGGTTCGAACCTGTGACCTCTTCCGTGTGAAGGAAGCGCTCTTCCACTGAGCTAATCGCCCTTTTTGTTTGCAACGTATGAGATTATAAATGCTCGGTGCGATTTTTGCAACCCCCAAAAGGGAGAAGTTGCTTGTATACGGCGTTTTGCTTTTGTGGTAAGATTTGAAAGAGTTAGATGGATAAAATGCGCTGTATGCAGTCGAATGGATACCTCATCGTGTGGGAGAGTGGCCAAAATGATCGATATGTCCTATTTAACGGGCGGAAAAATTTATTGGGACGATTGGCGTTTTGAGCCATGGCAAAGCGGCAGCGCGTCGGGGGTTTATCGTCGGGTCGATTTCATAAAAGCGGGATTGCTTGGCGAGGTTGGCCGTTATAAAGCGGATGATTACATCATCTGGAAATATGAGGATGGGGACGTCGAGCATCTGTTCAAAAATGTCAGGCACCAAAAAGGCTTAATGCTTCAACGCTATATTTTCGTCCGCCCAGAAGGGAATACCACTTCAAGAAGCAAATCTTTTCGGATGGGATTCAGCGGCTTTGTCGAGGTCTATCAGTATACGCCTCTGGGAGATTCATTGAAAAGGCTGACCGATCTTACCCAGCTCATCGACGCGGCACACAAATATGCCTTGGCTCATAAGGGGGAGTCGTCGGTATAAAGCGCAAGCGTGGCAAGATTTCATGGGGTGAGTGCCGGTGGGGAAGCAGGTCCTCCCGGTTCACGATAGAAAAACGCCCAAGACGGAAGGGCGCAAAAAATTATATGGAGGTGTGTTTTATATGCTGTTTCCAATGATGTTTGGTATTTCTGCTGTCATATTTATCATCGGCTACATCGTTTATGGGCGCTTTATGGCGAATGTGTACGGCCTTTCCGACACGAACGAGACTCCTGCTGTCAAGTTCGAAGATGGGATCGACTACTGTCCTGCCCATCCGGCCGTCTTGCTGGGGCACCACTTTGCTTCGATTGCCGGCGCTGGCCCCATTACGGGGACCAATACCGCGCAGCCATGAAGTTTGGCTGGCTGCCCACGATTTTGTGGTGCGTCATCGGTTCGACCTTCCTCGGCGGACCGCATGACATGGGCGCGCTGGTCGCCTCTCTTCGCCATGACGGCCAGTCGATCGGCGCGGTTGTCGAAAAATGGATCGGCAAAACGGGAAAATTCCTTTTCCTGAGTTTTACCATCCTCACGCTGATCCTCGTCGTCGCCGTCTTCCTGGTCATGTCCGCCGGCACGTTTGCGGCTGATCCTGTCGTCGCCTTTGTCAGCACTCTCTATATTGTCCTGGCGATCATCGCCGGCTTCATGATCTATCGCTGGCACGTTCCTCTCTGGGTCGTCACGATCGTCATGCTCGCCTTGATCGTCGGCGGTTGCGTCAAGGTCAACGCCGAGACGGCCCCCTGGCTGATCAACACCGTTTTTGCCCATGACATCAACTTCTGGAACGCGTTCCTCGGCGTTTATATTTTCTTCGCTTCCATTCTGCCGGTGTGGATGCTCCTTCAGCCCCGCGATTATCTTGCCTCATACTTCCTGTATTTTGCCGTGATCGTTGGCGCGTACGGCATGTTCGCCGGCAGCGCGCTCGATTCGAAAACCGTTTCCGTGGTGGCTGCCAACGTCCGCTACTTTGGCTTCTCTTCCAGCGCCATGTGGCCTGCCATGTTCGTCCTGGTTGCCTGCGGCGCCATTTCCGGCTTCCATAGCCTCGTCGGCAGCGGCACGACGTCCAAGCAGCTTCGCAAGGAGAAGGACGCCGTTCTTGTCGGCTATGGCGCGATGCTGATCGAAGGCCTGGTGGCCGTCATCTCCATCGGCACGCTGATGGTGATCGGCCTCGAGGGCGCAAAGGGACTTTCTCCCGTGCAGTTTTCTCGTTGGGTTTTGGCAAGTTCTCGACGCTCGTTGGACTTGACGCCACGTTCGGTGCCCGTCTGGGCGCCATCGCCATCAACAGCTTCCTGCTGACCTCTCTTGATACGGCGACCCGTCTGGCCCGCTATCAGGTCCAGGAGATCACCGGCGGCAAAGTCAGTATGTATCCTGCGACGATTTTCGTTATCGTCCTCGCTCTTTGCCTGGTCTACACCAAGACTCACGATGTGAGCGGCAAGGTGATCGCGGCATGGCTGGCGATCTGGCCCATTTTCGGCGCCGCCAACCAAATGGTCGCCGCTTTGAGCCTTCTGAGCATCGCCGCCTGGGTCAAACTGGGCCTCAAAAAGAAGCATACTTTTGTGTATGCTCCCTTCTGGTTCATGCTTGTAACGACGGTCTTCTCGCTGATCATCGAGGTGAAGGAACGGTTCGCGGTTGCCCAGCCCAACTATCTGCTTTCCTGCTTGGCGGTTATCCTCATCGTTCTGGGGATCGCCATGTCCATCGCGGGAATCAGGACCATGCATTCCGGCGAAAAACAAAGCGCCTGATGCAATTTAAAATTTAAACGGTATAAAAAAATCTTCCTCTTCGGAGGAAGATTTTTTTTTGTGAACGAAAAGAGACCACCTCATGTTCTTTCTCGAGTGAAAGACTGAATTACGAGAGGCCCCGAGACAGTTCAACCAATCAGACTGCCTCGACCGCTGTACGGTCTGCGTAGATTGCTTTGTTGATTTCCCTCGGAGCGCCGCAAAGTTCAATCCTTCAGTAAGGAAGCGGTATAATGCCGTTTTTGGGGCAGACGCCCCAACAGTCTTTTTATGGTGAGCGATGAAGAATTTGCTCTGCGGCAAAAGATGTGTTGAAAACTGTATAGAGTTACGTGTCATGTGTTTTTTGTAACACGACTGTGTGTAAACGCGGCGTTTTTTTAATTAGTTTTTTATTTGCAATGTGCGTTATCTATTTGTCAGATCCTCGCGAAATGGTGAGTTTAAGAAAAGATTCATCATTTTTATACATGTTAATTATTGTATTTGACAAAGAGTGGTAATTTTGATATTATTCAAACACAAAGCGGTATTTTCTTGGTATACTGCAAAAATACTACCGGAATTTTATGATGCTCCACTCACGTAAATGGGAAGTCGTTCTTTAAAATAAGGAGATTTTACGTTATGCCACACCATTGAAGGAGGGGAAATATTGCTCACTACAAAAAGGGATATTGCGTACAAAAGAATCAAAGAAATGATTCTTCAAGGAGATTTAACGTCGGAATTCACCCCTTCGGAGAAAAGTCTCGGCGATGAGCTTGGCATGAGCCGAACTCCTGTACGTGAAGCTCTTCAGAGGCTAGTCATGGAGGGATTCATGAAGGGATTTTCACGTAAAGGTTCCATGGTCAACGAGATCTCGATAGTCGAAGCTGTGGAGATCGTGGAGTTACGTATGGCTGTGGAGGAGTTCGTCATTCAGAATCTCAGTCTTCCTCTGAGCGGCGAACAATGCGCGAAGCTGCAGGCGATGGTCGATTCTCAGGAGGGACTCGCAGCCGCCGGCAATTCGTCGGCTTTCCTTGAGAGCGACGTGGAATTTCATGACTATCTGGCAAGTCTTTACGGCAATCAGCTGCTGAGAGATACTCTCAAAAGCGCCCGTGAGCGCTTTCTCGCTCCCGGTGGGGTCATTTTGCGCAACAGACCCCAGATGCTGGAGGCACTAGAAGGGCACGTGAAAATACTTGATGCCCTGCGAAAGGGGGACTCGGAAGAGGCCAAGCGGCAGATGCACGCCCACATGGTTTTTGCAAAGCACGTGCTGATTTCCTGATGGAACGTGAGAAAACAGAGGTTCAAGGGAGTTACTTCACCTCACGATGGAGTCCACTTCACCGAGAGGAGTCAAAAAATCGTTAGGGAGGTTGTTTGGATGAGTGCACTTGCCATTCATAAGGAACCGACGGTTCCTGTGGGGAAGTACAGCAAAAAACTCTTGACGGAGCTCTACGGAAAGATGGTAACCATCCGGCTTTTTGAACAGACGGTCGAATCTCATTTCCTCGCGGGTGAGATCCCTGGGTTTGTGCACCTCTACATTGGCGAAGAAGCCATTGCTGCTGGTATTATGGCGAATCTAACCAATCGCGATTACATCGAAAGTACCCATCGCGGCCATGGCCATACAATCGCCAAAGGAGCCGATCTAAAACGCATGATGGCCGAAATCTTTGGCAAAGCCACGGGCTACTGCAAAGGCAAGGGTGGTTCTATGCACATCGCGGATTTTAGCATCGGCATGCTCGGGGCTAACGGCATTGTGGGCGGCGGCTACACTTTAGCAGTTGGCGCTGGATTAGCCACAAAACTTTCTGGCGAAGACAAGGTTTCCGTTGTGTTTTTCGGCGATGGCGCTTCCAATCGCGGCACTTTTCACGAGGCTCTGAACATGGCGGCCATCTGGCAGCTGCCAGTGTTATTCGTTTGTGAAATGAACCAGTGGGCTTCCACGACTCCTTACAGAACCACCACATCCGTAGAAAACATTGCCGATCGTTGCCAGGGATACTCCATTCCCGGCTATGTTGTGGACGGAAACGATGTTTTAGCTGTGTATGAGGCCGCGAAGGACATTGTCGCTGATATCCGCGCGGGGAAAGGTCCCGCCCTCTTGGAGTGCAAGACGTATCGAATCAAGGGACACTTCGTGGGTGACCCCGAGAAATACCGCACAAAAGAGGAAGTTCAGCACGAATTCGAGACCAACAACCCGATCACCCGTTTTGAGGAAAAAGTTCTGAAGGCCGGGGCCTTGACTCAAGCTGATCTCGATGCCGTTTATAAGCAGGCAGAACAGGAAATTGCCGAGGCACTGAAGTTCGCCAAGGAAAGTCCGGAACCCGCGCCTGAAGCGATCTATGAGGATCTCTACGTATAAGGAGGCTCGTCAGCTATGAAGACCATCACTTTTTCTCAGGCAACTCAAGAGGCCATGATCGAAGAGATGGAGCGTGACCCCTCCGTATTCGTCATGGGAGAGGACATCGCCCGTCAGGGAGGCATTTTCGGCCAATTCAAGGAACTCCCGGGACGCTTCGGCACTGATAGAGTCCGTGACACGCCGATCAGTGAAACGGCGATCGTCGGTGCTGCCGTCGGGGCTGCTCTTGCGGGTATGCGTCCCGTTGCCGATATGCATTTTGCCGATTTTATGCTCGTCTGCGGCGATGAGGTGTTCAACCAAATGGCTAAAGTTCATTACATGTTCGGAGCGCAAAAGACTGTTCCCATGGTCCTCCGCGCTCCTGATGGATTGATCAGCCAGGCTGCCGCACAGCATTCTCAAATGGTTGAGGGGATTTTTGCACATATTCCTGGATTGAAGATTGTTTCCCCCTCCAATCCCGCCGATGCGAAAGGTCTCTTGAAATCTGCGATTCGTGATGACAACCCCGTTATATACTTTGAGCACAAAGCCCTGTTCAGCACCAAAGGCGAAGTCCCGGAAGACAGCGATTTTTACGTTCCTATTGGCGAAGGCCGAATTGATAAAGTCGGCACGGATGTGACGATGGTTTCTTGGTCTCACTGTTTGCACACTACGTGCCAGGAAGTCGTTAAACTGGCAGAAAAGGAAGGTATCAGCGTTGAGCTGATCGATCTTCGTACGATCGTTCCCTGGGATAAGGAAATGGTTCTTGAGTCCGTTGCGAAGACTAGTCGCCTCTGTATTGTCCATGAGGCTGTGAAGCATGGCGGTTTTGGCGGTGAAATCGCCGCTACCGTTGCTGAAGAAGCCATCGGAATGCTTGACGCGCCGATCCTTCGTTTCGGAGCTCCCTTTACTCCGGTTCCGTTCGCTCGTACGCTGGAGCAGGCCTACCGACTTTCGCCGGAGAAGATCATGGCTGGCATCAGGAAAATGTTCTAGTGTTTCTTTTGTGAATCTTAGGAACATGACGTGAAAGTTATTTTTATTATGATCGTTGAGATTCTTAAGTAAATAGATGTTGTGTTGCGAGTATTACGAGGCGTTTTGAAGCTCTTTTGAGAGCTTAATTCATGCTCAAAATAATGTGAGGAGGGTATTTTATGAAAAAGTTTGCAGTAGTGTTGTTGGCACTCCTGGCTGTTGGCATTACCGTTCCTGCTATGGCAGCTACAAAAGCGAGTACAAACTTGATATCGTTCCCAGCATTACCACCGCCTGGGGGCAGGGAGCTCAATACTTTGCAGATCTGGTTCGTACCAGAACGGACGGACGCGTCAACATTAAGGTCTATCCCAACGCTCAATTGACTACCGGCAAGCAGACCAATGCCTTTATGATGATCCGCAACGGGGCTATCGACTTTGCCTGTCAGTCCTCGATCAACTGGTCGCCTCAGGTGGTGGAGCTGAATCTTTTCGCTATGCCCTTCTTCGTGGCGGAGCAGCCCGATCGCTATGCCGCGATGGATGCCATCACAGGCGGCAAGAGCGGCGCCATGATCAAGACTGCCGTGGAGCTCAAGGGCGTTAAAGTTCTCGCTTACGGCGAAAACGGATTCCGCGAGTTGACCAACTCGAAAAGGGAGATCCACACCCCGGAGGATTTCAAAGGGTTGAAGCTCCGCGTCGTTGGCTCCAAACTGTTCCTCGACACCTACAAAGCTATGGGAGCCAATCCCATCGCCATGAACTGGTCCGATACGATGACTGCCCTGCAGCAGGGCGTCGTCGACGGCCAGGAGAACCCAATCAACACCTTCTACCCCGTAAAAGTCTACGAGTACAACAAGTACATGCTAGACTGGCACTGTGTAATCGATCCCACGTTGTTCTCGGTGAACCCTGGCGTCTGGAAGTCCTTCACTAAGGAAGATCAGGCAATCATCGAGGAAGCGGCCAAGGAAGCCGCGAAATTCCAGATTGCCCTTGCCCGGATTGGCCTTGACGACGGCTGGGCCTATGATTACCTTGCCAAGATGAACAAGTTGCCCGAAGTTACCGACTGGTATAAAGAACTCGCCAAGGTCGGAATGGTCGTCACCAAGCTGACTCCGGAGCAGACCGCCGCCTTCGCCGCTCTGGCAAAACCGGTTCGCGACGAGTGGTACAGTAAGTTCCCTCAGATCATGGATCAGGCAGTCGCAGATATGGCCGCCGTCGCCAAGAAGTAGTTCTCTCGGTATTTCATACAGAAAGGGGAGCGCGCAAAAGCGCTCCCCACTTAACTGAGCGTTTTCTCGACAGCGCAACTTTTCTGTTCCGGTACACTTTCAACGTGAAAGGAGCAGCGTTATGTTGAAAAAATTCTTCGCTCACTTTGAAGAGATCGTGGGCGCGGTTGTCCTTTTTATAATGGTTTCGATTACCTTCGTAAATGTGATAACTCGCTATGTTATTGTATATCCGCTTTCGTTCACCGAGGAAGTGACGGTTAACCTTTTTGTGTGGCTCGTGATGGCGGGGACATCCTTGGCCTTCCGCCAGAATGCGAATCTAGCCATGACCTTTGTGTATAATCATCTACCAAAGAAAGTTCGCAAGATTTGTTTCTGCTTTTCTTGCCTTCTGACGGTGGTCTTCCTCGGTCTGCTGACGTGGCTCGGAACCTCTCAGGTGATAGATGAGATTGAACTCGGATCTGTCACGGAATCGCTCGCTATCCCATCGGCCGTGTATTCTGCTGCGGTCCCCTTCTTTTCTGTAATTATTTTGATTAGATTTTCGCAGGCTGCGCGTGATTTCGTCGCGCAGGGCAGATATTGAGAAAGGGGCGATTCTTATGAGCGAATTCTTTTCGGATTCGGCGCTCTGGACTGTCATCCTTTTCTTCATCCCTCTGCTCTCGGCGTGCCTATCGCCATTTCCCTGGGCATGACGGCCATCGTCGTCGCCATTGGTTGGGATATGGGTTACCAGATGCTTTCCTACAGCTACTTTTCAGGCATTGCCAAGTTCCCTCTGCTCGCGATCCCTTTCTTCGTCATGGCTGGCGTCATTATGGAGAAGGTGGGGATCGCGGAACGCCTGATCGCCCTGATTAAGCAGCTTGTGGGCGACATGCCCGGCGGACTTGCAGTGGCGACCGTTCTCGTCGCCGCTTTTTGGGGGGCCGTTTCGGGGTCGGGGCCTGCTACGGTGGCCGCCCTGGGACTTATCCTTATCCCCGGCATGGTCGACGCTGGATACGATAAACCCTTTGCGACGGCCGTGGTGTCGGTCGCGGCAGGGCTCGCCATCATCATCCCTCCGAGTATTTGCTTCATCGTCTACGGGGATATCATGGAACAGTCCATCGGCACGCTGTTTGCTGCCGGCGTGTTCCCCGGGCTGGTGGTTGCCGGATGTCTGTGCGTTCTCGTTTATCTCGTATCGGTAAAACGCGGCTACCGCGGCGCGCCCCGGGGGGCTTCCAAGGAGGTGTGGAAGGCCTTCGTGGATGCCTTATGGGGACTTATTACTCCTGTGATTATCCTCGGCGGAGTGTACGGTGGAATTTTCACTCCGACCGAAGCCGCAGCTGTGGCCGTATTCTACGGCCTGTTTGTCGGCATGGTGGTCTACCGCACCATGTCATGGAAGATGTTCTACGATATTCTCGTCGACACGGTAGTGCGACCGCCGTAGTCATGCTCGTGGTCACCTGCGCCGGGCTTTACGGCTGGATTGGAGCTACTATCGGCCTGATCGATAAAATTGCGGCGGTCCTGTTGTCTGTTTCTGATAGCCCCGTCATTATCCTGCTCATGATCAATGTGATCTTGCTTTTTGCGGGCATGCTTCTCGATGCTATTTCGATCTGCTACATCTTTCTGCCCATTCTGATGCCCATTATCGCTCATTTTCAGTGGGATCCCATCTGGTTCGGCGTCATGATGACCGTCAACTTGGCAATCGGGCAGGTCACGCCTCCTGTAGCGGTCAATCTCTATGTTGGGGCTCGCATCAGCAACCTGTCGATTGAAGATATAGTTCCAGACGTTCTTCCTCAACTTTTTGCCGCTCTGATTGCGCTGTTGCTGATCACGCTGTTTCCCTCCATTACGACGGCCCTTCCTCATTGGATGGGAATGCTGTAGGATCCTTCAGGACTCCTGTCTGCGCGGGAGGAGGCGAGTTTGCCCGTGTCTGTTAGGGTAAACGTGTCCTCGCCGAGGCGGGACGGGCTTTTCCTGAACGCTTGCTCAATGAGCTGATTTGGACAGAGGCGTCTTGATGTCGGATTTTAAAGAGAAAGAGGGAATTGGTTCATGGCAACTTCTATTACGATGCCCAAACTCGGTCTGACCATGACTGAAGGAACGATTTCGAAATGGTTGAAGAAAGAAGGAGATTCAGTTGCCGCTGGAGACTCTCTGTTCGTCGTTTCCACCGACAAGCTGACCTATGAGTATCGGGCGGAGGTAAGCGGGACGCTGCTGAAAATCGTCGTGCCCGAGGAGGGAACGGTCGCCGTCGGTGGCGAAGTGGGCATCGTTGGAGAAACCGACGAATCGGTCGAAGCCGTTCCCGCGGCGAAGGTCGTTTCCGTTGAAATCTCGAAAGCCAGCGGGACGGGGCCCGTCGCGGCGGCGCCGTTGCTGAAGGAGAGTTCCGTTAACGCTTCGCCCAAAGCCCGTTCCTTCGCGAAAGCCCGTGGCATCGATCTTTCACTGATTGCGGGACACGGGGAGCCTCCCATGGTTCACCTGGCGGACGCTAGGGCCTATGCAGATGCCCGTATCGTCAATGCGACGCCTAAAGCGCGGAGTCTGGCCAGGGAGAGAAAAGTGGATCTTTCTGCCGTCGCCGGTCATGGAGAACCGCCTATGATCCACGTGGCCGACGTGGAAGCATGGCTTGCCACGAACAAGGTCAAGTCACT
>ERZ791624.1429-NODE-1429-length-11076-cov-1.793122_pt1 | contig 11076 bp, 9 predicted proteins | sample MGYA00510058_ERZ791624 | MGnify/ENA primary metagenome ERZ791624 (study PRJEB30046, sample SAMN00715158) | human gut metagenome | study: EMG produced TPA metagenomics assembly of the A metagenome-wide association study of gut microbiota in type 2... | reverse complement strand
AGAGGAAGCCTGCCCAGCAGAAGAACTGAACCAGTCCCACCTTCCAGAAGGTAGAGGGAGCGTTCTTCAGAAGGCTTATCCAGTCGGCCTTGCCTTCTTCCTTCTTCTCGGCATCTTCGGTAACTCCATTATACTTGGCGTATTCCTGCGGATTCCACTCCTTTACCTTCATCGTGGTATAGATGACACAGAGGATAAGGATGGCTGCGCCCACATAAAACGACCAGATCACAGAGTCGGGCACAACACCTTTCTCCGCATAGTTTTTGATGCCTAAGAAGGCAAAAAGGAAGGGGAATATATAACCGGCTATCGAACCCGCATTGCAGAGGAAACTCTGAATGGAGTAAGCCTTCGTCTTCTGTTCCTCATTCACCATGTCGCCCACCAACATCTTGAAAGGCTGCATCGCCATATTGATGCTCGTATCAAGAAACATCAGGGCTATCAATCCAAAAATCATCGCACCGCCAACCGTCAGGCCAAACGAACCGGCATTAGGCAAAAGACACATCACCAAGACAGCCAGCGTAGCTCCCACAAAGAGATAAGGAATTCGTCGGCCGAAACGGCACCATGTCTTGTCGCTCAAGGTTCCGACAATGGGTTGCACCAGGATTCCCATCAGTGGAGGGAGAATCCAGAAATAACTCAGATTGTGTGGGTCAGCACCCAACGTTGCAAAGATTCGGGAGATGTTGGCGCTCTGAAGAGCGTAGGCTATCTGTACCCCGAAGAATCCGAAACTCAAGTTCCAGAGTTTCCAGAAACTCAGATTAGGTTTTGTCATCATATTTTTTATTGTTTTATTGATTTCTTTTATCTTGTCGTACCACGAACCACGAGTTTGGTTCTTACCACTCTCTTCTCCACCTCATTCATCGGGATAGAACCTTCCACCTGTCCGATAAGGATGTTGACAGCCTCCTCTCCTACTGCCACTCCTCGCTGGTCGACAGTGGTCAACATAGGATCGCAAGCCATGGCTCGCTGGCCATTGGTGAATCCACAGACGCTGACTTCCTCAGGCACTCGGAATCCCATACGTTTCGCGGTATAGAGAATACCGATGGCAGTATCATCATTCACCGCAAAGAAAGCATCCGGTCTGTTTTCCATCTCCAAGAGTGCAGGCGTAATCGCCTCTGCCTGTCCCCTGTTGTCACAGATTTGTACGTGGGAGGGTATTTCTTCCAAGCCATGCTTCACCAAGGCATCATGATAACCATTATATCTGTTCTTGGATATTTCAAGGTTCATGGGCGAGCCATAGAAAGCTATCCTCTTGCAGCCTGAGTCAATGAGATGGGTTACAGCCGTAAAGGCACCCATGTAGTCGTCCACCACTACGCGCGAACAGTTCACACCAGTACAGATTCTGTCATAGAACACCAATGGCACGCCATTGTCCATCAATCTTTGGAAATGCGTATAGCGCATGGTATCCTTCGCCTGTGAAACGATAATGCCGCACACTTTATTCTTATAGAAGTCCTCGCAGATTGCCACTTCCTTGTCATATCGCTCATTGCTCTGCGCCACCATCACTCGATAGCCACGCGCACTTGCCTCCTCCTCGATACCCGAAAGCACAGAAGAGAAGAAATAATGGGCAAACTCAGGAATGATAACACCGATGACCTTCATGGGCTGTGTCCTACTGTATCTGAGAGCCTCACCAATTACATTGGGACAGAAGTTATGCGCCCTGGCAAACGTCTGTATACGTTCCTTCTGGGCAGTACTGATACGAGGGCTGTCCTTCAAAGCTCTGCTCACCGTTGCGATTGAAACGCCCAGCTCGCGAGCAATATCTTTCATTGTTATGATTGTTTTCTCATTCATAGGTTGTTAGTGTTGTGTGCAAAATTATGCAAATCTTGCCAAAGTAGCGCCTTTTGCTTGACTTAAATCAAGAAAATTACATGCAAACGTTTGCACAACAAAAGCAAAAGTACAACAAAATCTCTAAACAACCAAATGATGGTGAGGAATATGAGCAAACAACAGCCAAATCGAGCGTTTTTTCTTCGATTTGGCTAAAGAATCGCTTGCTTTCTCAAATATTTTCCTTAAATTTGCAACACAATAAACAGCTAAAAAGAATATCAGTTATGGAGCAAATAGTAGGCAGAAAGACAGAAATCACACGACACTGCATATTGGACGCATCAGATGGGAAAGCCACGCCAAAATACTTGGTATGGTTTAGCTTTCGAGCGTATCTGCATGCTACATATTCCCCAAATCAAAAAGAGGTTGGGCATAGAACAGATATATACGGAGTATTACTCATGGCGTAGCAAGTGCTCTACTCCAGCAGCACAGATAGACTTGTTGATAGAACGAGCAGATCATCTCATCAATCTTTGCGAGATCAAGTATTCACAATCTCCTTATACGATTACGAAGGAAGAAGAGTTAAATATTCGCACCCGTATGGGTGATTTTGTAGAAGATACAGGTGTTCGGCATGGCATCTTGCCTACACTAATAACTACATTCGGCATCCGCCCCAATGCCCATTCAGCAATTGCACAAGTGCAACTGACAATGGATGACTTGTTTGATGATATGGGATAATTATTAAAAAACTTGAAAACATTTGGTTGTCTCGATAATTATTGCGTAATTTGCGCAACGTAAAAAACGCAATAAGATTATGGCAACAATTAACAACCCTTTCGTGATGTATGGATACAAAGGAGCAGAGTACTTTTGTGACCGTGAGAAAGAAACTGAGAAGATGATGACTTCGCTCCATAACGAGCGAAATATCACGCTTGTCGCACCTCGCCGTATGGGCAAAACTGGATTAATCCATCATGTCTTCCAACAGTTAGAAAAGCAATATGATGATGTGAAATGCTTCTACTTAGACATATTTGCCACCAAGAACTTGGAGCAGATGGTGCAACTCATGGCTTCGGAAATCATTGGGAAATTAGATACAATCTCTCAATCCGCCTTGCGTAAAGTACAGGAGTTCTTCAGCAGTTGGCGACCAACGCTAACAATTGACGAACTGACAGGCATTCCAACATTTTCTTTGGATTTGAAACCAAACGAGGGACGAGAAAGCTTGAAGCGAATCTTCGAGTACATGAAGCAATCTGGAAAGCGATGCTACGTGGCAATAGATGAGTTTCAACAAATCATGAACTATCCAGAGGATGGAGTGGAAGCATTGATACGCTCTTACATCCAATTCCTGCCCAATGTATATTTCGTATTTTCTGGCAGTCAACAGCACATGATGGAAGAAATGTTTTTGTCGGCGAATCGCCCATTCTTCCAGAGTCTCTTGTCATGTCACTACCATGTATCGCCAAGTCAAGTTATCTATCATTTGCCAATCGTCTTTTGTCATCACAAAAACGAGAGGTAGATGTAGACACATTCACCTATATCTACTCGCAAGCCGACAGCGTAACTTGGTATGTACAAGCCATCCTACATGGTATTTACGAACATCGTGATGAGCAGATCAATAAGGACTTAGTGGATGAAGTGATTCAAGAGTTGATAGAGGAGCAAGCCATGGCATACCAAAACTATTGTGCATGGCTGACCGAAAACCAGCAGTTACTCTTGTTAGCAATTGCCAAGGAGCAAATAGTTTCCTCCCCACTTAGCCAACAATTCATCATGACCCACCACCTACCTGCCACCAGCAGCGTAAAGACTGCCCTGAAGGCTTTAGTGGACAAGCAACTGATCAGCAAGACTCCAAAAGGCTTCTTTGTCAGCGACCGCTTCTTTGCAAAATGGCTGGCAAAAGGGGAATAAAGCAAAAAAGTCTTGGAAAATCAAATGTCCCTTAACTTCCCTCTAACTTCTCTAACTTCCCTCTAACTTCCCCAAATGCGGGAAAGTTCAGTTAAATAGGATAATGTCGCTAAGATACCACTTTCCTTTTTAATCTCCAAATGTTTTAGGGAAAAAAGAAGGAAAGAATGCAGGGCATACAAAAAAGGCGGTTTCTATTCAGAGACCGCCTTTTTATATTCTTTTATTCTTTGGATTCCCTTGTTGTTTCCAAAGAGAATTTGAGGATTCCCAGGTTCACACCAAAGGTAAGCTTGCGCATTTTCAGTGGCAAGTTGTCGGCGAAGACTTCGTTCATGGCAGTCTGTATCTTGTCCTCTGTGTTCTTGTCCGGATAAATACCATGCTCCTTAGCATCTTCGTTCACCTTGTCGATGGTTCTTGCCAATTTGCGAAGCTTAGTGAAAGTATCAATGATGGCAATGGTGGTGCTGATGGCTAAATCACCTTTCAGAATAGTGGAAAGCATATAAAGTCCTTGTTCTGTAAATGCGTGAGGTGCAACAGTGGAATGTTTGAGTTTTTTGAACCGATCAAAATTTTTGATCAGTTCATCTTTCTCTCTGTTATTCAACTCAATAACAGAGCCTGGAGGAAACTTTTTAGGGTTGTTCCTTAGTGCTTGGTTGATTTCTCTTGTTTCTACTCCATACAATTCAGCAACATCTCTGTCAAGGATGACTTGCGTATCCCTGATGATCATGATTTTACTTTCTGTTTTTACAATATCTTCTTGATGTCCCATTTTTTTTATTTATTATGATGATGCCGCTAAGGTACAACATTTCTTTTTAATCTCCAAATGTTTTAGGGGAAAATGAAGGAAAGAATGCAGGGCATACAAAAAGGCGGTCTCTGAATAGAAACCGCCTTTAATTGTTATTTTTAGAGAGATACTACTTCTTGGTAAATTCACACTTGACATAGCCGTTAGCCCAAGCATAAAGCTTGATGTCGTATGTGCCAGCTTCTGGTATGAACTGTACCGCAGGAGCATTGTTTGAGTAGACAAACTTCTCACCATCATATCCCCACTGCATTGCCCAGTCATCATTAGCACGGAACTTACATTCGCCAGCATTTAGCTCAATGTCCTTGATTTCCCAACAGCGCTCTTCCACGTTGTAAGTCAAATCAGTATCTTTATCCCAGCCACCAGGTGTAGCAGCACCGATAATACCGATAGTAGTGATAGCAGTCAATGTATATGACCTGGCAGACAAATCTACATCTACCTTGTAATATCCAGGATCCTCTGTCATTACTATGTTACCAGCATCAGGTGCTGTGGAGAAGTTCTCACCATAGCCAGTACCACTCCAGTCTGGCGCTGTTGTGAACTTAAATCCGTTCTGGTTGAGGTACATGAAACCTGTGAAGTGTACACCATCATCACCTGCGAGGTAGTCATATCCATCCCAGCCGTTAGCATCGCCCTTCATATAGAGGACAGGCTTGCCAACTGAATATGTCAGATTGTTCATGTCGAGAGTTACAATCCATGTGCCAGCACCAGGGATAACCATTGACTGCGGTGTTCCCCAGCTGTCGCCAGTATAATAGATTGTACCAGAAGCATCCCGCAACCATCCTTCTCGCAACCCATGACACCTTTGTTGATGACTTTCCAATCACCGCTTTCATCCCACTTGCTACCTTCGTAGAACTTGAAATAGTTCTTGTCTTTCTCTGTGGTGACCTTGAGCTGGTAAACACCATCAGATACTTTGGTCATCCATACAGGACTTGTAGCAGTCCATCCATTTCCGTTTACCTCGCCAAGCATGTAGTAGCCATTCGCATCGATAGCAGGAGTTGGGGATGTTGTAATCTTACCTGTAGTTTCACCTACTGTGTTGATGGCAACAGCATCGCCTGATGCCAAATTGACAGAAACCTTTGACTCAACTTTGATGTTACTTGCAACGCTGGCGCGAGTTTTATTCTCTTTGCAGAGAATCTTCTCCAATTCGACTGCATTTACCTGAATGTTGTTGCCGACGGCTTCGCCTTTGATAGCCTCACCATTCACTTTCAAGTCTTTCACTGTGTAGCCTGTAACATTGGCATCTGTTGAGTTGACTGTGACGAGATTGATGACTCCATCTTCGTCAGGCATATTACATTCTGCTTCAGGACCCGCTGTAAAGGTGATACCATATTTGGCAGCTGAGGCTTCCTGTGGATTGTGCTGTGGTTGAGCCCAATCATCGTAGTCGCCGTTGCAGCTGGCAAGTGATACACTTGCCAAGACTGCTAAGCTATATAAAAATGTCTTTTTCATTTTGCTTTGATCTTAAATTATCTAACTTCAGCTTTATTTGTATCGAAGTTGACATACAACTTCTTGCCAGGGGTGGTAGTTACAGAGTAATCTGGACCCATGGTCTCAGCCCAGTTGTTTGGCATATTTTCTTTACGCCAGAACACTTCGCCATTGTGAATAGTGAACTCTGTGCGATACCAGTCGATGGCACCGACCTTGACTGCAACACGAAGTTCTTCGCTGGCAGTGAATGCAGGAGAAACCCATTCGCCACTTGGATCGTCTGGAGCTGTCAGAGCAGTATCGTCAGCAAAGCCCCAAGCGGTTTGACCAATACAAGTACCAATCAGGCAAACCTGAGTCTTGTAAACAGTCAGTGTCCAGTCGATGTTCTTCTTGTCTTCGGTAATCTTACCCTTGAAGTGGAGAGTGTACCAACCTGCGTTTGCTACCTTGATGTTTTGCTCCTCACCTGCAGAGATACCAGCACCATCTGGATCGTTGATTTCCTTAAGACGGTTGTAGCCGCGATAGTCATTGTTTTCTGTACCCCACTTGAACTCACCACCAGCAGGCACGTAGATGATACCATAGTAGTTGCCATTTACACCTTGTACCTGTGGAATAGCTTTCCAACTCTGCCATGGAGTCTGGATAGAGCTACCTATCAAGTAGAGGTTATCGGGGAACTTCGCATCAGGAGCCTGATAGACAGCCTTGACAGAAGGCAGGGTAATAACATTTGAGAAAGTCTCTCCGAAATAAGACGACGCTGTAACGCGAATAACAGCACGAAGACGAATGTAAATTGGCATTTCTTCGGGAACACTTGCATCTGGATTGGCTGCCTTGTAGAGTGATACCACTGCATCGTTTACTTCGGATGCAATAAACTCCAAACTGCTTGCATCTGAGGATGGTGTTGCCAACTCAACATGATTGACTGTAGCATCGCTGACGAATGTAGGGTCGATAGAAACCTGTGCATAGTACGTCACTGAGTAAGGTACTCCACCATAATTTGGCTGTGAGCATGTCAATACCAAGTTTTTTGCACTGGAGAGGTCGTAGGTATTGTTTTCTGCAAGAGCAGGAGTGTTCAATACAAATCCATCCGCAAGATGACTCAGGTCCAATGTAGGGTTGCTGTCTCTGTCTTCATCACAGGATGTAAAGAGCAAAGGGAGTACCAATGCTGGCAGCAACATGAATTTGAATATCTTTTTCATAATTGATTTCTTTTAATTTAAATCTTGTTTCCTAACAATTAGTATTTTGGGTTCTGTGTCATGTTAGGGTTGTTCTTGATCTCGTCGCCTGGGATAGGATAGATATTGCATTTTGTTGGAACACCCTGACCTTTTTCCACACCACCCTTGAAACTCCAGCGATACTTGGAACCTGTGAACAAGCCAAAGCGAACCAAGTCTGAACGACGGCGGCCTTCCATATAGAACTCACGGCACCATTCATCGATAAGAGTCTGCTCATCTACTGATGTAGCTTTCAAAGCACGATTGGCACGGCCCTGAACTAACTGGATGTCAGCCAAACCATCCTGACTGCCGTTGAGACGATACTTGGCTTCTGCACGGGTCAGATAGATTTCTGCCAAGCGGAACACAGGGAAGTCAGTATCAGAAAAGTTCTGGTCGTGCTGTGTGGAACCATCTGCGTGGAGATTGCTCCACTTTACAAAAGACGCACCATTCAGAGGACCTGTGATATTCTCACCAGGATTGATTGTACGAACTTTGCCTGTTTCGCAGCCACCTACACCCATATAGAACAGGGCACGGTCGTCTTTAGCCTTTGCGATTACGTCGGCAGTGCCGATACCCTTCTCGCTATCTTTTGCAATCACCTCCTCTTTTGAAGGATTGCTCAAGACATCATCAACAGTAGCCATAGGGATGTCCTTGTTAGGGAAGAACTTCTCAATCATGTTTTCGCGGGCAAAAAAACATTTCCATGGGTCACCTGTGCTTGCATAAGGCATACCGCCGATAGTGGCTGCCGATACGAGGTAAGTGGTACCTGCATACGCACGGGCCTTCAAACCATCCTGACGGATAGGGAAGATGATTTCCTTCATGGCCTCTGGGTTGCAGTCATTGTCACCCATGAACAACTGCTGATAACCGCTATAGCTATTCTTTTTTTCACGACAAAGATCATATTTACCGCTGGTGATAATCTTGTCGCAATAATCAATAGCCTTCTGGTAGTCCTTCACCTGACCATCGGTATAAACTTCAGAGTTTAGAGCCAAACGAGCATGAAGTGCGTATGCTGCACCACGGTCGGCACGTCCGAAGTCCTTGGCAGTATTATAGGCACCTACCTCAGCCATCAGAGGCTCGATGGTGGTCAGCTCTTTATCCAACCATTCGTAGAGATCCTTGCCGCTTTTCTCGGTAGGGAGATTGTTGTCGAAGGTGTCCTTGAATGGAGCCTTGCGATACAGGTCGAGGAAATAATAGTAGTTAAGTGCACGGAGGAAGCGAACTTCTGCGATTTTGTCTTCGCTCAGGCTGCCTGACTGCTCGGTAATAAACTGATTGTACAGGGTAATGTCGAAAATGAGACGCTGGTATGCCCAGTTTACACGGTCATTACTGCTTTTCCAATTGAAATTGGTGATAGGAGCGATGGCATTATCGTTCTGGTATGCCCATGCTGTCTCGTCAGTCATCAACTCTTGCAGGTTGAAAATGGTACGGATGAATCCGCTCTCACCCTCGTCGCAACTCAAGTCTGCTGAACCAGCAGGACCTTTCTGACCAGTAAGGCCAAGAGTAGCATATTGCTTTGCCAAGAGCCCCTCTACTGTATATGTTGGGTTGGACTGTGGGTCAATGGACTTGATATTCAGTTCGTCTGCGCAAGAGACAAAGCCCATGCACAACATACTTGCCATTGCAGTCTTTAAAAATATCTTTTTCATAATTGTCTCCTTTTTGTATTTTAGAAGTTAAGATTCAAACCAAGCTGGAAGCTTATTGGACGTGGGTAAGGATTACTGTCGATACCACTGCTTACCTCTGGGTCGATACCCTTGTACTTGGTAATGATGAATGGGTTCTGTACGGTGAAGAAGATGCGTCCGCTGCAAATCTTCTCAGCACCTGCCTTGAACAATGCAGGGAAGCTATAACCCAAAGTCATGTTGCTACACTTCAGGTAAGAGGCATTGCGTACAAAGTAGTCACTGAGGTTGGTGGGATCATCTGTTGTACCCATAAAGCCAAGATTGACGGCTTCTGCAGTTGTGTTTCTGAAGAGATTGGTATCGTCAATTTTCGCCAACTCAGCTTTATTGTTCAAGAAATCGTAGTACACATAGTTGCCGATAGATGCATGGAAGGCTGCACTGAAGTCCCAGTTCTTATAGATGAACTTGGTGGTGAGACCCATGATGACATCAGGAGCAGGGCTCTTGTAGCAATAACGGTCGTCAGGGTCAATCTTGCCGTTACCATTACGGTCAACATACAGTCCCTCAATAGGCTTGCCGTTCTCGTCGTAAACCTGCTGGTAAACATAGAAAGAATTGAGAGGTTCGCCAACCTTGTTTACCTGTACCGTTGTGTTGTTACCACGAGATATCGTGCCACCTGTCTGAACCCAATCTTGCAAGCCAGCCTCCAACTCTGTGATTTCATTGTGGTTCCATCCCACGTTGTAGGTTACATCCCATACGAAGTCCTTGGTGACGATAGGCTTCACATTGAATGCCAATTCCACACCATAGTTTTCCAAAGAACCGATGTTCTTCAAAAGGCGGTCACCGAAATTAGTACCACCAGCGATGTCTATTTCTGACAACAAGTCAGTAGTCTTACGATAGTAACCATCTACGTTGAAGCCGAAGCGACCATTGAGAGCAGTGAAGTCAAGACCGCCATTGTAGGTAGTAGTCTTTTCCCAAGTCAGGTCAGAATTGCTTGCAGATGGACGTAAAGTAGGATAATAATTGTCGCCGAATGGATATTGTGCATAACTGTTGCTGACTCTGTACAGAGTAGTATAGTAGAAGTCGTCAATACCATTCTGCTGACCAGTCATACCCCAGCCCAAGCGGAGCTTCAACTCATCAATCCATTTTACATTCTTCAAGAAAGACTCGTTGTTGATCTTCCAGGCAAAGGCTGCTGCTGGGAAGTAACCCCATTTCTTGCCCTTTCTGAAGCGAGAAGAACCATCGGCACGGAAGGTTGCTGTAAGCAAATAGCGGTCTAATAAGTTATAGTTGAAACGTCCGAAGTAAGATACCAAAGAGTTATGGGCTTTCCAAAACTCGTCAGATTGGAACTTTGGATCATACTCATAATTCCATTTGCCTTCTGTAGGTTCATACTGAGGATTGGTATCTCTCAGGTATTCATCAATACCACTTCCGAATTCATATCCTGTTCTGTGATAGTGGCTCTGCTCTGCACCTGCCATGATGTCGATGTCATGAACACCAAACTTATGGGCATATTCAGCAAATGCTTTTCCTTCAATACTGTATTTGTAGGCATGGTTTGTGCCATAATAACCAAAATAGTTTTTTTCATCATTAACAGAATACTTAGAGTATTCCTCATTTTGTCTACCATCAGTGTATTGTGCTCCTATGGCTGCATGCAAATGCAAGTCTTCAAAGCCATGAATTTTATAGTCTACTTCCAAATTTGAAGATATGTCATGAGTTTTGGCTATACACTTGTAATTGTCAAGGATAGCCACAGGATTCTGTGAATACGAAGAGTGAGAAGCAGGCTTGTTTTTCCAATTAGGATCGGTAATCTTATCACCTTTTGCCTGCAGGTACATGAAATATCCGCCTACGCAGTCGTACTTCTCATCGTTTACACGAACGGGCTGTGTCGGATCCATGGTCAACGCATTTCTGATGGCATCACCTACTTGTGCATAGCGATCCTTCTCGAACATATACTTCGCTGTGAAGTTGAAGTTCAAGTGCTTGTCGAACG
>ERZ791624.1428-NODE-1428-length-11077-cov-2.357013_pt1 | contig 11077 bp, 12 predicted proteins | sample MGYA00510058_ERZ791624 | MGnify/ENA primary metagenome ERZ791624 (study PRJEB30046, sample SAMN00715158) | human gut metagenome | study: EMG produced TPA metagenomics assembly of the A metagenome-wide association study of gut microbiota in type 2... | reverse complement strand
ATCCAGCTCATAGTAGCTCTGTCCCCAGAAGATAACATAGTAGAGACGGAACATATAGAATGCTGTCATGGCGGCAACACCTGTCATCCACCAGCCGCATACTGGAGAATACTCGAAGCAAGCGGTGATAATCTCGTCCTTAGAGCTGAAGCCCGAGAAGAATGGAATACCAGCGATGGCGAGACAAGAGATAAGGATGTAGCGTGAGTGATAGGCATATACTTGCGCAATCCACCCATTGCCGACATCTCGTTAGAGTGAACAGCGTGGATGATGCAACCTGCTCCGAGGAACAGACAAGCCTTGAACATAGCGTGTGTGAACAAGTGGAACATTGATGCCATGTAACCAAGCTGAGCGTGGTTGTCAAGAACGGCACCGTGATGACCAGGCAGACATACACCGAGGGCTACCATCATAAATGCAATCTGTGAGATTGTAGAGAAGGCAAGCACACGCTTGATGTCGCTCTGTGCACAAGCTACAGCAGCAGCATAGAAAGCGGTGAAAGCACCAACAATCACTACTACCTCAAGAGCCTGAGGAGCGTACTCAATCCATACCGGGAAGAGACGTGCAATCTGGAACACACCAGCAACCACCATGGTAGCAGCGTGGATAAGTGCAGATACTGGAGTAGGACCCTCCATAGATCTGGCAACCAGATGTGCAACGGGAACATAGCCGACTTACCAGCACCACCGATGAACATCAGCACAAGAGCTTAGGCAGAATCATACCGCCAGCAGCAAGAGCGCGAGCGTTGTCGGCAACGGTGAAGGCTGTAGCGCATGAACCGTAAGCAATCTCAGTACCGGTGAACGAGAGTTGTAGCTTCCTGTGTAGTAACCGAAGATGAGAATACCGATAAGGAAGAACATATCGGCAAAACGGGTTACGATAAATGCCTTTTTAGAGGCGGCAATAGCTTCGGGTTTCGTGTAGTAGAAACCGATCAGCAGGTATGAAGATACGCCGACCAGCTCCCAGAAGATATACATCTGGAAGATATTGGTAGCGACCACCAGGCCGAGCATAGAGAAGGTAAACAGGGAAAGGAACGCATAGTAGCGTTGGAATCCCACTTCACCTTTCATGTAGCCGAGGCTGTAAACATGCACCATCAATGACACGGTGGAGATGACCACCAGCATCATCACCGAAATCGGATCGAGCAGGATGCCCAGATCGATATGGAGGGCGTCGGTAAAACCGAGCCATTTAAAGTTGAGTACTGTCCAAGGCTCATAAACGCCATCAACACGCGCACCGGAGAAGTACTGCACGGCAGTCGTGTAAGAGAGAGCTGCTACAGCGGCCAGGACGACCGATCCGATGCAACCCGAAACGAAAGGCCGGAGCTTGGTACCCAGCAGGCCGAGGCAGAGGAAACTCAACAACGGCAATAACAGGATGAGTATCGTATATTCCATCTTCTATTCGGTTTAGTCTTTCAGTTCGTTGAGTTTTTTCACCTCAATATTTCGGATATTGCGGTAAATATTGATGATGATAGCGATAGCGACTGCGGTTTCAGCAGCGGCTACGGCGATAGCAAACAGCGCAAAGAAGAGTCCTTCGAGCGCTCCGGGATAGAGGTGATGGTTGAACACCACGAAATTGATGTTGACCGCATTGAGGACCAACTCAATCGAGATCAGGATAGCCAGCAGATTACGGCGAGTAATGAATCCGTAGATACCCGCAAAGAGCATCACAGCGCTGACAATCAGGTAAAACTGTACTGGTATCATAGCTTATTGTCTTTTTCGAGCAATCATTAAACCACCGACGATGCAAGCCAGCAGCAGGACGCTGACCAATTCGAACGGCAACAGATATTGGTATTTTCCGGTTCCCATCATCGTATAGCCGATTGTTTTCATAGAGAGTTCACCAGCATCGGAGAGCGCCATAACTTCGGGGAATGTATGGGATAGCAGCAGGAATAGGCTGAGAGCCACACCGACAGCCGAAGCGATCAGTCCAGCCACTTTACGGCGGTTACGCAATGGTTCCTTTTTGTCTGCATCGGAGCTGGTCAACAGGATCGAGAAGACGTAGAGCACGATAATACCGCCCGCATAGATAGTGAGCTGTACAGCGCCGAGGAACGTATAGTTGAGTTGGAAATAGAGGCCTGCCGTAGCGAAGAGCACGAAGAGCAGGTAAGTAGCGGCCCTCAGGATCCGGCGGGTTGTGACGGTCAGGATCGAGCAGATGATGATCACCGCAGCCAGGATGAAGAAGACTATCTGTTGAGATGTAAGTTCCATAGACGTCTATTTTTTAGCAAGAGTTGAACCTTCGTGATTAAGCTGCTTGATCAGTTTGCTGCGGGTAAACACGGCGTGTTCGTAGGTATTCACGAATTTGATAGCGTGATGTGGGCACGAGCGCACGCAGAGTTGGCAATAGAGGCAACTGCCCTGATCATACATATAACGGTCGAGCACTTTACGGGGTTTACCGGTCTCTTCGTCCACCACCTGTTTAGAGATAACCTCGAGGGTTCCGTTGGGGCAGTTGATCTGGCAAATTCCGCAAGCGACACAATTATGTTCGTTATTTTCGTTATGGATCATCACCAGTTCACCACGGTAGCGATCCGAGATTTTCAAAGTAGCACGGTTTTCGGGATAGCACTCTGTGGTTTTGGGGCGGAAATATACCTTGATGGTAGTTTTCATACCCACCAACAGTGAGCGCAAACCGCTGAATAATGAGGTAAAATATTCTTTAACTGTCATAGCTCGTCCTGTTTAAAAATGTAACCCGAAAACGATAATCAGTGCCATGAGCAACAGGTTAAACAAGTTGATCGGCAACAGATATTTCCATTCCAGTTTGAGCAGCTGGTCGATACGCAAACGGGGAAAGGTCCATTTGAACCACATGATGATAAAGATCATGACGGCCACTTTACCGAGGAACCAGACCAGTGAGGGGATATAGTCCATCACCTGGTTGAATCCGTCCCAACCGCTGATGTGCAGAGGCATCCAACCGCCCCAGAAGAGGGTAGCAGCCACAGCCGCCACGATAAACATATTCAGGTACTCGGCCAGGTAGAAGAAGCCGTAATGGATACCGGAATACTCGGTATGGTAACCGGCCGTCAACTCGGATTCAGCCTCTGGGAGGTCGAATGGGCCACGGTTTGTTTCGGCGGTACCGGCAACCAGATACACCACGAAAGCGATAATTGCAGGGATATGGCCTTTGAAGATGAACCACCCGTCAGCCTGCGCTTCCACGATTCCCGAGAGGGACATTGTACCGGCCAGCATCACCATGGTCAGGATTGAGAGGCCGATTGAGAGTTCATAGCTGATCATTTGGGCGCCGCTTCGCATGGCACCGATCAGGGTGTATTTGTTGTTACTTGACCATCCGGCCAGCAGGATACCGACGATACCGATCGAGGATACGGCCAGCAGGAAGAAGATACCGATATTGAAGTCGATGATTTGCAAACCTTTGGCGAATGGCAGCGAGCCGAAAGCCAACACGGATGCGATAATCACGATAAAAGGTGCGAGGTTAAAGAGGAATTTGTCGATATGGTCGATACGGATAATCTCTTTGGTGAGCATTTTGAACATATCGGCAATCAACTGGGTTGATCCCCAGGGTCCAACACGGTTCGGGCCGAGGCGGCACTGGAAATATGCGCAGATTTTACGCTCGGCGAAGATCAGAATCAGAGCGATTACGGCATAACCCAACAGCAGGCAAACCCCTATCAGCACACACTCAACGATCAATGCAGCTGTGTCCGACATGCAGCTTCTCAGCAGCGAGTCGATCCATTGAGTCACGATTGAAAAATCGAACATATTTGTTTAAATTATCAGGTTAAACTTGGGTTAGCGGTCAACATCAGGGATCACATAGTCGAGTGACGCACCGATGACGATCAGATCACCGATCTTCGAACCGCGCGCAAGCGTATCTACCACCGAAACCAGCGGCATGCAGGACGAACGGAACTTCATGCGGTAAGGATATTTGTCCCCACGGCTTTCGATATAGACACCGAATTCACCACGTGAAGCCTCAGTACTTGCATAGTATTCACCTTCCGGCAGACGGATAATCGGTTTAGTTTTGGCGGCGTAATCGCCCTCTGGGATGTTATCGATAAGCTGTTCGATAATGTGTACAGACTCCAGGATCTCCTCCATACGCACCAGATAACGGGCGAATGAGTCACCTTCCGTACGCACGATCTCTTTGAAGTCCACCTTATCATATACGCCGTAAGGGTGTACTTTACGCACATCGCAAGCCCAACCCGAAGCACGGCCGGTCGGACCGGTAGCGCCGAACGAGATTGCATCCTCTTTGGAGAGGATACCGATTCCCTTCATACGCTGTTGAGCGATGACGTTGCCGGTGAAGACATCGTGATAATCTTTCAAAGCGCCGGGCAGATAAGCGATAAAGTCCTTGACCTTCTTGACGAAATCGGGATCGATGTCAGCCATCACACCACCGATTACGTTATAGTTTTGGATCAGACGGCCACCGGTAGTACCTTCGAAAATGTCGAGGACCTTCTCACGGTCACGCATACCGTAGAAGAATGGGGTCAGACCACCCATATCCATACAGAGGCAGGAGTAGAAGAGCAGGTGTGAATCGATACGCTGCAACTCATCCATAATGGTACGGATGTATTGAGCACGTTCGGGGACCTCGAGGCCCATGGCCTTTTCGATACACATACAGAGCGCATGGCGGTTCTGGTGTGCACCCAGATAGTCGAAACGGTCGGTCATCGCCAGGGTCTGGGGGTAGGTCATGCTTTCGCACATCTTCTCGATACCACGGTGGATATATCCGCAGTGGACATCGATCTTTTTGATGATCTCACCCTCGATCGAGGTGCAGAGACGGAGCACACCGTGAGTTGCAGGGTGCTGCGGTCCGATATTGACCACATACTCTTTTTCGTCGAAGAGTTGGTGATCGCTCACCTCCAACTTACCATCCTTGAATTCGATCTCGGTGGTTTCGTCCTCCGGTTCCTCATTGGTAGTGGGGACAGGGTTGAGTTCGGGATTTGCGTCATAATCTTTGCGCAGCGGATAGCCTTTCCAGTCGTTACGCAAGAAGAGGCGACGCATATCGGGGTGTCCGGCGAAGCGGATACCGAAATAGTCGAACACTTCACGTTCGTTCAGGTTGGCAGAATGCCACAGATCCGAAACGGTAGGCAATACCGGGTTTTCCCGATCAGCGGTTTGCTGACGCAGCACCACTTCGTGACCCAGCACAGTTGAACGCAGGTGATACACCACGCCCACTGTTTCGCCCCAGTCGGCACCGGTAACGCACACCAGGCAGTCGAACTGCATCTCTTTGTCGTCACGCAGCATTTGGGCTACGGCGTGGAAATTTTCTGCGGGAACCGTTACGGTCAGCACTTCACCCTCTTTCACTGTAGCAGCGGGGGCCAGTGCCAGAATCTTATCTTGTATCAGATTACTCATTGTCGCCTCCTTCCTGTTCCTTTAATTCTTCGGGCATCTTCTCTTTACGGTTTGCGCCGCCGAAGAAGCGCTCGAGTTTGATTTTACGCTGCAGCTGCATCATACCTAGAGCAGCGATTCGGGACGCGGGGGGCATCCCGGCACATATACGTCCACCGGGAGCATGGTATCAATACCCTGTACGACGTGATACGATTTTTTGAATGGGCCGCCGGAGATGGTGCAAGCACCCATGGCGATCACATATTTAGGCTCGGCCATCTGGTCGTAAAGACGTTTCAACACAGGCGCCATTTTGTGTGTAATAGTACCGGCCACAACGATAACGTCAGCCTGGCGCGGGCTGGCACGTGTTACCTCAAACCCGAACCGGGCGAAGTCATATCGGGCGGCGCCGATCGACATGAACTCGATACCGCAGCAGCTGGTTCCGAAGTTGAGCGGCCAGAGGGAGTTTGCACGGCACCAGTCGATCATATCGTCCAGGATACCGATGGTGACAGGTGCACCTGCGTGCTGCAGTTCTGCGTAGGTCTCCAAGTACTCGTTATCCTTGAAGTCCTCGTATTTCATCGATTTGATTTTTACTTCCATTCCAAAGCTCCTTTCCTCCAGGCGTAAACCAGGCCCAGAACCAAGATAAACAAGAAGAACAGGATCGTCACGAGACCTTGTACGCCCATTTCACGCAGGATCACGGCCCAAGGGAAGAGGAATACGGCCTCGACGTCGAACATCAGGAAGAGGATTGCGAAGAGGTAGTATCCCACCTTGAACTGCATCCACGATTTTCCGCGGGTGGGAATACCGCACTCGTAAGCTTCACCTTTCTGCTTGTTGAACGAGCGGGGAGCGATGAGCAATGCAGTGCCCAAAGCCGCTACGACAAGCATTACCGCTGTAATCAAGACGGTAACAAACAGTGTCTGATTCATAAGTTATGGTATCTTATTGGTAATCAAAAAGTGAAAACGAAAATTGCGTCTTCTGATCCAGGGCTCTGGCCAGCAGACACGATACGCGGCGCAAATATAGCGAAATATTCGCGGAACAACCAACAAAAAAGGCTTTTTATTGTCACTGTTTTTCACGGAGATGGGGGCATATGAAAATTGGAAACCGAAACGCCGGATTTGCCCTGATCGTTTTAGATAAAGAGTTATGTAGGGAGGTGTGTCTTGCAAGAATTCATACAGCATATACGGCCATTCATACAATACCTACGATCTTTCATGCGGCGACTCACACTATAAATAATTATGCAGTGTTTCCACACAGCAATCCGGACTGCGACTCGCAAAGTAAATCATGCAGCGCACTAACACACCAACTCATACTGCGGCTCACAGGACAAGTCATGCAACACACTCACTCAACACGGGGTGTTGCCACTCACACAAAATAAATCATGCGGCGCACTCACACACCAATTCATGCTACGACTCGCAAAGCAAATCATGCAACACACTCATTCAGCACGGCCTGCTGACACACACAACATAAACCATGCGGTACACTGACACACCAATTCATGCTGCGACTCGCAAAGCAAATTCATGCAACATACTCACACAACATGGTGTGCTGCCTCCCACACAAAATAAATCATGCGGCGCACTCACACAGCATCGTGCAGGCGTTCACAGAGTAAACCATAGAACACCTTATATCGCAAATCACACAGCAAATTCATGCAACAAATCGTGTAGCAGACCTTTACCCCACCGGACCGACAAGAGACCTGCCGGAAAACCGCAAACCTAACGTTTTCACAGCATACAGATACGCATTGTTCAATCGGAGTAACGATAGATTTGTCTCTGCATGTACAGATCCGTTATAGCGTTACCCCGTTATATGCACTGCACCTCATATATAGCCAATCCAACCTTACTATTATATATATCCTCCCTAATTTATATAATGCACTGCTATTATATACCGCCTAATACACTATAATAATATTGATGCACTCCCTCATCCTTCACTATGCAATTCGCTCCACCACTCGCATAGCCCCACTCTACCATCCCGAATCAAATCCATTCCGAACTGCTCCGCTCACTTTTTCCTCCCTCTCAAAAGGGATTCTGTCGGATTACCTTAAATTACAGGATAACCGATCCACAATCCTCATCTACGTATCCCTCACCTATTCTATTCTATTCAATTCAATTCAATTCAATCCACTTCACTCCTTCCAACCCATTCGACTCTTTCAAACCCATAGCACTCGACCAGAGATTTTGTTTCGGTCACTGCATACGAGTCTTATAATCACACCAGACAAAAAAAGAGAAAGAGCATTTTCAACAAATACTCTTTCTCTGAAGATCATTACACTATTTCAATGGCTGCCTTATATGCATCACAGCCTCTGTTATTCAAAAACCAAACTGATATAGTATAATCAAATGTAGATACTGTAGGAAGTGAGGGGGCTGCAAAGACTGCAAAGTTGCAAGATCGCAAGGTCGCAAGGATCGCCGGACCGCCAGCTCCATTCACTCACCCACTCTTTCAAGCGATTCGATCAGCAATTAAACAATCTCCACCAACGGAGCATCAGCAGCCACAGCCTCACCTTCGGAAACCAGTACCTGTTTGATGGTACCCGCTTTGTTGGCCATGATACTGTTCTCCATCTTCATCGCCTCCAGAATCACCACATCCTGTCCCGATTTAACCACGTCACCCGGTTTGACCATCACCTGAATAATCCGGCCCGGCATCGGAGCACTGACTACAGTTCCCGTAATCGGTTCAGCGGCTGCACGTGGGGCCTCCTCTTTTTCGACAGGAGCCTTTACCTCCTCTTCAACCGGTTTATTCTGTTCGTAACGCTGTTTTTTCTGATCGGTCAGGAACTTTTTGGCTACCAACGGGAAGAGCTCAAGCAACAGCACCTCTTTCTCGTTTTCGGCCAACTTAACGCCACCGCAATCCTCCAGCACCGGATTGGGCTGCATCTGATTTTTCGAGGTATCGTATGGCGTCTCTTCACGCACCCCGGCAATTTTGAAACGGAACTCCGGATCTACCGGCACAGGGGTATGGCCATACTCCCCTTTCACCAAACCGACAAACTGATTCGACACATTCGAATACATCGGCTTGCCGTTACGGGCATCGAGAGCACAGTTCACAGCCTGAGCACCTACGATCTGACTGGTCGGCGTCACCAACGGAGGCAGACCGGCATCCAGACGCACGCGAGGAATCAGCTCCATTGCCTTTTCGAGAATATCTTCGGCCTTGAGCTGTTTGAGCTGTGCCACCATATTGGTGTACATACCGCCCGGGATTTCGGCCTTTTTAACCAATTCGTTCGGAGCCGGGAAGTTGAAGTAACGTTCAATGGCATGACAAGCCTCGATCAGTTCGGCTTCATTCATACTCTTGGCAGCTGCAATGGCACGGTCAAACTCCTTGTCAATTTCTGCCGGGAGGGTATCGGTCAATGGATTGAACGGATTGGGGAACTGTTTGACGGCATCGTACTGTTCCAACTCTTTGCGGATTCGGAGCAGTTCGACATTGATTTTGGCCACAGCCTCCATATTGACATCCAGTTCGATGCCCAGTTTCTTACAGAAGAGATAGATCAATTCGATAGCGGGAGCAGCGGGGCCACCGGCGAAATACCAGATATTGGTATCGACAATATCGGCACCGGCCACAATAGCCGACAGCACGGAAGCCAATCCATAACCCGGAGTACAGTGCGTATGGAAGTCAACGGGCACCTTCAGATTCTGTTTGAACAGACGGATCAAGGTTGCGACCCGTTTGGGCGGGATCAGACCGCTCATATCTTTGATGGTGACCATGTCGGCTCCCAGGGCCTCCATTTCCTGAGCCTTTTTCAGGAAGTAGGCATCAGTAAAGACCTTACCGGGCAATTTTTTACCCTTCAACAGAGAGACCAGACGTTCTCCTGCCGAAAAATGGGGGTCGATCGTATAGCAGACGGCACAATCGGCCAATCCGCCATATTTTTTCACATATTTGATGGTAGATTTCACATTATCTACATCATTCAGGGCGTCAAAGATACGCATGATACCGAGTCCTGACTCGATAGCATTGCGACAGAAACCTTCGATGATTTCATCCGTATAGGGGCTGTATCCGAAGAGGTTGCGTCCCCGTGAAAGAGCGGTCAGTTTGGACACATCACCCACCGCAGCTTTTATCTTTTCCAGACGATCCCAAGGGTTTTCGCCCAGATAGCGCATTACCGAATCAGGTACCGCACCACCCCATACTTCCATAGCGTAGAAGCCTGCCTCTTTGTAAAAGGGGAGGACGCTATCAACCTGACTTTGATTCATACGCGTGGCGAACGAGGATTGTTGACCGTCACGAAGGGTCAAGTCCCTAATTAAAATTTTCTTTGCCATAATACTAATGCGTTTATTAGTCGTTAGTTAAGCAGTGGTGTTATTCCAATAACAAATATAGGGATAAAAACTCGAAACGCGAAATTGAAATTCAGTTATCTTTTTCGGTCACTCTGTTTTCAAACGACAAAGCAAGATAAGAAGAATACTTTAATATATAATGCATGGAGCCGGATATTGCAGACAAATCGTTCGATTCCGAAAAACGCTGCCCGCTATTGTAATGATAGGACTATTCATGTGAACGGGATTGAGATTACGGGTTGCGTCGGACAAAAACAGTCTCTCACAGGCAAAATACAACAAAGGGCCCGGCTCAGATCTTCTCATACGCTATTTTGGAATTGCGAATTCTGCTTCCCCGACTGAGATCGGCCCCAGAGTTTGGACTCATTTGGTTTTGTCTGAAAAAAAGTGCACTTTTGTCACGCAACGGTTCCCCGAAAAAGAGGTTTATCAGGGGATTAAAAGGGAATGCTGTGTAAATCGGCAACAGTTCCCGCTGCTGTGAATCCCGTCTCACCCAGAGACGACACTCTCCTCATTGGCCACTGTTCGATAGCCGGACGGGAAGGCGTGGAGAGTTGGGACAAGTCAGAAGACCTGCCTTGCGCGATAGGGTGTTTGCTCCTGCGGAGAAAGGGAGCGCCTGAAGTCGTCGCCGGCGGTTTTTCCGTGCGTCCTTATTTGCTTCGGCCCTCTTTTCCTGTTGCTGCGAACCTCTTCGGACAGACTTTTTTACGGTTGGATGAGGAAGTCGTCGCCATGCTTTGCCGGGTCGTCATGCCTGTTTTTGCCTGCGCGGTATTCTCCGTGAAGTCTGTCCCTTACGGACGGAACAGATGGAACCATTAACTAAAAAACAGGTATGATGAAAAAATTATTTGTGATCTGCTCCTGGGCGCTGCTTCTCGGCGGCTGCAAGAGCGAATCCGGGGCTTCGGACCCGGATGGAGACAAACCTGTTCCCCCCCCCTCGGCCGAACTGTTGCAAAAGATCGAAGACCTGAATGCGGGCCTGGTCTCGCTGAAGACGCTGGCCGGAGCCGTGTCGCAGTCGGAAGTGCGGTCGCTGGCCGAGACGGAGGACGGCGTGCGCCTTACGTTCTGCGACGGGACCGAAGTGACGGTAGCCTGCAATGCGGCGGCGGGAGGGCCGCGGATCGGGCTTGCGAG
>ERZ791624.1427-NODE-1427-length-11082-cov-1.989299_pt1 | contig 11082 bp, 10 predicted proteins | sample MGYA00510058_ERZ791624 | MGnify/ENA primary metagenome ERZ791624 (study PRJEB30046, sample SAMN00715158) | human gut metagenome | study: EMG produced TPA metagenomics assembly of the A metagenome-wide association study of gut microbiota in type 2... | reverse complement strand
GAGGGCTTCGGGCGGAATATTTATGCCCTTTTGAGTTTTAGCGGACAGCAATATTAAAAAACTGCCTATACACGCAGCTATGATGATTTGCTTCCGGTTAGTTGAATGGGGCGAGATCGGATAGGTCGGTTCATTCAGCACCTTCAGTGTAGCGGAGGTCATTTCCAGATTTTTCTTTCTTAATAAGGCCTCGTTATAGCTGTGCAATACGGTTAGATAGTTGCGCTCGGTAAAGTTAATCATACGCTCTTTCTGTTTGATCGTAGTACCTACCGGTGCAAAGAATACGTATCGCTCGTTCAGCTCTTGGCGCGAGTTCTGTGCAATTAGCAGTTCGGCTTTGGCCTTTTCATATAACAGGGTTTGTTCGAGCCACTGGTCGATGATGTTTGTTCGCAAAACACCTTCTTTGCTGTATTTATGTCCTACATAGGCATCTGTCAGTTCGCTTAGCTCTTTTTTAAGTTCACTCAATCGCTTCTTGTTGTTATTGAGAGCAGTAATGTCTTTATTATTGGAATCGGACATTGCTTCGACCTCCGAGATTCTTCCTGTTATATCGGAAGCTTCTTTTATTTTTCCGACAAACTCCATGTTTTTAATTATCTGTTTGGCGTTACTGTCCATGTGCCGTTCTAATTCGTCGAGCATGGACCTGCTGCTGTTTAATGCAAACATTGCGTCCTGCTCTCTCAATGCGTATTCTTTGTTGATAGCGGCTATTTCCTTCGTTTCATCAAGATAATTGATGACGCGTTTTTCTACGTTGTATTTAGTTAAGTCTTCTTCTTCTGTACTAAGTTTCTTCCCGATCCTTTTCAGTTCTTCATCAAAGTATTTGATAACTTTGTCGGTCTCTCCATAACGGATACGGCGATATTCTTCCACAAACTCATCCATTAAGATACTTACTGTGTTGTATGCGATACCCGGGTCGCTGGATGAGTAGCTGATGTCCAGCAGATCGCTGGTCAGGCGGCGCTGTACTTTTATATTTTTCAGGGCATTATAGCTATAAAACGGATGAATATAGTAAAACAGGCCGTAAATATAGTTCTCTTTATGCGGCCGCATATATTTTTCCAGATTGGAGACTGTTTTGTCTTCGCTTGATTTGTCTATCAGCTTTAGAATTTCATTCCCGTTCGGACTGTTTTTTAAATGGTTATATGTGGTGGTATAACTGGAAACAGTAATACCATTGGTTTCCCTGTCCGGATTTCCTTGGATAAGAACTCTGGCAAATAGTCGCAGGCACACTCGTTTTAGTGTACTTTCAGCTTGCATGATACTGATCAGATTGTCCATTGAATTTTGTACGGTAGCCCAGTCTGTCCGCTTGTCACTTTCCAGATTATATCCTGAAGCGACCCCGGTGTACAGAGTGGCCTTTACATCATATCCGCCCTGCATGTGGCGTGTATAATAGATGACTGATAGAGTGAAGAGGGTGGTTCCAATCAGCAATAACCACCGGTGGCGGAATAAAGTCTGTATGGTAGAGATAACAAAATTCATATCTTCTGTTTTTATTTTCGTATAATGGGGGTACGTGAAATAACCTCGAGTATCATCAGGCTTTTTGTTAACTCATATTTACTCTTTTCGTATGCTTCACGGGCTTGTGACTGTCTTTCTTTATCTGTTGACAGATCGGCCGATTCTATGGTTCCGTTGGCAAAGTTCTTTTCGGATATTTCGTATTGTACATTGGCAAGAATTAGGCTTTCACTTTTCATTTGAAGAACTCTTATCTGCGAAGTGGCCATGGCATACATCTCAATAATGTTTTTCTTAATCTCATCGTATTTGATCTCCTGCTCCAGTTGCGCGCTTTTCAGTGTAAGCCTTTGTCGGCTGACACGTCCTTTGAGATCAAATAAATCATTTAACGGAATGCTGACACCTGCCCCCAGCGTATAACCGTTTTGCGCCTGAGTAGAATAGGTGAGGTAGGGAGCTATCGCCACATCTGTATAGGTAGATTCGTTGCCGAACATACCATATTGATAACTTCCCCTCAAACTGAAGAAGCCGAGAAATGCCCATTTTTCCTTTTGTAATAATTTACGCTCTATTGCTGTTTTAGCGTCTGCCAACTCATAGATAGGATTGTTTTTGGCATTTTCGAATAGAACGGACAGGGGAGGAAGATCTATCTTACTATAATCTTCGTCATTCAGTTGAGAATAGTCGCCGATTTCTTGCGCAACTACACGGGGGGTAGAGGCAAACAAAAGTAGTAATCCCGAAAAAAGATATATAAATTGCTTCATAAAAAAATCATATTATTTGCTCTTGCTGTGTTATAGCTTGCGCAAATATAAGGATTAATTTTATTTATGAGCAGTCTTTTATTATCTATTTTGCAATCTTTCTTGTTAATTGTGCGCGGATTACCGGTTAAAATGCCTCCGTCATATTGAAATAGAACAAATTCTGTTTGTTCACCATATCTCTGCCGTAGTCGAGACGCACATTCATACGGGGTTGGACTTCGATGCGTAACCCCAGTCCGAGGTTAGGAAGCACACCTTCTATCTTGCCAGGCGTAGGACCCATGAATCCGCATCCTCCCCATGCTACATAACCTACATGATTCAGCATTCTTTTCACCCACGTGCTTTTGTCCGTGTTTATCATCTGACGATATTCAGCCATTATTACATGAGAGGACTTGTCGCGAAACTGTCCCATATAATATCCGCGAAGATCAAAAGGGGTTCCGCTGAGTGCATATTTCGTCAGTGGAACATCTCCGAAGACGTTCTTAGTCTGTACCGTCCAGGCAACCACCTTGCGTCTGCCGACAGTCTTATATTGAGGTAATCGATCTCTAAACGGTAAAAATTGTCATCACCTCCGAATACTTTGCTATACATCATTCCGCGAAAATCAAGATATGTTCCCCGGTAAGCATTTGCCGGAACATCACGTGTGTCGTACGTCAATAAGAATCCGAGCCCCGAACTGAAATTTGTGTATCCGTGCTCTGTCCCTCCGGCTGCAATATACGAAGGTTGCTCGATCATTCCGGCGGCGGGTTTCGTGATCTTATCATAATTCAAATCAATCTGAGGGCCTGCAAAGAAGTTGCTTTTTCCCAGACGGAACAGAAACCACGGATTCACCTGAATGCCGCTGTAACGGTATTCGCTGGTGTCTTCTCCGCGAGGATAGTCTTTGTTGGTGCTATATCCGATGCCATAGAAGTTCTCAATCGTATTTTTGTAGGAGAAGGTACCGAAGATACGGAAACGGTCACCTTTGAAGAAAAGCTGCGGCTTGGTCATCAGGTTCAGACCGCCTTTAAACATCAGGGCAATCGCCATAGGGACGATCGAACGCCGCTGGGTAGTATCGCTGGGATTCATCCGGAATGTCATTAAAGCGCTACCGCCTACCAACAAGCCAAAATCTGGTGTGTAACTGGGACCGCCCAATATATTATAGTGAAGATTTCTCTTGGCTACACGTTCACGTCGTAGTTCACGTTTGGAAAGGGTGGGAGTGGTATCTGTCGGGAGAATTTCACCAGCAGACATTGAATTCATAGAACCTTGCACTTCGTCGTTTTTTACTATCGTGCGATCTGTTTGGGCTAATGTAAAGCTGATGGGCAGAACTGCCAACCACATACCTATTATATATCTTTTCATATTCTTTCTTGGAATCTGACTGCAAAGAAAACGCTTTTATTTCGATTAGTTTTCATCTTCATAGATAATAAATCTAAAAAAGAATTGTATTTTTGCCAAATAATATATGTAAAACCAATTTGCCAATATGCTAATATCCGGTGCGGCAAACATAAACACGACACGTCTATCTATTAGCATACCGGCAAAGTAACTTAACGAATTATCTATAATGAATAAACGAATCTTACCAGTTTTTGTTTTCTGTGCCCTCTGCTACTCGGCACAGGCACAAGACGCGAAAGGAGGCATCAGTGACGCTATGATGCAGCAAATCAAACAGAGTTACCAGAATACGTCTGCCGACAAAGCTATCCGCAACGCTATCGGCAGCAACGACATCCGCAAACTGGCTCTCAATCAGGATAACATGAAAGGAATGGACACGCACTTTTCAGTTAAAGTGAACTCCAAAGGTATCACGAACCAGAAATCATCCGGACGTTGCTGGCTCTTTACGGGGCTGAACGTGATGCGTGCCAAAGCGATTGACAAGTATCATCTGGGTTCTTTTGAGTTCTCTCAGACTTATCCTTTTTTCTTCGACCAACTGGAGAAAGCGAACCTTTTCCTGCAAGGTGTCATCGACACCAGTGACAAACCGATGAACGACAAAATGGTGGAATGGCTTTTCCGTAATCCTCTGAGTGACGGCGGAACTTCCACCGGGGTAGCCGACATTGTAAGTAAATATGGTCTTGTACCCAAAGATGTAATGCCGGAAACGAACAGTAGTGAAAATACTTCCCGCATGGCCGGTCTGATCACCCTGAAGCTTCGCGAACAGGGGATTCAGCTTCGCGATATGGCTGCTAAGGGCGCTAAACCAGCTGCTCTGGAGAAAACGAAAACTGAAATGCTCGGCACTATCTACCGGTTGCTCGTTCTGAACTTGGGCGTTCCTCCCACAGAATTTACATGGACTGAGTATAATGCCCAAGGTAAGCTTGTTTCTACCGAAAATTATACCCCGTTGTCTTTCTTGAAGAAGTATGGTGACGAAAACCTCATCAGCAACTACATTATGCTAATGAACGATCCCAGCCGCGAATACTACAAATGCTACGAAATCGACTATGACCGCCACCGTTACGACGGCAAGAACTGGACATACGTCAACCTACCCGTTGAAGATATCAAGGAAATGGCAATCGCCTCTCTGAAAGACAGTACGATGATGTATTTCTCTTGCGATGTCGGCAAATTCCTCAACTCCGACCGTGGCTTGCTGGATGTTAAAAACTACGACTACGAATCTCTTATGGGCACCACTTTCGGCATGGACAAGAAAGAACGTATCCAAAGCTTTGCCAGCGGCTCAAGTCACGCCATGACTCTTATGGCGGTTGACCTCGATGAAAATGGAAAACCGACCAAATGGATGGTTGAGAATAGTTGGGGACCTGCTTCCGGTTATCAGGGGCATCTTATCATGACTGACGAATGGTTTGACGAATATATGTTCCGTCTGGTGGTTGAAACGAAATATGCGTCTTCCAAAATACAGGAAATACTCAAGCAGAAACCGATTCGTCTCCCTGCCTGGGACCCGATGTTTGCCGGAGAAGAATAGTCTTTTTCTTCTTTTTGAGAACAAAAGAAAGGCACTCTAAAGAATATTGTGTGCGACCACGAAAGGAATTGCGGATATTTTTCCGTAATTCCTTTCTTTTTTCCTCACGAATCCCAATCTTATTTATTACTTTTGCGGCAAATTTATGAAACCATTATTTTATATAGCATGGCAAATGTAATAAAGTTACGTAAAGGCCTTGACATAAACCTGAAAGGTAAAGCTGCTGAAACGTACGCAACAGTGAAAGAACCGGGATTTTACGCACTCGTACCCGATGATTTTCCTGGAGTGACGCCGAAGGTAGTCGTAAAAGAGCAGGAGTATGTGATGGCTGGTGGACCCTTGTTTATCGACAAGTATCATCCTGAAGTGAAATTTGTTTCGCCCGTGAGTGGCGTGGTGACGAGTGTTGAACGTGGTGCTCGCCGCAAGGTGTTAAACATCGTAGTAGAGGCGGCTGCCGAACAGGACTACGAAGAATTTGGAAAGAAGAATGTTGCCTCAATGGATGCTGATGCTGTGAAAACCGCTTTGTTGGAAGCCGGTATTTTTGCGTTTATCAAACAACGTCCTTATGACATCATCGCCGACCCGACGGTTACCCCGAAGGGAATCTTCGTATCTGCATTCGACACCAATCCGCTGGCTCCCAACTTCGAATTTGCTTTGAAAGGAGAAGAAGCAAACTTCCAGACCGGACTCGATGCTCTCGCCAAAATGGCAAAAACTTACCTGAGTATCAGCGTAAAACAAAACGCTACTGCACTGACTCAGGCTAAGAACGTTACAATTACTGCATTCGACGGACCGAACCCTGCCGGTAACGTAGGTGTTCAAATCAATCACATCGCTCCCGTATCCAAAGGTGAGACTGTGTGGACGATCGACCCGCAGGCAGTTATCTTTATCGGCCGTCTCTTTAATACAGGCCGTGTGGATTTCACCCGTACAGTAGCTGTGACTGGTTCCGAAGTGTTGAAACCTGCTTACTGCAAACTTCAGGTAGGTGCGTTGCTGACTAACGTATTTGCCGGAAATGTAACGACAGGCAAGGATCTGCGCTACATCAGTGGTAATGTGTTGAGCGGAAAACAGGTATCACCGAACGGATTCCTGGGAGCTTTCGACAGCCAGCTGACTGTAATTCCCGAAGGTGACGACATTCACGAAATGCTTGGTTGGATTATGCCGCGTTTCAACCAGTTCAGTGCCAACCGCTCTTATTTTAGCTGGTTAATGGGCAAAAAAGAATATACGTTGGATGCCCGCATCAAAGGTGGCGAACGTCATATGATTATGTCAGGTGAATACGACAAGGTATTCCCAATGGATATCTTGCCCGAATATCTGATTAAAGCTATCATCGCCGGTGATATTGACCGTATGGAAGCGTTGGGTATCTACGAAGTGGCTCCCGAAGACTTCGCTCTCTGCGAATTCGTCTGCTCTTCGAAAATGGAACTGCAACGTATCGTCCGTGCCGGACTCGACATGCTCCGTGCTGAAATGGCATAATCAATGCCCGCATGGCAAATCGTAAATTGTAAATCGTAAAATAGTAAATATATTAATGAAAGCGTTAAGAAATTATCTCGATAAGATAAAGCCGAACTTTGAAGAGGGCGGCAAATTCCACGCATTCCAGTCGGTGTTCGACGGCTTCGAAACATTCCTGTTCGTGCCCAGCAAGACTGCGAAAACGGGAACGCACATACACGACGCGACGACAGCAAACGTATCATGTCGATTGTGGTTATTTCGTTAGTACCGGCGTTGCTGTTCGGTATGTACAACGTAGGTTATCAGCATTTCACTCATACAGGTGCCACAGGCAGCTTCTTCGAAATGTTTATCTACGGATTCCTGGCAGTGTTGCCGAAAATAATCGTATCTTATGTAGTAGGTCTGGGCATTGAGTTCATCGTAGCTCAATGGAAGAAGGAAGAAATTCAGGAAGGATTCTTGGTATCAGGTATTTTGATCCCGATGATTGTTCCGGTTGACTGTCCGTTGTGGATTCTCGCCGTAGCTACTGCATTTTCTGTTATCTTTGCGAAAGAGGTATTCGGTGGTACAGGTATGAACATTTTCAACGTAGCGTTGATTACTCGTGCATTCCTGTTCTTCGCTTATCCGACCAAGATGTCCGGTGATGCCGTTTGGGTATCCGGCGACACTATTTTCGGTATGGGACAGGCGGTAGACGGACTTACGGTTGCCACTCCTCTGGGATTAGCTGCAACGACAGGTACTTGCCTGAGTTCAGCATGGATATGGTGACAGGTCTGATTCCCGGTTCTATCGGTGAAACAAGCGTGATTGCTATTCTGATTGGTGCCGTTATCCTTTTGTGGACGGGGGTTGCTAGTTGGAAAACTATGATTTCTGTGTTTGTCGGTGGTGCATTCATGGCTTGGGTGTTCAACGCAATCGGCATGGAAAACAATACAATGGCGCAAATGCCTTGGTACGAACACCTCGTGCTGGGCGGTTTCTGCTTCGGTGCCGTGTTTATGGCTACCGACCCTGTTACTTCCGCACGTACGGAAAGAGGTAAGTATATTTTCGGATTCCTGATTGGTGTCATGGCGATCGTTATCCGTGTTCTGAACCCGGGTTACCCCGAAGGTATGATGCTCGCTATCCTGTTAATGAACATCTTCGCACCGCTGATTGACTACTGTGTAGTACAGGGAAATATCAGTCGCCGCGAGAAACGTGCTATCAAGTCTAACCAATAAATACCGAATGAAAATGAATACGAATAGTAATAGTTATACTATCATTTATGCTTCGGTAATGGTTGTTATCGTGGCATTCCTGCTGGCATTCGTTAGCTCTTCATTGAGAGAAACACAAAACAAGAATGTGCAGTTGGACACTAAAAAGCAGATTCTTGCTGCATTGAACATTAAGAATGTAGAAGATGCGGATGCAGAATATCAGAAATATGTAAAAGGTGATATGCTGATGAACGTAGACGGTACGCTGACTGAAAATACTGGCGAATTTGCTACCAACTACGAGAAAGAAGCAAAAGAACAACAACGTCTGCACGTATTTGTGTGCGAAGTGGACGGCCAGACTAAATATGTCGTTCCTGTTTACGGTGCCGGTCTTTGGGGCGCTATCTGGGGATACATCGCGCTGAACGAAGATAAGGATACTGTTTACGGTACTTACTTCTCTCATGCTAGTGAAACTCCGGGTCTGGGTGCTGAAATTGCTACCGAACATTTCCAGAATGAATTCGTAGGCAAGAAAACATTGGAAGACGGTTCTATCGCTTTGGGAGTTGTAAAGAATGGCAAGGTAGAGAAACCTGAATATCAGGTGGACGGTATTTCGGGTGGTACAATTACCTCAGTAGGAGTGGACGCTATGTTGAAAGCTTGCCTGAGCAGTTATATGAGTTTTTTAACTAAATAATTAAGGAGGAGATATAAAGAATATGGGACAATTGTTTTCAAAGAGAAATAAAGAAGTATTCTCTGCTCCGTTGGGAATAGATAATCCGGTTACCGTACAGGTGCTAGGTATCTGTTCTGCACTTGCTGTTACCGCAAAACTGGAGCCTGCCATTGTAATGGGACTTTCGGTAACAGTGATTACAGCTTTTGCTAATGTCGTTATTTCATTGCTTCGCAAAACCATTCCTAACCGTATACGTATCATCGTTCAGTTGGTTGTGGTAGCTGCTTTGGTAACTATCGTGAGTGAAGTTCTGAAAGCGTTTGCTTATGATGTAAGCGTGCAACTTTCTGTTTATGTAGGTTTGATTATTACCAACTGTATTCTTATGGGACGTCTGGAAGCATTTGCCATGCAGAACGGTCCTTGGGAGTCTTTCCTTGACGGTGTCGGTAATGGTTTGGGATATGCCAAGATTCTGGTAATCGTGGCTTTCTTCCGCGAATTGCTTGGTTCGGGTACACTGCTTGGTTTCAATATATTGAACTACGAACCTATTCAAAACACCGGATACATTAACAACGGTTTGATGTTGATGCCGCCTATGGCATTGATTATCGTAGCTTGCATTATCTGGTACCAACGTGCGCGCCACAAAGAGTTGCAAGAAGAAAGTAATTAATAATTCAAGATTCAAAAAAGAATTATGGAACATTTATTAAGTTTATTCGTCCGCTCTATCTTTGTGGACAACATGATATTCGCATTCTTCCTGGGTATGTGTTCATACCTGGCCGTTTCGAAGAATGTGAAGACTGCCGTAGGACTGGGTATCGCCGTAACTTTTGTGTTGCTGGTGACGCTTCCGGTGAACTACTTGTTGCAAACTAAGGTGCTGGCTGCCAACGCTATCATTGAAGGTGTCGATCTTAGTTTCTTGAGTTTTATTCTTTTCATTGCCGTTATTGCCGGTATTGTGCAATTGGTGGAAATGGTGGTGGAACGTTTCAGCCCGTCGCTGTACGCTTCACTAGGTATCTTCCTGCCGTTGATTGCCGTTAACTGTGCTATCATGGGTGCTTCTCTGTTTATGCAGCAACGCATCAATCTCGGTCCGAGTGACCCGAAGTACATTGGTGATATCTGGGACGCGCTTTCTTATGCACTCGGTTCCGGTATCGGTTGGCTGCTGGCTATCGTAGGTCTGGCTGCTATCCGTGAGAAAATGGCTTACTCTGACGTTCCTGCTCCGTTGAAGGGCTTGGGTATCACGTTTATCACAGTAGGCCTAATGGCAATCGCATTTATGTGTTTCTCTGGTTTGAACATCTAAAAAGAAAGGAATAAGACAATGGATATGAATTTAATATTAGCGAGCATTGGGGTATTCCTTGTGGTTATTCTGCTGCTTGTTGTTATCCTGTTGGTTGCCAAAAAATTTCTGGTACCGTCAGGTAACGTGAAACTGACAATCAACGGTGAAAAGGAATTGGAAGTGGCTTCCGGTTCTACTTTACTGAATACGCTGTCTGTCAACGGGATATTCCTGTCATCCGCTTGTGGTGGTAAGGGCTCTTGCGGACAGTGCAAATGCCAGGTGCTTGAAGGTGGCGGTGAAATCTTGCCTTCCGAAGTTCCTCACTTTAGCCGTAAACAGCAGCAAGACCATTGGCGTCTGGGCTGTCAGGTGAAAGTGAAAAGTGATATGTCTATCAAGATTGACGAGTCTGTGCTCGGTGTGAAAGAGTGGGAGTGTGAAGTTATCTCCAACAAGAACGTGGCTACATTTATCAAAGAGTTCATCGTTGCTCTGCCTAAGGGTGAACACATGGACTTCATCCCCGGTTCTTATGCACAGATCAAGATTCCTAAATTCTCAATGGACTATGACAAGGATATCGATAAGAGCCTGATTGGTGACGAATATCTGCCTGCATGGGAGAAATTCGGTCTGTTGGGCTTGAAGTGTAAGAACGATGAGGAAACAATCCGTGCTTACTCTATGGCCAACTATCCGGCGGAAGGTGACCGTATCATGTTGACTGTACGTATCGCTACTCCACCGTTCAAACCGAAAGAACAAGGTCCCGGATTTATGGATGTAATGCCGGGTATCGCTTCTTCTTATATCTTCACGCTGAAACCGGGTGACAAGGTTATTATGAGCGGTCCTTATGGAGATTTCCACCCAATCTTGGATTCTAACAAGGAAATGATGTGGATTGGTGGTGGTGCCGGTATGGCTCCGTTGCGTGCACAAATCATGCACTTGACGAAGACACTGCACGTTACCGATCGTAAGATGTCTTACTTCTACGGTGCCCGTGCGTTGAACGAAGTATTCTATCTGGAGGACTTCCTGCAAATCGAAAAAGACTTCCCGAACTTCACATTCGT
>ERZ791624.1423-NODE-1423-length-11108-cov-2.204469_pt1 | contig 11108 bp, 10 predicted proteins | sample MGYA00510058_ERZ791624 | MGnify/ENA primary metagenome ERZ791624 (study PRJEB30046, sample SAMN00715158) | human gut metagenome | study: EMG produced TPA metagenomics assembly of the A metagenome-wide association study of gut microbiota in type 2... | reverse complement strand
CGAAAGTAGCATAAATTCAAGCGCTCTGCTCAAAGCCTTGCAGGCCTTGGCTTGGGGCGATTTGCAAGCGGCTTAAAAGTTGTAAACTGCTGTAACTTATATATAATTTTTTCTCTATTATGTTCAATAGTATCCTTTATGATGTTTCCAAAAACAGATTTTCCAAATGTACCAATATTTTTCTCATCAAAATTTTCAGGAAGCCATTCTCCAGCATATGTTGTCGTCTTATCAATCGCAGCTCGCATTTCTTTAAAATCATTTTTTGCCTTAGACGGATCTTGGCGAAATATATCTAATGTAAATGCCCCGCCAGTTGGCATTCCATATGATACTTCAGCACCTGCACCAAATAGAAATCCTATTTTCTTTGGCATTATATATTCCTCCAATCTAATACTAAAATTAAGGCTTATCTATTCATATTTATTTCCTTAAGAACATAATACGTACATACAGGTAACAATATTTTATTTTTTAAACATAATAATACTATTTTAGTTTTTAATTTATTTGTTTTTTTGGGTATTGATATTTCATCTAATAGCATATTACATACTTTTATTAAATACTGATAAGTACTACTAAACGTATTTGTTTTTCTATAAACAAGTGTTACAACACTAGAGATAAATGCAACCACATCATAGCCAAATATCTCTTCTTTTTTCCATATTTCATTTTGATTTAACCATTGCCAGGTAAATTTTAAAAAGTATATTTCATTCAGTAATCGCTTATCATTGAATGATTCGGTAGCACTTCCTCTGCTATGTTTAAAATAATTATAGAATGTTTCATTAATAATGTAATACCTAGAGCATTCCTGTAAATAAGTAAATGTAAAGACAGCGTCTTCGTGATTAATCATAGACTCGTTAAATTGAATATTATTCTTTAAAATTATATCACGTTTAAAAAGTTTACAGACTGGAGTTCCAATGGAAATTCGTGTTTTACTAGTATATAATAAATTAAAATCATTCTGTAATACTCCAGAATAATTTTCTGAAATGCTGAAAATTTTTTCTGTATTTTTTTTTACATCAATAATACGACAAGCACAAAATACGATATCATATTTATCTTCTAGCATATATTGTTCGAGTGTTTCAAGATAATTAACATCAATTGTATCATCACCATCGACAAAAGCAATATATTTTCCATTTGCTTTTTTTATTCCTAAATTTCTAGCTGCACTAACTCCCTGATGAGACTGGTGTAGCACAGTAATATAAGGATATTTTTCTGCATACTGTTGACACTTTTGATAACTTCCATCCGTACTACCATCATCAATGATAAGTATTTCAAACATATTATACGTCTGTTGACAGACAGACTCCAAGCATGCATCTAAATAAGGAGCAATATTATATACAGGAATAATGACAGAAATTAAATCAGGCATATATTTCTCCTATTTATCTAACAACATTTATGTTATAATCAAATTGGATACATCTTTATTGCATCATATTAAAGCTGCAGATAATTCATTATTTTTTACAGCATAGGTTCCAGCCTTACTTACTTCTATTCCAGCTGCAAGATTCGCTACATATGAAGCTTTCTCAAGAGAAAGCTTTGATGCAATAGCTGCTGCAAGTACAGAAATTACAGTATCACCGGCACCAGATACATCATATACCTCCTGGGCTACTGTGGGCATATGAATCGTATCGGCGTCTGAGTACAGGCTCATTCCTTTTTCAGAACGTGTTACAACCAATGTCCCAATCTTGTATTGTTGACGAATCTGATTAGCCACACAATCAATATCTGAATCTGTGTTTTTTAATTTCATTCCTAATACATCACCGAACTCTTTCACGTTTGGCGTAATATAATCAGCCCCCAAGTATTTATCCCAATCCTTCCCTTTCGGATCAACAAATACAGGGATGTTGGCTTCATGTGCAATAGAAATTACTTGCTGGCACACTGTTGGCGTGCATACACCTTTTTTATAATCGGAGATGATAACAGCGTCCACATTATCCCATATAGATTTATGAATAGCAGCTATCATCTCTTTTTCTATATTGTCATCTACAGGTGCAGTTTCTTCAAAATCCAAACGCATCATTTGCTGATTGTTGCTGACGATACGTATTTTCGTTGTTGTGCTTTCTCTCCCAATCAATAGGCCAGTGTCATTTATATTCATTTGCTGCATTAGACCACGCAATGTATCCGCATAATGATCTTCACCTATGACACCAAATACTGTTGTTTTGCAGCCCAATGATGCTAAATTATTGGCAACGTTTGCTGCGCCACCCAGCGTTTTTTTTCTACGAACAACGTGATTGATGGGGACGGGGGCTTCAGGAGATATCCGTTCTACGTCACCATATAAATATCCATCTAAAATCATATCTCCAATGACTAAAATCTTTAAAGAAAATACTTTTGTTCGTATAAAATCTAATATATATTTTTCTCTTGTAAGTCAGCTAACATTCATTCCACCTAAGTCAAGCGTACCATTAATAATTTTCATCAATATACTGACAAACAATATGTCCGACAAGAATATGACATTCTTGAATTCTAGCAGTAACCAGTGAAGGAACCTTCAAAGTCACATCAGCAATATCTTCCGATCTACTAGTTTTCATGCCAGTAAATGCAATGGTAGATATTCCTTTCTTTTTTGCTTCTTCAAAAGCTGCTAAAACATTTTTGCTATTTCCAGATGTGCTGATACCAATCAATACATCACCGGAATTGCCCAGGCCTTCTACCTGACGCCTAAAGACCTCATCGTAACCATAATCATTTCCTACTGCCGTAAGAATGGATGTATCCGTCGTTAAGGCAATCGCAGGCAGGCTGATACGTTCTTTTACGAAGCGCCCTACAAACTCTGCAGCAATGTGTTGACTGTCTGCTGCACTTCCACCATTTCCACAAAGCAAGATTTTATGACCACTTTTTATCGCATCATTGCAAATGTCAGCAATCTTTTCGATACTAGGAATACATTGATTGATAAGAGACTCAACCACCTGCTGATGCATCATGATTTGTTCTTTAATCATATTATTTTCCATACATATCTCCTATTCTTCATTTCAAAATTAATAATCCCCAGATTTATTTCTTAGAGCTTACAAAATAAAATAGCATAAATCCATCACCTGCATATAATGATTTTCTTATTTATCCAATACACCCGAAGATTCCAATGTTTGTACTGCCTGCTCTACACTGATATCCCATACACATTTGTACACACCTTCTTCCTTCACAAGGTGATTACATTGTTGCTTGGTAATATCTTTAGTATCTCTGTGTGCGCAGTACGTGCAAGAAACCATAGGCATCCGAATATCGATTGGTTTTACTACAGATTTAATATATTCACCTCTGTACGGCAGGAATCTTCCATAATTCCAATATCCTGCTATAGCAAAGGACTGTACACCTAAATATGCGGCCAAGTGAATATATCCACTATCATTTCCAAAAACAAATTTTGCACCTCGGATAAGTTCAATCCATTCTTTGAAAGAAGTTTTCCCCGTCATATCGATTATCCGGGGGGATTTTTTTATGTGACTTATTACATATTCATTATCTGCACGATCAGCTTCTACGCCGCATAAACATACAAATAAATCACTGGAATCCAGAATAAAATTAATAATGGACATAAACCTCTCTAAAGGCCATTTTCTATGAGCGAAAGGATGATCTTGTTGTGTAGCAATGGATGGACAGATAATACAGTAATTTCCTTTTTTATTTATCAGCGGATTTTTCCCCAAAGATGGAATTTGATAAAATAAATATTCAGTATTTTTATTTTCATCAGCAAGTACATGCAATGATTGCAAAGCAATCATTGCATATACTTGCATGATATGTGTAATATCATGCAAGTATATGCAATGAAAATTCTTTAATTGTTTCTGAAAAAATTTTTCCATAGGGCTGATTTTCTGCTCAATGAATTCCATTCCTAACATCTTATCGTAACTGCAATTCATAAGCAGTAACTTCATATAATTTCCTATGCGATTTAAGGAAATTATATAATCCCAATGACAGGTATCTAATTTCTGTTGATTTTCTTTAAATACATTATAATAAAATTTAATTTCTCTGCGTAATTCTAGAGTAATCAACTGAGCATCAAAAGTTGACTGACTTTCTTTTAAAAAATGAACTACCGATGGTGTAGTAGCAATATACAACTCATATTTATCTTTTGTATACCATGCAATATTATAAAAAGCATCTAAGGAGCAAACTGCATCCCCTACACCTAATTGATCCATGATTACAAGGATTCTTTTATTTTCATCTTTATCTTGAAATTTCGTTTTCCTTTTTACTAAACTGCATAGAACAATTTGCAGAAAAGAAAAACATTTGCTTATTTTACCCAATTTTTTTCTCCAAGATTTTAATAGTCTTCTTAATTCCACTCTTCAAATCATCAAAGGGCTGCCATCCTAATTTTTGCAACTTGCCAGAGTCCATTACGCCTACCGTTACTTTAGAGAACCCTTTCTGTTCTATAGCATCAGGTATATCGAATACTACTTTTTTCCCATTCAAGCTGGCAATATAGTCAGTTATATCTCTTAGCAACATATTTGTTTTAACATCAGCAATATTATAAGCCTCACCAGTATTTCCTTTGAGCAGGCAATACAGAAGGCCTTGCACTACATCCCCAACGTAACAATAGGAAAATTTTTGCAGACCTTGGCTTTTAAGAACTATATCTTCTCCTCGTACCCCATTCATTATGAACTGACTCATGGCCTTGCTATCATCAAGACGCATGGTTGGACCATAGACGCGAGACAGGCGTGGAATTACGATATCCATACCGTATTTGGAAATATACGCATTGCAGAGTGATTCCCCGGCTCTTTTTCCTTCAGGATAGCAGGCCCGCACTCCATTACAGTCAATATAACCGCAGTATTTTTCATCAAAAACATCTTTTTCATGCAAGGCCTGACCATAAATCTCTACAGAAGAAAGAAACAACATTCGCTTCATCTGATGAGTTCGTCCATACTCCAGCAGATGATGAGTTCCTTCAAGATTGGTCATAAGAGAACCAACTGGATCAGAAGCATATAAACGAGGATGGGTATTACTAGCTGCGTGAATGATATAATCGACATTTTGATCCAATTCAATAGGATCATTTACATCCATACTCACAAAATGAAAAAAGGGACTATTCCAATAATCACCAAAACGGCTCCGTGCCTTTTCTTCATTTCGTCCCGCAGCATAAATCTTACAGTGTAATTCGTCTTGTTCATTTTTTGCCATCAATACATCAATAAGCATAGTACCAATAAGTCCCGATGCTCCTGTAAGCAAAAGAGAGCGATTTTGCAAGCACTCCCAAGATAAATCTACTCCAGCAATATTCTTGATATCTTGATTATATAATTCAGATTTAAGATACATGGCTTCCCTCTTTACTTTAACCAGTCAGCTTTATCTGAATGCAGATATGCCTTAAATAGTTCCAAATCATCCTTTGTCGTTAATTTAATATTCTTATCGGATCCAGCAGCGAAATGCAGGGTTACGCCCAGTTCAACCATCATGGTATTCGTATAGGAAGACCCATAAATACCGACTCCCTTTTCAAATGCCTCATGATATTTATCATCCAAAAGGTCAAAACGGTACGCCTGGGGCGTAGATACTCGCCGTAAAGTCTCTCTCGGGATATATTGCTTAGTAGTGGTATTGTCATCTGGATTAATGATGAAAATCTGTTCATTATATGGCATAGAAGTAACTGCATTACCGTACTGCTTCGCCTTAAGTAAGACATCCGTCAGAACAGTGTCATCAACCAAGGGGCGAATACCATCATGTATTATAATGATATCATCTGACTGCACCTTTCCTTCCAGGTTATAGACTCCATTTCGGATAGATTCCTGGCCAGAAGCACCACCTGATATAATCCATTTTAATTTAGATATATTGAATTGCCGCGCATAAGCACGAAGTACATCATGCCATCCATCAAGGCAGACAACCTCAATAGCATCAATCTGAGGATGTCTTTCAAAACTCTCCAACGTATAAAGTAATATTGGCTTATCGTATACATTGATAAACTGCTTGGGGATATCCTGTCCCATGCGTTTACCCGATCCGCCTGCAATGATAATGGCTATATTCATTATTATTCCTTTCCGTGATAGTATAAAAGAAAAATAAACTTTCTTATTTCATATCATCATTAACTATTGTCTTATTATCATCTTTCCAATATGCCACAAAATCATGGTGTGTTACTCGATTCTCTACAGGAGGCAACTCCATAAAATCACCATACATATTAGTTAAATAAAGTTTCCAAGCTGCAGATCCCCAAAAAATTTCTTTTTCAAATTCAAAAGGAATTTGTTCTTCAAATATATTTTTGGGCATACGCTCACAGATTCCACCATAATGACAATCTACTATGGCAGCTACTTCATCTGCTTGATTATAATCAAAGCGCATTGCATTTTTATTGATAAGTCGAATTAACCAAGAGGTCGGTAATGGATTCAAAGCTGTAATTGCTATATATTTAAGAATCGTTCTAAGTCTCCCTTTTATTTTTGCAAATCGATCTTTAGAATCCGCATATTTGAAACTTCTTGTATAATTCCAGGCTGATCCATGGTATAAGAAATTCATGAACTCTTGTTCTTTGAAAATAATCGCTTGATGAAATCGTGACTTTGGCAATCCATCTACTGGAAATATATCAATAAAAACTCCATTATCTTTCTTAGGGACTCGAATACATTCTTCTTTTAAATGTGTATTCAAATCGAATACTTTAGCAAATGTACGCCAATAATCAGGACTATTTTCTATAGATTTGACTAAATATCTTTTATTACTTCCATTATAGCTCTGAACAAATTTGAGATAATCTGGTCTCGGCATTAAAATATCAATATCATCGTCCCAGGGAATAAACCCTTTATGTCGCACAGCTCCCAATAAGGTGCCACCACAAATATAATAGCGGAGATTATGAGAATCACAATACTGAGCTACATCTGTTAAAATACCTAATGAAATTTGTTGCATTTCTTCAAAACTAATTTTTTTCATCATATAATTAAATACGATAAAACGTACTTATCTCCTTTTCGTTATTATTCATAAAGAAATATACATAATATTTTATAGATATCCTTTAGCTTCGCTACTCATCTTATTTATATCACCAAACTGCATCCATCAATAATGTAGCACCTTCAAAATATTCCACCGCAGGTATATACGAATAAATATCAGCTATTCCAGTGGCTTTCAAAATGTTTTTGTCCGTTATGTTCTACAAAACATTCCTGTAACATTTTTATAATTTCATATATCCAGATTCAACAGAACAGAAGTCGTACTTATTCTCGCAATTAAATTTAGTATATGTCTCAATAATCCTGCGGATTGGATTAAGCAACATATATGATGGTGCATTTTCAGCGTTATACAAGAATTTTAATTCTTCCCATAAAGAATCATAACTCGTTTTTATATCTTCTTCAATTTTAGGTATATATATAATCGATACTCTATCGTTCTTTTTTCTCAGATGATAATGTCCATATTTTGCATATTCATTTTTATACATCATATTTATATAAAAATGAACATTATGCGTAAGAATAACAATCTGATTATTATCACGTGCCGTTTTCTTGAGTTTTTCTAATTCGTTCATGATAAGATACTGCATCCCATCATCATTAGAATTCATCGGATCATCAAAAACAACAATACGTTTTTTCTCAGATAATTCGTATGCTCTCTCATTTAATTTCTCTAAAAAATATAGAAATGCAACTATATTTTTTTCACCAGTAGAAAGCTCTGTTACATCTCGATCTGTGTTGGTAACTAGAGAATGAATTCTATAATATCCATTATTACCATTTTCTGGTATATATTTTAACTGAAAAGGTACCATATGCTCTAACTTTTTATTTATATGCACAGCTAATATACGTTCATTTTTAGTAGATTTTTCTAAATCTCTCATCTCATTAATGATAGTATACTTTTCACTATTCAAAGTCTGTATTTGTTTCTTTACCTTTGATATATCTTCATTTATAAAATATAATTCATTCTTTTTGGATTGTAACTGTAATTTTTTATTCTTATATTCAAAATCATTTATTTGTTTAAAAATCGTATCATATCTTAGCTTACGTTTTGCATCTTCTCTCTTTTCCTTGAGAGAGTTATTATTATTTTTCGTTACGATAGAATTGTATTTTTCTAAAATTTTATACAGGTTCGCCTCATCATTTTGGGACATATTTTCTATCGTACTATTGTTACTGGTTGTAAATAAATCTTTTTTCTTATCTTCGAGACCATCTTTCAGTCTTGTTAGATATTCTAATATATTTTGTTTACAAATGATAAAGTCCTTCTTTAAGTACATTACCTCGTCTCGATAAAGTGGATAAAAAGAATTTTCATCAATTGTGATATTATTAATTTTGTCAATAATATTATCTATAGACTCAATTTCTTTATTTATATCACCCTGCAAATCCTTTATTTCATCTTTGGAGAAATAAGTTTTTAATTCCTGTATTCTTTCTGGTGGAATGATATTACCACAAAACGCACATCGATCACCAGTCTTATGAATTTTTAGTCCTGCCTGTGCAAAATTTGATTTTTCATTATTATCTATACCAATTATTCCCCTCTGTTCTTCTACGAACCGGATTAACACATCATTTGTTCTTTTCGATAATGTTTTTAACCGCATATTAGGAATATCTATTGACAAAGCAATCTTTTCTTCTGTGAGAAGCATTCGAGAAAAAGTTTCACGGTCTTTTTCATTAAGTTCTTTAGCAAAAGCAAGTTCACGCATATAGTCATTTTTTTGATACGTTGATTTTGCTATCTTAGGTTCTTTATTTTTTATTTCTGCAGCACTAGCCGAAAAGAAATTTCCCAGTTCACGTTCAAGAGACCGGCATTCTTCTTTTTTTCTTTTCTGCTTAGCTCCTAGGCTTTGCGGAGAAGAAACAGTGATACTGTCTATCCCTTTTTCCAGTTCATCTATTTTATCATTGATCTTTTTAGTTTTTTCTTGAAGGACTGCTATCTTTTTACTAACAGTCACATTTTCTTCGCCAAGTATGACAGCATTTAATTTATAATCGCTGTCAACGACTCCATCGAAGCCTTGAAATAATTCCACATCATATTCTTTTTCACATTGTTCTTTTATTAAATGAGATAATGTTGTCTTACCCGTCCCATTTTTTCCGTATATAAAAGTTACTTTTTTATCAAATGACATCTTGTCATTTCTATCAAATAAGATTTTATCCGTTAAATCAATTTGAAACAAAAATAGCCCTTCTTTTTTATTTACATGCAAAATCTATATTACTGCAGCAAAGCTAATCGTAATCATAACTATCTTCTAAACTCAAATCAATCTCACATTCACAAAGTGCGATAGATTCGTCAACGATGCTGCTATCCAGCATGCCAGCCAGGAGGCCGTCGTAATTTAGTGTACTGTTTTCTTACGACGACAAGAACAGAATATGGATTTTTATCAAATCTAAGCCTTGAGTTTCTTTTTAAGATACCAGATTACGATACCGGAATACTCTTTGTACTTTCCCTCTTTGTCCTTGTTCTCATAGCTCTTGAGGATTTTTTGCAGAATGGTCCTCGACCAGGTTCCTGACTTGCCTTTTGTCAGCTCACGGAGCTTTTCCAAGCATATTTCCAAGGCATTGCGCCGATTGCTGCACAAGCTGAAGTCACTGCCTTCGTAATTCAGGTTCAACGTATGATTCAGATCATTGTCAATCTCTTGATCATCCGAGAAAATCCTGCCGGTACGCGTTTCGTACTTGATTTGCTGAACCAGGTGGGTATCCAATGGATTGATTTTCAACGGTTTATCATGACGATGCGAATCACATGTTGTCTCGGTCTCTTTATGACCGGCGTTGCCCATGCAGACGCCGAGCATATTGCGGAAGTCCAGCTTCTGCGCTTCGGAGCATTGACTTTCCGGCAGCCAGTGTTCGATTTTCATCTGTACGATACCGCCAGCAGCGAAAGCTTTTTCAGGTATACGGCGCATGCAGTACGCACAAAGGTACCCTTGGTCTTGTAGCAAGCGTTCCCGGATGTCAGCCTTGTTGCAGCCATCATAATAGGCATTCGCCTGCTCTTGTAAGCGGTCAATGAGTCTGGTTCCGCGTGCTTCTCGATGTATCGCATTTCAATCCTCCGACAAGGCAATCTCTAGTTCCAGACGTTCTCTGGCCTTTACAGCCAGGGGGCTCTCCATGCCAATTTCCGTTTCCAATTGTGACAAGGTTTCTTTTGCCTGTGACAGGTCTTCTTCGTCTATGTGCCGATAGAATGTCTCCAGTATTGTTTTGACTGGAGCTGGCAGGTCAGCTGCCTTCTGGATCTGACGCAGGATGTAATCGACTTCCAAGCCATAACCGCTAAGGGCTGTCTTGGGAGCTGCGAGGTCTTCGATATCGATGCACCATACATTCTTGGCCGAGGCGATGATGATGGGCGAATGCGTGGTGGCAAGGAACTGGACATGGGGAAAGATGCTGCGCAGTACGTCGATGACCTGCCACTGCCAGCGCGGATGCAGGTGTACGTCAAGTTCGTCGATGAGGACGAGGCCCGGTGTCTGCGAGATATTTTCGGCGAGGAACGGATTCAGCGCGGCCATGCGGTAGGCGATGTCGAAGACCATCCAGATCAGAGACTGGTAGCCTGCACTCAGTACGGAGATGGGCACGACGGCACCATTCTTCCGGTACATGAGTTCCTCGGAACGCTTATCGTAGAAGATGTCGACAGGTGCCGCTTCCAGCTGCGTCATTGCCGCGGCAACGGCATGCTTGACGGCTTCGTATTCCCTGACGGGCTTGTCGGCCTGCCAGGCAATCTGTTCCATGCGGGAACACCATTCGAGCATCAGCTTCATGCTGGATTCGTTGCTCACGCAGTCGATGTGCCGGCGATGCGGCTGGTCTTTTTGCGCGAAAAGGTATTCGCCTGTTTCTTGCGCTTCTGTGACC
>ERZ791624.1421-NODE-1421-length-11134-cov-1.278635_pt1 | contig 11134 bp, 14 predicted proteins | sample MGYA00510058_ERZ791624 | MGnify/ENA primary metagenome ERZ791624 (study PRJEB30046, sample SAMN00715158) | human gut metagenome | study: EMG produced TPA metagenomics assembly of the A metagenome-wide association study of gut microbiota in type 2... | reverse complement strand
CGTCCCAAAGGGCGGCCCGCTTGTGGGAATCCCGTTTGCTGGCGGCCCATTATTCGCGGCTGCGTTATTCACAGGATTCGCGGCGGGGGCCCCCCCCGGGGGGCCCCCCTACAATTATTTGACTTCAATGCGGTGGGCTTCAGCCACTTTCTTCGGGTCTTCTTTCGGCAGGGTTACGGTCAGGACGCCGTCTTTAAAGGCTGCCTGGATGCCATCTTTCTGGATGTTGCGGACCGTGAACTGACGGCAGAACGTATGGCTGCTGCGTTCTTTGCGGATATATTTCTTCTTATCGTCTTTTTCATCTTTCTTTTCTTCGTGTTTAGCCGTCAAAGTCAGGATGTCATCGTTGTAGCTGACGTTGATGTCTTCTTTGGCAATGCCCGGCAGGTCCGTCGTCAGGATGTAGGCCTTATCGGTATCTTCGATATCTACCTGCGGGACGCGGTAGTTGCCTTCTGTCGGATTTTCAAAGCTGTTGAAGAAGTTGTCAAAAATCGTATCAGGGAATACAAAATCACTGTTCGTTACAACTGGAAATAAACCTTTCATCATAATCATTACCCTCTTTCAACACATCGTTCATTGTTGCTATGAGTGAACCTTCTTTTCAGTTCTGTTCTTTTGACCTTTTTGCTTATCTCTCTGTAACCTCTTCCTGATTACAGCTATATCATAGACCCTATTAGCACTCTTGTCAAGTGAGTGCTAATAAAAAATTTCAAAAAAAGTGCTGGTATTTCAACAAACACCAGCACTTTTATTCTGATCTTTATTCTGAACAACGATTTATATATCAATTGTCATAATTAATAGGCAGGTACAATCTTGACACGCTTGAATAGAGTATTGTTTTGTTTGTTTATGTGTTCAGGAAACTTTTAAAGTCGCCTTTGCGCCACATTTTTGCAATCATAGCTTTACCAACGGTCTTATTACCTTCATATAACGTACCATAGCCAGGGCCAAAAGGTGCGTCTTGCTTTATAGGATACAAGTCCCAACTATTAGTGATTTCTATTTCAAAACCTGATTCTGTTTTTGCCTTTTTATCATCTTCAGATAAGCATATCACACTATCGTATTGTTTCTTCTTTTTATTGTGGGCATAATATGAATTGATTTTTGTAGGGAATGCTGCTCTAACCTCATCAATGCTTTTAGGTGACGAAAGTTCCATCCATTTCATGAAGAAAACAGCAACAGTTCTACCCTTGGACAGAGAATTTTCAAAACCATCTATAGTAGTCCAATTGCCGTCACCGTTCTTATCCCAAAGAACGCGATATTTTGAATTGTCTCGACGATTCTGCTTGAACACGTTCATCAGTTCACCTTCGTGACCTTCTACAATCTGGCTTTTGCACACATACAATATGGTGGTAAACAGATTGATGTTGTTGTCCCAAAAGTTCTGTAGCAGTTCTACATACTCACTATTCACATTTATGTCATTCATAAGTTTTCTGGTCGCCTCACCTCCAGCCACAAACAATGCGGCATCATACAGCTCTTTATATCTGCTATACAAATCAGTTAGATTTTTTCGATGAGTCGAAGATATAGCCAGAATAGAGTTTGACAACTTGTTAGGGTCGATTTCTTTATCATCAGTCCATTGTGTCGCTGGCACACTCAGATTCTCAATGTAGGCATTAATCAAGTCGCTATACTCAGATGACATTGGGTATGCAGTCAATGGCTCTATCACATTATCAAGCAGAGTTTGATATGTAAGATGTACAAATTGTTCACAACTGCATGTTTTTGTATCGTCGGGGGTCAGATATATTTCGATGGCATGGGCTCTTTTCTCTTTAGCCAGATATTGGGCGACCGCATCGTGATATTTCTTTGTTTGGTTTTGCCCCTCATTTGAGTATATCTTGTTTTCAATCACCAATGGCATCATCATTTTATTGCCATCACAATCAGTCAGCCACAGTTTCATCCATATATCCAATCGGTCCTTACCCCCGCTTCCTGATATCTGATTAAGAGATCTTTCTGTAGTACAATCTTCTACTTCCAGTTGATAATTTCCGCTTATCATCAACATTGCAAGGTCTGGTTGCAGAGCTTCATTATGTAATGCATACAAAGCCAGCAACTTTTTCAAAGGAATAAAACCCAGACCATGCTCTGAGTCAGGATTGAAAAGCCAACACAAGAAAGCGCTATGTCTGTTCTCATACGTTCAATTTTCAATATGCTGAATATATTTTGTTTGTTATAGGATGCCGAAAGATTCTGATATATAGAATCATTTTGCATATCTATAATTTTCTTTTTTAAATCTTGGTAGCTCATTGTAAGTAGTTGTTAGAAATTACCAGTAATTTGTTAAGTCTAAAAGTTGAGTAAGATACATATGCCATGTCATTAAAATCAACTATAAACGAACATTGTTTTACTTCACTTTTAGACTTTACAATCCATTAGTTATAAATAAAGTGTCATTAGTGTCCCGTTGAAATCGGGACACTAATGACTTAACCTTTTTGATTTTTTGAAGAGTGATGTAACCTATCCAAATATATAGCTATTATGGAGCCACCTTTATACCATAATTAGGACATTCGAGACCAGTTACAATGAAGTTCTCGTCATCTTCGGGATCACTGTCAACCTTTATTCTTACCGTGGTTTTATCGCTTATTGTCACCTTAAACCAGTTGTCGGCTTCAGCTTCATAATCCATCTTTGGTCCTTCGTCGCCATAATCACCTTCATCGCCGAGTACAAACCATTTAATATATTCGTTAGACCCGCCTTGTCCGTAGTCAATCCCATCATCATAATCTGTCAATGCCTTCTTAACTTTAGGCGATAGATGGCGCTCAAAATTATCGGTATAAGCAGAAAATGCATCAGAACCAAATGCATCAGATGAATAGATTGTGTTTTTGTAGAAGTTCTTCAGAAATTCGATTTTCTTGTCCTTCAGCTCAGCTGCTTTCTCTTCTTTACTTATCGAATCGTTATAAATGGAGTCTGCAACCATCTGCTTACGTAACTCAGCCTCCTTTGCAGACTTCGAATTGCATGACGACACCACACCAATGGTGATGAACACCAAGAATAGATATACTATTTTCTTCATAGTCTTTTACTTCCTTATTTTGATTTATACTGCTTACTTCTTTTCTATTTTCTTTACGTCCTTGTTCTCCTTTGTAAATTCCGTGTATTCGGAACCGGTAAACTTGGCTTTTTTCAGAATGTCCTTCAGTGTGTTGCCACCCTTTTGGTTGAAGGTTACTGTCCAACTCAGTGCGTGGTTATAGGCAGCCATTGCATAGCCTTCAAGTTGGAAGTTATAGGTAAAAGTCTCACCAGGTTGAAGGTCAACTCCAGAAACAGTTTTTGTACTTGGTGCGGAGTTGCCGTCATTGTCGGTAAAATGAAAAACTACATCATAGTTCGTACCCCTTACCGGGAACTCACCTTCGTTTCTAATGTTCTGTTCGATATTAACCCAAGAGTACTGACGATTGTACACACCGTCAAACCTTTTCAATTTCATTTCCGTCAGTTGTCCGAACTTCTTCATAAAAAACTTCATGAAATCACTATCTTCCTTGAACAGGGAGTTAAGCGCAAGATCGGAGAGTTTCTTCATTGGTACCCCAGACTTTACTGCAAGGTCTGAATACTGTTCATCAATATTGAACAGTCCATAGGAGTCAACAATCTGCCACTGGTCATTGCCAACAACCTTAAACACAAGTTTCTGTTCTCTTGGGTTTCTTATTGTTGCCGTGTAATTGCCTGTAGCATTGTCCTTTTCCACGTCGATTTCGGCAAGTTGAATATTTCGTGGTAGTTTCATGTTGCTGACTAATTTTGCATCAGGATACAAGCATAGATTGTTGCCACATCCTTATTCTGCAGTGCTGTTACAAACTGGCTTGTTTTTTCTTCAACTTTACTCTTGTAAGAGTCGCATGATGATAGTCCTAAGACTGCAATCAATGCAATTATAAAAATGTTTCTTACTTTCATATTAATACATTATTAATAAACGACATTAGTAACTTTACCACCTCTTACTTTTACTATTCTTGGAAAAACTTTTCCTAAGATATTGGCCATTTGTAGACCAGCATTAGGTATATATTGTTTATATATTCCTACTTTATCCCGTGAAGGACCATTAAATTTAAACATTTGATATCTTGTACCATCGTCCTCCAAGGTTTTGTATTCTGTGAGAATTCCTTCTGGCATACCGATGTAGACTTTGCCTTTTTTTATGCTGTCGAATGCTTTTTGTCCATACTTTGCCACAAGGCTTTTTTCTTGTTCAATAGCGACTTGTAATTTGGGTAAATTATTATAAATCGTTTGCAAATCCTCATCTCCTAATTCTGCACCCATCTTTAAATACTTTACAAAATCATTGTAGGATAAGTATCTCTTTACTCCAAAATTAGTTTGGTTATACATAGCATTACAATAGTCGCCAACCAACGTAGTTATTGCAGTTTTGTCTTTATGGTCAGCTGCAATACGGAGATACTTCACTCCTTCGGCAGCATTCTTTGTGATGTTGTGCTCTCCTGACAGTTTTCCCAATCCATAATAACAGGCAGCTAAGTAGTGGCCTTTATCAGCTGATTTCTTCCACAAGTTCATGGCTTCTGTCATGTTTTTGTTAAAAAAGCCAGGAAGACCTTCACATAAAAATTTACCCACGATAAACTGTGCTTCAGCATCACCATTCGCACTTGCTTTTTTTATCCATTTGATGCCATTTATTGGATCTTTTGCCTCTATCAGTTGTAAAGCTAAAAGTCTTTGGCTTTCAGCGTTTCCAGCCTCCGCTTTCTTTGTGAGTTGCGTAATGTCATCAGTTCCTTGTGCGTTACCTACTAGTGTAAACGCAAATAATAGCATAAAAATTAAATAGATTTTTTTCATAATAAAAAAAATTTTTAGATATAATTAAGTTTATGGCAAAGTTATCAGATATTTATGACCTGACAAGTCCATAATGGTTCACAAACGAAAATAATAAATGTGGCATTCTCTGAGGGTACCGAGAATGCCACATTTCTATATTATAAATAAGGCATTAGAAGTTGAATCTTAAGCCTGCGAAGACGCTCAGACCATCGCGCTTGTAGCCAGTGGGCTTAAAGAAAAATCTATCGGCATCACTATGTAATGTAGAATCATCCTTGTCGCCTATGTTGTCAAGATTGATGTTGACAGCGTATTCTGCACCTGCAACCAACTGGACGGGATAGAAGATGTTGACATTAAACTTTGCACCTATAGGAATGCGCACTGCATTCGAGAGTACAGACTTTCCGTAGTCAGACGAGTGGTAGTCCTTTATGCCGTCGTTATATGTGGCATTGGGCGACTCATACTTGTTGGCGAAATAATTGCCCTCCCATTGTGCCATCACGTAAGGCATAAACTCAACGCAATGGGCAAACTCAAATCCGACACCATAACCCAAACCTACATTCATAATAACAGGGCTCTTTACCACGTCACCAGTATTTGTGGCATAAAGACGTTTGCTGTTCTCATATGTTCCCATTCCTGCCTTTACCATAAGATACTGAGATATGCCGGCTGTGCTCAGACTCAAACGCATGTCGAAGGTTAGACTGACATCATACGAGTGTTCCATGTATCCGCCTGTGATGCTCAGACTGGTGTTGGAGCTTGCCTGATAGACAGCAACGTCACCTTTCTTATAAGAAGCCTGTCCTCCTGCAAAAGTGTAGAGATTCGCAGTGCTGTCATTCACGTTGCAAGCTCTTGTGGTGCTCACCTTCGACGAATACATCTTGCCGTTCTTTTCCTTTGTACGATAGATGGCCACCTTGTCACACGACTTCAGACCATTGACATGGCCGATATTTGTAGCGAAAGGATTTCTGCCTGTCACCTGTCCACGAATGGCGAAAGCTGGCACCTTCAGAGACATCTTTCTCTTGGTCTTGTTCTTAAGCACATATTCCTGGGTGTCTACGTCATAAGTCATCTTTGCCTTGTCGGAAGCTACTAATGAAACGGGCACGCTTATCTGGTTATACTTGCTCATATCATCCCAGCAGTTGAATACCTGCTCAAGCACATCCTTGTCAATCTCAACTTTATAGGCATTCCATTTCTTCTTGCCTCTCACTGTGCTCACCAGGAAAATGTAGTTGTTCTCCAATATCGGGAGATAATCCTCCTTCAAGATATCTTCCTTTGAAATCACGCCAATCGCTGCACGCTCGTCGTCCGACTTCAGAACATTTTGCAGTGCAAGGTCCTTCAGTCGTTCTTCTGAAAGCGATGTGCCATTATAGCAGAATAGATAGTCGAGTATCTGCTTACCTATTTTCTGGTCGTTGAGAATCTTGCATAGCTGCTTGCCACTGTATGCCGAACATGAAGCGGGTATCTCAACCTCCACCTTGCGGTATTTATTGCCATATGCCAGCAGATTATAATTGCCCGTGATGCAGACAATATTGCTCTTTGAATCGTAGAAAGGCTTTTCCTTTGCTGAGATTGGGGCAGCGAGGAATCCAGCCAGAAGAGTCGCTAATATATATCTTTTCATTGTATCCTATTATAAAAATGCAGTTGATTGTTATTTTGTATGTACGGGGCGGATATTGAATAGATCTCTGAAACCGCCAAGCTTAAACTCCTTGCTGTCGTAAAGATAGACATTGTATACTTCTCTGCCTGTCTGCTCCGACGTGTGATACCATGCACAAGGCAGCACAATGCTCTTGCCAGAAGGTCCGGTCACAACGTAGTAATTTCATACTTCTTCCATTGACACTTGTCGATAAGCTCTTGCCACTGTGCCTTAGTCGGCATGCTCCAGCCTTCGCCAAGAATGTAAGTAGCGACATCAAACTCAGCATTGCCAGCAATATCCATCGGGGCTTCCTTGGTTCCGAGATAATCCCACATGCCCAGTCCTCCCCAAGGATAACCGTCACCCACTGCAAAGAGATACTTGTGATTCTCATATTGGGTGTTGTTATATCTTTCAATGGCGTTATCATGAGCACTTTTCTTGGCTATACAATAATTGTTGTATCTGTTGTATGCCGAATACAGTTCCTTTATATCCATCGATTTGAGATACTCCTCGTAGGTCATTGTCGTAGGATAAGTGCTGTTCTCATTATTAGTGAATGAAGGCTTTTCCATAGGTTGGAGGCCAAGTTCGTTCTCCAGATCCTGCAAGGTCTGCTCCAAGGTCTTGTGCTCAGTGACTGGACTCACGGAGCCAAGGTTTGAGGAAGCCCACTTCACCGACAGTCCCAAGTCCACATAGCCATAATATCCTTCCGTACCACGACCTTCGGTCGTTTTCTTGTCTGTGTAGACTTCTGGATCCATATTCTTATATTCGGGATGCTTATCGTCAGACTCGGTAAAGCCCTGGGGATAAGTCAAGGCATTGATTTCGTCAATTATTGCCTGACGGTCGGTAAGAAATTGTCACCCACGAAGATTTCATTGTCGTCACTGCTGCCGACGTGAATATCATTGCGCCTCCAAGTATCAATGAGGCAAACAAGTATTTCTTTTTCATAATAAGTGTTTATTGTTATGATTCTTATATGTTTCTTACCACCAATAATAGTGGTATACAACTTTAGGCTGGCTCTCCACGTATGCCTTTGCCACTGATGCAGCCGCACGTACTGTGGCAATCTGCACCTCCTTCTCGTCCTGTGCTTTCTGCTTCTCAAGCTGGAACTCACGGTGCTTACAGCCTTAATGCGTGCCGCCATCTCCGTCTGTAGACTCTTAGCTTCAGCCTGCACCTTTGCTGATGGCATCAAAGACTCTTAAGTATATCGCTTGCCGTTGCTGCTCCGCTTTCTGTTGGATTAGAACTCCATGCCGAGCGTGCCTGACGGACAATGTCAAGATTTTTCTTCTCGAGCGACGTGCTGCCATACTGTGCTATGAGCGACTGCGCTGTCTGAAAATCCTTGTTTCCCATCGGTATGGCAAAGAGCATGTTCATCGCCTCGTCATACTTTCCTGCTGCGGCAGAAGCCTTGGCGGTCTGGATGATGTTGGCAGCCATACGGTCATAATATTCCGTGATGCGCTGCTTTCCCTTTGCCACAGCCTCCTGCAATTGTGCAGAGCAGGATTCAGCTTTCTCACGGCGGCAGCTATGGCTTGGTCCTCAGAGTCGCCAATACCTTTCGCCTCGGTAGAAAAATTAGAATAGAGTGTGCCGTCAAGACCGTCACCTACGTATATGCCTATGCTTACCAACACGGCATTCTTCTGCGGAACGGTCTGAGTCTGCTCGCTTCTCAACTTCTGTATGTGCCCCGTTATGATGAAACGGTTGTCGAAGCCCGAACCCGACATGCCATTAGCTGTGGCTATCTGATTGAGCTTAGTCTTCAGCATGGCGGTGGCTTTCGCTTCAAGACCGTCGTTCTCTGGCACTACAGGATTGAGACATATCACTCCGATTGTGCCTTGACGGTTATGGCAGTGCCGCAGAACAATGCAGCCAATGCCACCACTAAAATCCTTACCTTCATGATAATATGTTATAACGTATTTTTATTTTCCACCAAGCACAACATATGCCTTGCCGATACCTACTGGTACAGTGGCAACAGACACTCCGAACTGAGAAAGGAAAGATGTGATAGGCTTTATGAAGCCCTCCATATTGATGGCCTTAGGCTTTCCACCGAATTTGCCCTTGCCGAAAAGCGGGAAGCGAACCTGCTCATAAGACATTCGGTTGCGGGTCTTGCCGTTCTGTGTGAATGAGCCATTCACGGTGTTCTCGTTCATCCAGTAGTCAATCACTTCGCTCAACTCACCGGTTTCGCCATTCAGAGTAACGTCCGACTCGAAGTTGAGAGGACAGTCGCTGGCAATCTTGAAGATAACCGAACCTTCGCGTCCATTGGCAATCAAATCATCAAAATGTCTCTGTATGCTTCCGGTAAAATTATCAATGATCCTAATACAGACTCTTCGAGCAATGTTGAGATTGGTGCACCTGATGCCGAGCTGCGACCCGTCTCACCGCCTATCTGCTTGCTTGTAGCTGCGTCAATTGAGGTAACACGAAACTCCACCATATTGCGCGGACCATGAGCGGTGCGTGTGAAAGCTATATTAACAAGGATGTCAGCCTGAGCCACACGCGTAAGCTGATCGAGCTCGTCCTCCACAATCTCTCCGTCTGCCTTCGATGTAAGAGCCATATCCATCGCACCCTCGTTCTTAAGTTCGTCGAGCGCACTCTGCAAGTTCTTCAACGGATAGCCACGCTCCTGATAATGCCACCCATCTTGGTGATGACATTAAGCACATCATCATTAAGAAGAGCCTTTTCATAATCAGGTGTCTTTGGGTCGTTACTCTTGACAAAACCATTGTTCACACACCAAGCTTTCTCAGGAATAACCATGATAATAGGTTTCATGGCCTTAGGTTGATTGGCTGTGGTCTGAGCAAAGGTTAATACGGCAAATAGGAAAGCCGCAAAAGACAAAACAATTCTTTTCATTATCTATGATTTAATTTGAATTAATAATTACCATTATAATATGGGATTAAAAATAGCTATTGAGCTTCTTGATGATACCTTCATCCTCCAAAAGCTTACGAAGATTGTCATACATCACAACAACAAAGATTCCGACTTTACGTCCTTTACCCGTCTTTACATTGTTTTCACCAGTGGGATAACCAGTGTTGACATTCTTCACATACTGAAAGAATTCGCCCTTCTTAAAAAAGGTATCAAAAAACTGCTTGTGTTCTTCGTAAACGCTCCTATCAGCAACAAGTGGCGGAATCTTACCTGCTATCTCGTTTCCTTCCACCCCAGTAAAAATACAAGCTGCCACAGCATCCTGCATAGCCATATCAATAGCCTTATCCGGAGAACTTGCAACACCCCAAGCTTTTAAGAATTTTGTGCCCTGCTGGGCAACACGAACAATCTGTACCTCATAGCTATGCGCCATATCAAAAGGATAGCTCTTGGCATTAAGCGAACTGAAAGCTATGATCATAAACACAAATAAAAATGCGATTCTTTTCATGTTATGTTTTATTAATTTTTATTATCATTAACTTTTGTGCAAAGTTATTAGATATATATGACCTGTACAAGTCCATAATGGTTCACAAACGGAAAAAGCTGATACACACATCAGGTGACTATGCATTGCAACCATAGTCACCTGATATGTATATCAGCTTCTTATTATGAGTTATATAGATTCTTACAGGTTGATTTTCACACCTGCATTGAGTCTTACACCGTAATATTCCACCTGCATTGTGCGGTTCTTCTCGCCTTGATAATAGCGTAAGGGCTGGTTGAGCAGGTTGTTGGCATTGGCATAAACCGTGAACTTGGTTTTCTGCCCCATGTGTAGCTGGCGTTAAGATCGAGATAGCCCACCTTGTCGTAGTAGCGGTCGAGGGCGCGGCTGGTGCTCATCTGGTCGATGAATGCCGAAGCGAAGTTGTTGAGAGTCGCAAGTTGATGCCGCTCTTCTCGAAGAACATTGAGGCGTTGGCAGTATGCTCAGGCGAACCAGCCACCTTAACGTCGTCACCATCCTTTATGCCCAGACGCTCATTGAAGTTGCGTGTGTGCTGTGAGTGTATGTATAGTTGCCATAGAAGCCGAGGCACTTGAGTGCGGGCGAAATGAAACCGAAGTCGCGCTGGTATGCGACCTCTACGCCAAGCACACGTGCGTCGTAGGCGTTGATGTTCTGAGTCACCGCAAACTGCTTGTCGGCATTGTCGCCCGAGAGTCCGAGGTCGCTGCCCAAGTATTTGTTGGAAGCCCACTCCACGTTCACGTTCTTGATGTCCTTATAGAAGAGTCCCAGGCTCACCAGTCCCACACTCTTGAAGTAGTGGTCGGCAGAGAGGTCGATGTTGAGCGCTCTTGCCGGCTTGGTGTTAGGATCGCCGATGGTAGCCTCCTCGTCGGCAATATTGAAGGTCTTGTTGGCGATAAGTGCCGAATACTTAGGACGCGAGATGGTCTTGGTGATGGAGGCTCTGAGACTTCCGTCGTCCGAGTATTTGTACTTCAGCAAGAGGCTTGGCAGGAGGGCTGTATAGTGACTCTTGATGTCGCCTG
>ERZ791624.1419-NODE-1419-length-11139-cov-1.991700_pt1 | contig 11139 bp, 13 predicted proteins | sample MGYA00510058_ERZ791624 | MGnify/ENA primary metagenome ERZ791624 (study PRJEB30046, sample SAMN00715158) | human gut metagenome | study: EMG produced TPA metagenomics assembly of the A metagenome-wide association study of gut microbiota in type 2... | reverse complement strand
TTTGTTGCTCAGGAACTTATAAATAAAGTTAAATTATAGTGTTGCGGAATTAAGGTTACTCATGCAAGTGATGATGATAAGTTACATAGTGGCAATAAAATTATCGAAATTCTCATTGAAGATGAGAATGATATTTTAAATATAGTAAAAAATGGGTTCATAGAACAGAAAACATTAAATGAATACACAGAACATAAACCGTCTAAAATAGAGTTTTATGGTTTCAAGAAAGAGGATTATAACAACAATGCTATAAGTAGCAGCATAGAGTTTGTTAGGTATGTCTTGTACCCATCTGGGAAAACTCGCTGTTATCAAGATGAAGATGATTGCAAAAGTTTTGCAAAATCCACCTCTCACTCGCTTTTTGAGATGCGCTTTCATACACCTGTATCTTTTGGAATTTATGATTACGCAAAGTACATAGGATTTCAGAAGTTTGGTATTCGCAACTGTTGCGTTTGTCGGAATTATGTCGATAGTTATAATGGATTAGGCAAAATTTGTCGTCTTTATAGGCATTTACAGATACCTCCATATGAAACGTTAGACACTTCAAGGGCGAAGACTTGTCGTTGCTTTATACTTGATAAAGATGATATGGAACAAAAACTGAATGGTTCGGTTCCTGCATCTTATGATATATTATAGTTATAGTCTTCTTGGCAAGAAAGAACAGTCTAATAGTTCTATTTCTGATAATTAAGTATGCATACGTGGATATTTATATACATGTATAGGTGTGTACATGAATACACATTCAAAAGCCGTAAAATGCCGAAAAAGAGACTCTTTAAAGCCTTTTTTAGGAAAAATCATTCAAAAAACAACTTTTTTGAAACTTTTTTCTTGCTACGAAAAAAGACTTCACTCTCCCTTTCTACCTTTGCATCGTCAAAACAAGGAAGTATGGGTGAGCGGCTTAAACCAGCACACTGCTAACGTGCCGAACCGAAAGGTTCCGAAGGTTCGAATCCTTCTGCTTCCGCACATTGGCTCGTTAGCTCAGTTGGATCAGAGCACGACGCTACGAACGTCGGTGTCGGGAGTTCGAGTCTCTCACGAGTCACAATATTGGAGGTTTGGCAGAGTTGGTCTATTGCACCGGTCTTGAAAACCGGCAGGCGGCAACGTCTCAAAGGTTCGAATCCTTTAGCCTCCGCAAACTTGCCCTATCGCATAACGGTAGTGCGGCAGATTCTGGATCTGCAAGAGGTGGTTCGATTCCATCTGGGGCAACATCAGTAAGGAGCTTTGGCAGACTTGGTGTATGCGCGGGACTGAAAATCCTGAGAACGTGGTTCGACTCCACGAGGCTCCACTTTAAAATTCGGGAGTGCTCCAGTGGCAACGAGGGTGGACTGTAAATCCGCTGTCTGATGACTTCGTAGGTTCGAGTCCTACCTCCCGAACTCAACTTGCCCTATGGTATAATGGTAGCACAACGGGTTTTGGTCCTGTTAGCGAAGGTTCGATTCCTTCTGGGGCGACAAGTTAAAAAAACAACTCCATGGTGTAATTGGTAGCATACCAGATTTCAGATCTGGAGGTGGTGGTTCGAAATCGCCTTAAGCGAGAGCAGAAGCCAAGCTTGCTTGGATTATGCCGAGTGCATGGCGATTCTCAAAGAAATCCATCTGGAGTTTATATGGAGTTTGTAGCTCAGTTGGTAGAGTGCCAGGTTGTGGCTCTGGTGGTCGTGGGTTCGATCCCCATCAAACTCCCAAATGCTTCAATAGCACAGTGGTAGTGCAGCTCCCTTGTAATGAGCAGGTCGTAGGTTCGAATCCTACTTGAAGCTCCACATAAGAAAGGCTTCTCTTCAGGCAGTTTTGCTTGAAAGAAAAGAAGCCTTTCAACTTTCTTGTAAGACGATGTCTCGTTGATGTTCGTTCATAATTTTCCTCCTTTATCCTTACACAAAGTTCAGAATAGATTTGAGTCTGTCCTGTACCTTGTTGAGCACCTGGATGGTGTCTTCGTTGTTCTTATCCTTCTTGTTTTCAAGAAGAATGATAGCCTTCTTTATCAGCTTGCAGTCCTCTATGGATAAAGGCATTTCAGTGATAGAGTAGTCTGGATCAGCGTATCTGTAGTATATTCTATCATAAACCTCTATAGGAGCATTGTAGCCCAGTTTGTCAGATCTCATAATCTGTATGTCCATCTGAACAGTTCTGGCGCATACTCCTTTGGTGATTCCCTCCATGTCGTAGAGAGCATCGCTACATGCCTCCACGAGATCATCGAGAGTCCATCTTCTGTATCTGTTTCTCAAACAGTTGTCTATAGTTTTGTACCTTATTAAGGCATTCTTATTTGCTGGCATAGTTCTTTCATTTTAAGCGTAAAAAATGGTTGGATTTCATCCAGCTTTTTCTCGCCATGTCAGAGCTGAAGCCAAGCATTTGGCTAAAAAGAAAAAGTTGGATTCTCCCGGCAAGGAAACTCCAACTCTTTCGTATTATCTTTGTTCTCTGTGGGGCACGCTGCTACGATGCCCGATAGAAATAACTATGCGAATAATGATGTGGGAATCCTATACCGGCTGTATCTGATGTACTTGATGTATGTACATAACTATTCCGCTCAAAGTGTCGATAGCTCTGAACGAATGATTGTGATGTTATGTGCATATTTAAATTCATTTCCGTATAGGATTTTTATTGTATTTTACTTCTAAATTCTTTTAACGGGTGCAAAGATACAAAAATAGTGCGAAATCTTTTTGCGTAGCAGCAAAAAAATGGTATAAACATGCGGATTTTAACTAAAATGAGCTGTTCTTATAGTGATAATCGGCTAATTTTCCCTGATAATGCTTCGCCCCACACCATGAAGGATGCTACTGGAGTTCCACCTGATAGACTTTGCATTTATGTCAGCAGAGCGTGACGTAAGTGCAAAGTCCCTCAGTCGGAAGGTGCCCACGAAACGACATCCGGTAGCTTACAAACTGAGTAGGTGGGACGCAAGCGATTCCCACTTAATCAGTTTGACACTACTGCATGTCCATTCGTCGAGAAGGGCACTGGCTCACAGCATCAACCTTCATTTTCCCTCCCTTCCACCTTATTATAATATACTGGTCTTCTTCTTTATAAGCATTCTGTCTTTCCTTATAAATCTTTCGGTTTTCCTTCTTTATAATCTTCGCCCACGCCATAGTCCAGTAAGCATGAACAGTTAGCCAGGGTGTTGTTCTTTCGCAGGCCGATTTTATCGACTTACGAAGGAATAACACGCTGGCTTTTAAACTGTTGATACTTGCTTGGCCTATTCCCACCCGGCTTTTCTATCCCTGCAGTCATTCCCTGTTATACTTTTTCTTCTTACTGAAACCAGAAGGCTTTGATGCCGTATCGTCTTTGGGATTTCGGGATTCTTTTTCTGCAAAGTTATCGCGTATTTGGCAAATAGCAAGTCGTGATTCGGTAACAATCTTCCTTTTCCATGTAACATGCAAAAGAGTATTTTTCCCATCAGACTTGCCTTATTGCCTTGTACGCACTTTGAAAAGCAGAAAAAGCTTCCCGATCCCAAGTCCGAAAGGACTTAACGAAAGGGAGAAAAAATTTAGAGACTATGGCAAAAGATTTCAACAACCGCCTGATTACTCCAGAATTGGAGAAGGCAATGCAGGACTATCCGCTCTATTCCCAGGATAGCAAGAAGAAGGATGCAGTTTGCATCGCAGTGTTTTTCATCGGCAACGCTCGCTGGTACATTCTTGAAGGACAGCGAGAGAATGATGATTTTGTGCTCTTTGGCATCGTTGTAGGTCTGGCAGAGACTGAGTACAGCTACATTTCTGCCAATGAAATGGCAAGTGTAGAGCTGGACGCAACCAAGTTCGGACTCGGCAAGGTCAGAGTGGAGCAGAGAAAGCCATTCCAACCATGTCAGCTTTCTGAAATCATTGACAGAGAGTTGCAGTCTTTCCTCAGCAGACTTTACGATTGAAAACATTTTTCTCGGTGGGTAGTGGCTGATGGCTGCTACCTGCCAAGTAACAACACTTAAAGCAATGAACATGGTACAGGTTTACATCAAGGGACAGGAGGATAAGGAGTTGAGCAGCTTTTTGCGCTATTATCCGGTACGTATCAAGAACATCGGTATGGATGCTTTCTTCGACCGCCAGGTTATCTATGATTTCAAGGATGGTCGAAACCATGTTGATGTGGCGAAGTGCGTGGCAAAGATGCTTGTCAAGAAGTTTGGTCGTAAGGTTCGCAGCGTGGTCTTCTCTTGCGTTCCTGCAAGCAGTCAGGAGCGTAACGAGGCACGCAACAAGAACTTCTCTGAACTTGTCTGCAAGTTTTCAGGAGCAATCAACGGCTTTTCCCATGTCAAGGTTGTTGGCGAACGTACCGCAGTTCATGGCACAAAGGTCAAGAAGGAAGAGCGAGCAAAGCGCTTGAAGGAAAAGAATAATATTGAGGTGGATGCGAACTTCTTCAAAAACAAGATAGTCTGCATTTGGGACGATGTGGTCACTACCGGCACTTCATTCTGTGCCTACACCGCACAATTAGAACAAGTAGGGGCGCACGTAACAAACGGCATTTTCCTCGGCAAGACATCATATAAATATGTACAGCAATGAAAAGAAAGAATATGACAAAGTTTGACAAGGCTGTTTCGGCAGCCTTTACAGGTCATCGCTTTTACAACTTCTCTCAGCAGGAGGTCATAAGAGAGCGATTGACCAAAGCCATCCTCGAAGCTTACGAGCATGGCATCAGCAATTTTATTTCGGGATTCGCCATCGGTATTGACTTGATGGCAGCCCAGATAGTGCAGTCGCTGAAACCTTCCTGCCCAGGAATGACGCTTACCGCAGCCATTCCTTTCAGAGGTCAGGCAGACAGGTTCAAGCCCAGCGATAGGGTGGTTTATGATGGATTGATGGCTTCAGCAGATGAGGTGATCGTCCTTTCAGAATACTATTACACCCGATGTTTTCTTGATAGAGACGAGTTCATGGTTGAGAATGCGTCCCTTCTCATTGCCTTCTATGATGGGAGAGAGAGGGGGGGAACCTACTACACTTTCAAGAAAGCCAACTGTTTGGGCATTCCGGTTGTGAATATATATTGAATAACTCGCTAAATATCAAGCTTATGAATGAATTTGTTGACATCATCGTTATCTACATCGTTTTCCGTGCCATCCTCGCCTTCCTGGGCGCATGGTGGCATGGTGACGGACGCAACGATTTCAGACGAGACCGATAAATGGATTGGTCTCGATAGTTTTGTGTACTATTACTCAATTTCCTATATGAGTATTATTCCAGTTTCCATCCGCAATCACCATGGTAAATCATCTGTCGGGTCATGCCACCGTCGACGCAGATGTTCTCGCCAGTGATGAAACCAGCCTTTTCGGAACAGAGGAAAAGTACCATGTTGGCAATGTCGAGAGGATTGCCGACACGGCCTGCCGGTTGCTGGTAGGCATCGGACCCTCATACACTTGATAGTCCGTATCTATCCATCCTGGAGAGATGGAATTGACACGAGCCTTGCCTGCAAGACTGACGGCAAGTGCATGTGTGAGTGCTGCAATACCGCCCTTCGCAGCCGTGTAGCTTTCTGTCTGAGGCTGACTCATGCGGTCGCGAGAAGATGAAATGTTGACGATGGAAGCTCCTTCTGCAAGATGATCCTTCAGGAGTTTCACCATGTAGAAAGGCGCTGTTACACCCACTTTGAGCGCATACTCAAATTCTTCGTATGAGCATTCGTCAATGCCTTTCATCAGGGGTAGGGCGTTGTTCACGATGAAATCAACCTTGCCATATTTTTCGATTACCAGTTTCGTGAACTCCTCAATAGCATATCTGTTAGAGAGGTCGCCAACAAAATGATCCAGTCCTTCTTGCTTGTCGATGACTTCTACCAGGGCCTCTTGCTTTCTGAACTCTTCGGCAATACATTTGCCAATGCCTTGTGCGCCACCGGTCACGATGACTACTTTATCTTTGTATTCCATATACTTTTTCTTTTGCGTCCATTGTTTAGATGATTTAATGTGTTATTATTATAGGTGGGTTCTATAAATTCCCACCGTCAAAAGAGTTAACAATTATGGGGTGACTTATAGAACCCACCTATATTGTTATGCTGTCTCCTTCGTGTCCGATGCACCAAAAGGAGACGTCCTTCTCTTTGCAGAAAGGCTCCATGCGCCACGCACTCTCAAACCCACTCATGACAAAGTGCATTGGAACGAACAACCCAACCTTGAAGCGATTTATAAATTGACGCCCTCCAAGCGTATAGCCATTGCCGATGCGTCCGTCCACAGGAAACATCACGAGGTCAAACGAGTCGGTTATCTTTCGGATGTCTTTCAGTTCACCAAGGAACCGCTTTTCCTCTGCCACAGGATTGATGTATTGACCAAACTCTTCACTGAAGACCTCTCCTTCTGGCGTGCCGTCAACAAGGAAGCGTGCGTACCAGTTGCACAAGTCACCAGCATGAAAGATGGTTTTACCTTCTGTCTCCACAATCCAGCTCACGCCACTGTCATTGCTGCCTGTGGCTGACACTTTCAGGTTCTCATCTTCCCATACCGTTCCTTTGGCCATCCATACATCGGTATCCTCTTTCTGCGCTCTTCTGCGTTTGAGTATATCCTTTGACAGGATGTATGTGATATTGGGGATTCTATTCTTCCATCTGAAGATTGCTTTCGTGAAGTGGTCCTCATGGAAGTGGCTTGAAAACACGTACACATGTTTACATGTATTCATGTACCCACTCATGACATCGGCAGGATCCATCCAGTAGTCAAAGACCAGGATGTACCGATCCGTTTCAAGCAGGAATCCACTATGGAAGATGTATCTGAGTGTCATCATTTCAAAGCCTTGCCGTCTGAGAATGCCTTTCCAATGGTCTTGCCAAGTTCGATGTAACCATGATGTATCGGGTCGACACGATGAGTTCCATCTTCTCCATGTCGGGCTTGCCGTCCTCTGCCAGATAGTTCTCATCTACAAGGATGTTGACTATCTCTGCCACGATGTAATAGCCCTCTTCCGACTCGTCAATCTTTTCCTTGATGCGGCACTCCAATGTCATCGGAAAGTTGGTGAAGACGGGAGCATTTACATTCTCTGACTTCTCGCATTTCCAACCTGTCTTCGCCATCTTGTCTGCATCGTTCTTGGCAGAGACAATGCCCACGAAGTCAGCAGCTACCATGGTCTGTTTTGTAGCAAATGCCACGGTGAAATCAGGGCAACTGTTCAGGTTCTCTGTGGTGGCGTGTGCGCCCATGGAGATCATAATCTCTTTAGCGTCCCATTGACCGCCCCATGCTGCATTCATAGCATTGGGCTTGCCGTTCTTGTCGTATGTGCCGATAATCAAAACCGGCTGTGGAAGCATCCACGATTTTTGTCCAAATGATTTCATTTTTATTCTATTTATTTTGTTATCAATTCATTCAATTTATCTTAAGGAACAATGATGGATATATGTATTTTTGTGGCACCATTATCTGTTGCTTCTTATATCCAATGTTATATCCATATACGAACGCTTGCCGTCTATATAGTCGGCATAGAGGATTTCTTCGCTTCTGCCTTTCAGGACGTGGCATTTGCCACACAGCTCACAGTTGTGCAGACATTTCCATTCGTTCAGGACATAATCCAAACGCTCTTCTCGTGTTGATGATTCAATACTCGGTGCGGTCATTATTGTTGGGTTTATTCAGTCCTCATCTTTGAATGTTCCAACTAATACAATGCAAAGCTCCTCCTTCTTTTGCTATTTCCGTCATTTCTAACAGATGTATATGACAATCAGGAAAGGCGTTTTTGACATACTGATACGCTATATTGTCTTCCTCGATATTGAAGGATGGCATAACAATATGCTTTCCAACCTGAAGAAAATTAATATATGCCCAGTTAAGTTCTTTACAAGGAGAAGAAACAATATCGTTGAAACGCATTTCTGTGACAGAGAATCCATATTCTACCAGAATATCTTTTATCTCTTTTGCTTCTTCTGGATATTCATCACCATGGTTTCCCATTAGAATACGATTATCTCCACACCACCTGAGAAAACCATCAGAGTGCCCATATTTATCAGTATCATCAGAGTTGAAATCTCCATGTAAAGTCCAAGGAATGATTATCACAGGATGACCAAGTTCTGATTCCAATTTATGCTTGAACGCCATGTCTCCCTTTTCGTAATGATTTTCTGTATATACCTTATCAGTCATGACGATATAAGGGCCACAACAAACCATATTACCACCATCAATAATAAGGTTTGTTTTCCGACAGTTTATACCCATTCCATGTAGCACTTTTGTGCAATCTGTTATTGTGTCAGCATCTCCTGGTTTGTTGCTATTTACAAGATAATCTGGATAATAACGATACTTCACGAACTCTTCTTTTCCCAATTGAATGGGCATGTAGTCACGAGCCCAGTAATCCTCCGTGTAATGTAACTCTTTTGTCGTTATTCCAATATCATTCAGCAAGTCAATAAGCCTATGATAGAACTCTGGATGGCCGTCACGTTTATCCTTTAGCCATGTGGAGAAATACACTTCATTAGTGTCGGAATCATGCATCAGATTTTCACAACGAACATACCTATATCTTTTCTCCTCGAATATCGCGAAGTCGTTGCATAGGAGTTCAAATTTTGGATATGACTCAAATTTTCCAATAATGCTACATACTTTTTTTTCAATGTTTTGCTGCTGCGTTCGAAGATTTTTTCTTTTCTCACATACATATGCTACACTGCCATTGTTATGTTCAACCAGGCGAGGGAAATCACCATCTTCACTAACTGCATTGAAAGTCCTGAAAAGCTCAGCGCAAGCCCATGGACCGTCCAGTATCTCACTGCCATCTTTCTTCGTTAATTTGCGTAGAAGAATTCCGCCGAAAGAAGCATTATCATCCAAAAAATAATGTTTTGAAGATTTCTTCTTGTCATTGGAGATGATTTTGGCTTTTATCGAACTTTCAAAATTTAAGTCAATCCCACCAAAATCGTTTATATACCATCGCATTGCCTTGGAGATACGTGGATGTGTAATAATGTCTCGATGGTTCTTGTTGTAATAATAGAACTCAATATCATTGAATAAATAGTGTGAGCCTTCGTACTCAATGACGAAACATTCAAACAACAATTTTGCTATATGGTCGAAATGTCGTTTGATGTCTGGTGCTGTATTACAGCCTTCAATAGACATTAATTGCTTTAGTTCTTCAATTTTGCTCATAAATGAATATTTCGTTATATTATTTGTTACAGATAAACCCAATGGCATCTTTGACTGCTCTGTCAAATGCCGTATCCTGCCCGGGAACTGTGATGAAAAGATGTACGGCTCCTTTATATTCTATCCTCTGTATCTGTCCGCACATTCTTTCTGCAAGATTCAATCCTTGATCGCGCAGAATATCCCTTTCTGCAGCTATGAGCAAAGTTCTCGGAAGCATATTCAACACTTCATCACTACACAGGCCTACGCTGATGGCGGAACAGCGATTGTCTGCATTGATGGTGTACGCCCGATTGAAAGCTTCCATGATTTCGGCATCCAAACCAAAGCCTTTACCATATTGCTTCCATGATTCCGAACCATCGTCAAAAGCCTTTGTCACAGGGTAGAACAGAAGCAAGGATTCTATTTTGCCGCGGCATGTTTCTGACAAAGCTGTGGCCAGGGCAAGGTTGCCTCCCGAACTGTCACCGCCAATGGTGATGTGGTTGACATCAATATGCAGCTCTGCAGCATGGTCGATGATGTAATTCACGGCAGAGATACAATCGTCCAGTCCTTCAGGATAAGGGTGCTCTGGAGCCAAACGATAGTCAGGAGCTATAACTCTCATCTTGCCCGATGCAGCCAGGGCATCACAGAACCTTCCACAACTGTTGATGCTGCCAAAAGTCCAGCCACCTCCATGCAGATACAACAAGACTGGAAGGCGTTGGTCTTGACTTCCCTTGGGCTCATAAAGGCGCATGTTTGGGGTAATCATTTTTGTTTCCACATGGTCAGAATACTTGGGTGGAGCATTCCGGGCATTGCGGACAGCCATCAACTCTTTATTATCTCCATCTATAGCTCTGAGTATAGCCAAGGTCTGTTTGTGTTGTAGATCTGGCGGAATGTTGAGAAGGAAATTATCCGCCTGGATGCGCATCAAACATTGTTCTGCAATCTCTGCCACCTCTTTCTCCTCTTTTGACTTTTGCAAGAAGATGGCAATTGATAAGTGAGAATCGTCGGGCAAAAGAACGATTCCAACATCGTTTCTATCTTGTCTTCCGTCAGAAGAAGGAAAACCAGAACCTGTCTTGTGAATCAGTTTGCCGTCTTTGGGCAAGACTGCTGCTATGCGTTGCTGACCCGTATTACAATCAGCCATTGTATCCCAGATAAAGGAGAGATTCTTGTTGTCATCCCTATGAAGATAAAACCACTCCAAGAGCCTTGCCATTTCTTTTGGAGTGGCTGAGTTTTCTATGGCTCTATGAGGATTCTTTTTCATCTCCTTCTCCGTCAGTTGCACATGGATGTCTTTGAATCCAAGCGTATGGATATATTTCTCTACTGCATCCGGCTGTCCGCATGATGCAAACAAAAGGTCGCACGCATTATTGTCGCTCTGTTTCAATGACCATTCCATTAACTCAGCAAACGTGAAATAACGCATACCTTCAAATATTGAAAGCATAGGCGACCATGTCTCAGCGTCCAGACTATCCTTGTTTACAAGAACAGAGTCGCTAAGTGTCAGTCCTTTCTTGTGCAAGTAGTCTGCTACGTATAAAGCCTGTGGAAATTTCATGACGCTATGCATGGCAAAAGCACTATCCTCCTGATGACCGCAATATAATTCTCCATTCATAATGCTTGCCCCATATGAAAAATATGAGGATTGACCTTTCACCTCTGTAGTCTGGATGTAAGCCAGGAAAAAGGTGAGAAGCAGAAAGAGTAGGATTTCGCTCACTCGTTGAGTTCCTCCCGTGGGGTTGAATATGATTTGATGTATCTCTACCTCTTTGCGATCGAGACCGCTGAGTTCTGCGATTTTACCTGCGTTGAGAGGCTGACCAGCCTCTT
>ERZ791624.1418-NODE-1418-length-11152-cov-1.892854_pt1 | contig 11152 bp, 13 predicted proteins | sample MGYA00510058_ERZ791624 | MGnify/ENA primary metagenome ERZ791624 (study PRJEB30046, sample SAMN00715158) | human gut metagenome | study: EMG produced TPA metagenomics assembly of the A metagenome-wide association study of gut microbiota in type 2... | reverse complement strand
CACTACGCATATGAGCGAGGATGATGTTGTAATGGGTGACGTAACACGCCTGGAGGATGCCATCGTTGAATTGGATAAAAGCTATGCGCCGAAGGTTATCTTCGTCGTAGCCTCTTCCGTGACTGCCGTCATCGGAACTGACATCAAGGGCGTGTGCTGCTATATGCAAAATGAGGTCAAGGCCAAGCTGGTAGCCTTTGAACAGGGAGGCTTCCGCGGTGATTACAGTATCGGCTTGGCAGAAACATATAGCTGCTCGTGCGCAATCTGCCGAAAAAGGGCGTTGCAGCAGAAAAAGGCGTGTATAATATTATTGGCGCCTCTATGCGGCGTTATCGCATGGAAAGCGATATCTGGGAGATTAAGAGTCTGCTGAGCGAAGCGCTGGAGCTGAGATGTAACGCCTGCCTTTGCTGCGACACGAGCGTGGAGGAGCTGGAGGATATGGGCCTGGCACAGGTAAATATTGTGCTGGGCAACGAAGGCCTTGCGGCTGCCAAATATCTGCAGGAAAAATTCGGCACGCTGTATGTTTACGCTGTTCCCTACGGTTACAATGGTACGCTGAGCTTTTTAGCGCAGGTTGGAGAAGCGGTAGGCAGGGAGCCGGATTCTATGGTACTGCTACGCCTGCAAACAAAGGAAAAGAGCCTTTCCAGAATCAGTCTTTTCACTATGATGGGTAACAACAAGCCAAAGAAGGCTGTAGTTAAGGGCGATTATGATTTGGTACAGGGCGTGAGTGCCTTTCTGGAGCAGGGCGGCATCACTGTACTGCACAAAATGTGTGCGCACAGCCTGAAGGCGATTGCCGAGCCGGCGGCAGATGTGGAAGCCTACGCTGAAGAGAGCGATTGGCTGCAGGTAATCCGTGGATTGCAGGATACACTTATTTTGGCAGATGATGTGGCACTGCTGCAGGCTGATGCAGATAATATGAAGGTGCTTATCAGCGCACCGTTTATGAACAGCGCTGTGGCTACGCACATGCCGTTTATGGGCGAAAAGGGAGCTGACTTCCTGCTGGAGCAGATGCAGGCATACTGCAGAAGATAATAAAAAAATAGCGCACGCTCTTAAAGTGTGCACTGAGAAGACAAAAAACCCATGTCTTGCCGATTTCGGCGGGACATGGGTTTTAGTAATTTCTTATAAACCAATCTCAGCTCTATTCAGCTTTAACCTTAAACACAATCGCGTACAGTACCGGCAGCACCACCAGCGTCAGCAGCGTTGCACCGGTCAGGCCGCAGGCAATAGCCACAGCCATCGCATTCCAGAACTGGCTGGCGAACATCGGAATCAATCCCAGTACCGTAGTGAAGGCCGCCAGCATAATAGGACGGAAACGCACAATCGCCGATTCCGTAATCGCCTTGGCAGGCTCCATTCCGGCATCAAGGTGCTGCTGAATCTGGTCAACCAGCACCATACTGTTACGGATAATCGTACCGGTGAGCGCCAGAAACCTAGCTCCGCCATAAAGCCCAACGCGGAATTGAACAGCAGCAGGCCGAAGATAACGCCGATTATACCCATCGGCGCCGTCAGCATAATAACCAGCAGCTTGCGGATATCCTGCATCTGCAGCATAATCAGAACGACAATCAGCAGCATCATCAGCGGTATAGGCTTCATCAGATAATTCAGGGTATCGTTGCTGTCCTCCAGCGAACCGCCGACCTCAATGCTCATGCCGGCAGGCAGCTCATTGCGCAACGGCTCCAGCTCCTTATACACCTGCTTGGTAACATCGTTGCCGGTAACGCCGTCAACAATACCGCCGTTGACGGTAATCGTAGGACGCAGGTTGCGGCGCCAGATGATATTATCCTCGCTGGTGTAGTCAAGATGAGCAATTTGTGACAGCGGCACAGCGCCCTTGCTCGTAGGAATGGAAATGGTTTCCAACTGCGAAATATCTGCGCGCTGGTCAGGCTGCAGGCGGAAAACGATACCAATCTGCTGGTCGCCCTCCAGGTAGGTTGCCACGGTATAACCGGATACCTGTGCCTGCAGAGCGTTAGCCACAGTCTGACGTGTGAGCCCCATCTGCAGCAGCTTGTCATTATCAACCTTCAGCTTAACGGCGTTGGTCTGCTCCAGCCAGTCAAGACGTGTCATGTTGACGTAGGGATTGGCGGCCATCACCTTGCGCACTTTTTGCGCATATTCCTTAACTTGTGCGTCATTGTTGCCGCTGACGCGGATCATAACAGGATAGGGAGCAGGCGGACCGAGCGGAATCGAGCGGGAGTAAACTATAGCCTCCGGCAAATGCTCGGCGGCAAGCTCGCTGATGCGCTTCTCCAGTTTTTTGCGGTCCTCAACGCTCTTGGCTACAACAACGAGCTGTGCGTAGTTATCGCGCGGTTGTACCGGGTCGATTACCAGCACAAAGCGCGGTGCGCTTTCGCCTACGTAGGTGGAAACATGGTCTAATTCTTTATCATCCTTAATCAGATTCGTCAGCTTGCGTGCTGCGGCATCTGTAGTTTTAATCGAACTGCCCTCAGGCATATTAAGCTCTACTAAAAGCTCCGGACGTACGGAGGCAGGGAAAAATTCCTGGCTGACGAAGCGCAGCATGAACATGGAAAGTCCCAGCATTGCCAGAGTAATGCCGATAACCGTGATGCGGTGTCCCAATGCCCAGTGCAGCAGCTTGCGGAAGGCGCGGTAGAAGCTGTTGTCATAAGATTCCTGCTTGATAACGGTAGGACGTATCCATTCATAGCCTAATACCGGTGCCAGGGTTGCGGAAACAAGCCAGGACAGCATCAGTGTTACGGTCATAACCGGGAAGAGGCTGTAGGCAAATTCCGAAGCGCTGGCCTTGGAAAAGGCAATCGGCATGAAGCCGAGGCAGGTGATGGTGGTGCCGGTCAAAAGCGGCCAGGCGCAGGTTTTGAAAGCGTAGGAGGCTGCTTCCTTACGCGGCATGCCTTCGGACATTTTTACTTCCATCAGCTCAACGACAACTATGGCGTCATCGACCAGCATACCAAGAGAAACAACCAGTGCGCCCAGAGATACCTTATGCAAATCAATGCCCAAAGCGAACATGGCGCAGAAGGAGCCTAACAGAATCAGCGGGATGCAGCAGGAAATTACGTAACCGCTGCGGCGTCCGAGCGTCATCAGGCTGACTACCAGCACGATGATAATTGCCTCGTAAAGGCTTTCGGAGAATTCGCTGATGGATTTTTTTACTACTTCAGGCTGGTTGGCAACCTGATTAAGCTCCAGTCCGAGCGGCAGTTCCTTTTGGATGCGGGCGATTTCCTTGGCCAGATTTTCACCAAGCTTAATGTTATCGCCGCCGTCCTCCATAGAAAGTGCGATGCCGACTGCGGGCTTGCCGTTATAGTACATCATTGTTTCCGGCGGGTCTGCATAACCGCGGGTGATGGTTGCGATATCACCCAGGCGGAAGACACGTCCGTTGGCATTGATGGGGATGGCAGCAATATTTTCCACGCTGTCGGGGCTGCCGGTAATGCGCAGGTAGGAGTTGGCTGTGTCGGCTTCAATCATACCGCTGGCATTGACCGAGGTCTGTGCTTTGATGGTGTTGGCAATGCTGTTGATATCCAGGCCAAGCTGCGATAGCTTGGCGGTTTGCATCTGCACGAAGATTTTCTCCGGCTGCACGCCCACCAGCTCAACCTTTTTGACATCAGGCACGCTGAAGAAGTCGAGCTTAATTTTTTCGGCGTATTTACGCATATCCTCATAGGTGAAGCCGTCACCGGTAATTGCGTAGATATTGCCGTAAACGTCATCAAAACGGTCGTTATAAAACGGACCTACGGTACCCGACGGCAAGTCCTTCTTGCCGTCATTGACGATATTGCGCAGCTCCAGCCAGCGCTGGCGTACCGTGTTGCCGGCAACCTCATCCTTGAGCGCTATCGTAATAACGCAGACGCCGGGACGCGAATAGCTGGTGATTTTCTTAACCTGCGGCAGACTTTGAATCTGCTTTTCCAACGTATTGGTCAGATGCATCTCGACATCCTTGGCGCTGGCGCCTGGCCAGGCTGCGGATACTACCATCTGCTTGACGGCAAAGCTGGGGTCCTCGCTGCGTCCGAGCGATTTAAAGGAAAACATACCCATAATCAGCACAAGCACAGCGAAGAAGTAAACTAACTGGCGATGGTTAATAGCCCATTCTGCCCAGTTGGCATGATGCTTTTCGTTGTTTGACATCAGATATCACCGCCTTTGGTCAGACGCACCTGTTGGTTATCGACAAGCTTGCTGAGGCCGGCGGTTATCAGAATATCACCCTTGTTTAAGCCGCCTGCCAGACGCACGGTGTTGCCTATATAGCCGGCAACCTTAACGTCCTGCAGCACAGCGCGGTTATTGCGCACCAGCCAGACCTGAGTCTTGCCATTTACCTGATACAGCGCGGTAGCGGGGATAACAAGCTCGTCCGCTGCTGCCGCAGCGTCCTTAAAGCTTACCTTGGCAGTCATGCCGAGCTTGGCTTCTGCAGGCAGCTGCGGCACAGCAACGCGCACCTTATAAGTACGTGTAATGCTGTCGGCAATAGGCGAAATTTCGCGGACAGTGCCCTTCGCCGTAACATCAGGAAGCGCCCAGAAGCTGATTTCTGCCTGCTGGCCGATGCTCAGTTTGACGTTTTCCGGCACGTTAATCTGGATTTCACGCTCACCGCTGCGCACGATGGTGACCATCGGCGTACCGGCTGCCGTTACCTGACCTGCTTCGCCGGTGATGGCTGCCACAACGCCGTCGGCATCACTCGTCAGCTGCGTGTAGCTCAGCTGGTTGCCGCTGGCGTTGGCGTTGGCCTGTGCTTGGCGCAGCGTAGCATTGGCTGCCTCCAGCTGGGTGTTGTACTGGTCGCGCGTTGCTTCGTCACAGCACCGCCGGCATACAGCTTGTTAAAGCGCGCCGCATTGTCTGCCGCCAGCTTTTGGTTGGCAACTGCGGATGCCAGCTGTGCATTGGCTGCTTCCACGCTCTGGTTTACATCCTTCGGGTCAATCGTCATCAGAATTTGGCCTGCATGCACCCGGTCGCCTACGTTGACAAGACGGGAAGCGATTCTGCCGGCAGTCTGGAAGGCCAGCTGGCTTTCGTAGCGCCCGCGCACCTCACCGGGATAAACAGCAGAGGAATCGACAATGCTTTCGCCTATCGTCATTGTCCGGACGATGGGGATGTAGTTTGCCTCCTGCGGCTTATGCGTAATACTGCTGTAAAGCTGCCAGCCTGCGGCTGCCAGTACGACAACGGCAGCTCCGGCAACAAGTTTCTTTTTATCAGGAAGTTTGGGAAGTTTTTCCATAATAGACTGCATGATTTAACAGCTCCCTTGCAGAATAATTTTATTGTTGTAAAATTTTTAATCGTTCAATTAAATTATAGGTTCTAAAGAAGATAGCGTCAAGCAACAAAGTTGTAAACAAAAATAAAGCTGCTTTGAAGCAGCTTTATTTAAGGAATATATTTACTTTTTACTAAGTGACGCAAGGTAGGTGTTGAGTGCCTGCAGCAGGTAGTCAAGCTCAGCGCCGTTTTGGAAATTGCCTAGCTCGCAGATATGGCTGTGCATTAAAAAGAAGAACATAATAATACCTTCCAGCGTGAAGGCAACGTGGGTTGCTTTGATATCGGCAACGATTTCGCCGCAGGTAATCGCTTCTTCAACCAGCTCGGTCATGAACTGATGGATGCGGTACAGCTTGCTGCGTACATAATTTTCGAACATGGGCTGCGGAGTCAGCAGCTCGCGGTAAATCAGATGAATGTTGTAAGGGTTCTGCTGCTGCATTTCGGCAATACCGTCTACGTAGGTACGCAGCTTGGTAAGCGGTGAACCTGGCTGCTGACGGATTTTGTCCTGTAGCTTCAGAAATTTTTCTGCCTCGGTATATAAAACCTCCTGATATAAATTCTTTTTGCCGCCGAAATAATAGGAAATCAACGCACTGTTGACGCCACTGGCAACAGAAATCTGCTTGATGGACACGGCAGCGAAGCTGTCCATGGCAAACAGCTTGGTTGCGGCTTCAAGAATTTTATCAGCAGAATTGAGATTAGGACTTTCATCTATCATATAACGTAATACCTCTTTGGAATAAATAATGTATGAATATATTATACACGATTTGGGCGCAGATGTAAGCTGATTTTGTTAAAAAAGTGATATTATGAAAATATCTTGTTAAATATGAAAATTTTGTTCGTTAATATGTTGGCTATGTATGGCTTTTCTGTTATAATAAAAAAATAACGGAGGTCACTATAAAAGAAATGAGTACATTAGCTATAGCTTTGATGATTGTCATAGCCCTGCTGTTGGCAGGTGTGATAATATTATTGATACAGGGACGCCCGAAGGCGGATATGACGGCGCAGCGGCTGGAGCTTTTGGAGCGTAGGCTTGCGGAAAGCATGTACGACCTGCGCGGCGAGCAGAGCACGCTGGCGCGGGCAGCGCGTTTGGAAAACCAGGCGGCGAGCGACAGGCTGAGCGAACAGATTGATAAGCGGGTGGCGCGTTTGGCGGATATGACGGACCAGAACCTGGAGCGCATCCGCATGACTGTGGACGAGCGCCTTAATCAATCGCTGGAGCAGAAGTTTGCGCAGGTTAACAAGTGCTTGGGCGAGGTGCACCAGTCCTTGGGACAGATGCAAAGCCTTTCCTGTGGCGTGGATGAGCTGCGGCGTGTTCTTTCGAACGTCAAGGTGCGCGGTACCTGGGGCGAAATGCAGCTTGGCAATATCCTCAAGGATATTCTTGACCGTGCAAGATATGTAGAAAATGCTGAGGTGCGTCCGCACAGCGGCCTGCGTGTGGAATATGCCTTGCGTTTGCCGGGGCAGCGGGAGCAGGAGGTGCTGCTGCCGATTGATGCCAAGTTTCCGCTGGAGGATTACCAACGCCTGCAGCAAGCGCGTGAGGCCGGTATACGCAGGCGGCGGATGCAGCGGCGAAGCAGCTGGAGCGACGCTTGAAGAGCGAAGCGAAGGATATCTGCGAAAAATATATCTGCCCGCCGTATTCGACGGATTTTGCCGTAATGTATCTGCCGAGTGAGGGCCTGTTTGCGGAGGCTTTGGCCTTGCCGGGACTGGCAGAGGAGCTGCAGCTGAAGTTCAGAGTGTGCGTAGCGGGGCCGACGACGCTGGCGGCGTTGGTGAACAGCCTGCAGCTGGGCTTCCGCACGTTGGCGGTGCAGCAGCGTACTACCGAAGTCTGGCAGCTGCTGAACAAGGTTAAGCAGGAGCTTGCCGGCTTGGAAACAGCTCTTGATAAAACAGCCAAAAAGCTTGAGGAGGGGCAGAACGCCCTGCATACCACCAAGCGCTATACAGCACGCTTGCAAAAGCAGCTGGAGGCTGTGCAGCTGTTAGATGAGGAAGATAAGCATGACAAAGAATAATGAGCCTCATCCCTATAAAAAGCCGCCGCTGTGGGTACAGATATTATTATGGGCCTACGGCTTTATGTGGCTGAATATGATTTTTGTTACGGGCTTAAACAGCCTGTATCTCGGTTATATAGATTATGACAGCGGCAGCATTGCCTTCGCCATGACCTGTGGCTTTTGGCTGATTTTCAGATATTTGCCGCGCTTGCTTTAAGAGGGGAAATTACAATGGAGCAATGGGATATTTATGACAGTGAACGCCGTCTTACCGGACGGACAATGAAGAAAAATGACTGGATACTGCAGGACGGGGAATATCATCTGACGGTGCTTGGCGTTGTGCGCAACACCGACGGACGCTTTCTGATTACCAGACGCGTGCTGACGAAGGCCTGGGCTGCCGGCTGGTGGGAGGTTCCCGGCGGTGCGGTGCAGGCGGGTGAAAGCTCACGCGAGGCTGTAACCGCGAGGTGTGGGAGGAAACAGGTCTTGATGTTTCGGCCTGCGCAGGCGGACCGGCGCTGACCTATCATCGTGAACATCCGGGCGAGGGTGATAATTATTTCGTCGACTGCTATCTTTTTACGCTGCCGTTTGCACCGGAGCAGGTAAAAATCCGCCCTAATGAGGCACTGGAATACAAGCTGGCGACCTTGGAGGAGATTCAGGAGCTGGCGCAACAGGGGATCTTTTTGCATTATGACAGTATTAATGATGTTTTTGCAAAATAAAGCTATCTGCCTGCGTTTGCTGTTGAAAAAACACAGCCGGCGTGGTAAAATATTATGGTAAATGCTTAAATAAATATGGCAAAGAGAAAGTTTGGAGGAATTTACAATGTCAGGACATTCTAAATGGGCGAACATTAAACATAAAAAAGGCAAGGCTGACGCTCTGCGCGGCAAAATCACTACTAAAATCAGCCGTGAAATCACTATTGCCGTTCGTATGGGCGGTGCAGATCCTACCGGTAACATGAAGCTGAAGCTGGCTCTGTCCAAAGCTAAGGCTAACAATATCCCTAAAGACAACATTCAACGTGCAATCCAAAAGGGTGCAGGTGCTCTGGAAGGCCAAAGCTTCGAAGAGATTACCTATGAAGGCTACGGTCCTGCAGGCGTTGCTATGATGGTCAGCTGCCTGACCGATAACCGTAACCGTACCGCTGCTGATGTACGTCACGTATTCTCTAAGCACGGCGGCAACCTGGGTGCCAGCGGCTGCGTAAGCTACATGTTCAAACAAAAAGGTATCTTCGCAGTAAGCGCTGAAACCGGTGTGAGCGAGGATGATCTGATGATGATCGCTCTGGATGCTGGCGCTGAGGATATCAAGAGCAGCGAAGACGGCTTCGAAATCATTACCGATCCGGCTGCTTATGACGATGTAGAAAAGGCTTTGGCTGATAACAATATTGAAGTTGCAATGTCCGAAATCACCATGGTTCCCGATACTATGGCTGAGCTGTCCGACGAGGATGCTGAAAAGGTTCAGAAGATGCTGGACGCATTGGATGATTGCGATGATGTACAAGACGTTTACACCAACGCTGACTTGCCGGAAGACGACGAGGAATAATATTATTATTACGAAGTAACTGCAATATGCACGAAGCATAGTTGCAGAAAGGAAAGCAGGCAGTTGATGTCTGCTTTCTGTTTTTTGAGAGGTTTTTTATGCTGGTTTTAGGAATTGACCCCGGTACCGCTATCTGCGGTTATGGCTTGGTAGATATGACAGGCAACCGTCTGCGCCCCGTTTTTTACGGCTCGGTGCTGACGGATAAGGATATGCTGCCGGAGCTGAGGCTGAAGAAGATTTATGATGATATCTCGGATATTATCGACCATTTTAAGCCGGATCTGCTGAGTATCGAAAAGCTATTTTTTAACCGCAACGTGACTACTGCGATTCCTGTAGGACAGGCACGCGGCGTTGTGCTTTTGGCTGCTGCCAACAAGGGACTGCCGGTGATTGAATTTACGCCGATGCAGATTAAGCTGTCGGTAGTAGGCACAGGCAGTGCAACGAAGGAGCAGGTTATCTACATGGTGATGCATCTGCTCAATATCCGCGAAAAAATTAAACCGGATGATACGGCCGATGCGTTGGCAGCGGCAATCTGCGGCATTAACACTGCGTCTACGCGCAGATGGCAGGAGGGCAGATAAATGATAGGTTCATTGAAGGGCACTGTGGACTGCCTGGGCATCGACAACTGCATAATCGAAACGGCAGGCGGCGTAGGCTACCGTGTTTTCATGCCGGCAGCACAGCTGGCGCAGCTGACGCCTGGCGCTGCTGTGCGCCTGCACATTCACACTGCAGTACGTGAGGACGCCATTGTTCTTTATGGCTTTTTGAGCCAGGAATATTATGACCTCTTTGAGCTGCTGCTGACTATCAGCGGTGTAGGGCCCAAGATGGCATTGGGTATTCTATCCGCAGTCAAGCCTGATGCCTTTTATCTGGCGGTGCAAAGCCGTGATATCAAGGTGCTCACCAAGCTGCCTGGTATCGGCAAAAAGACGGCGGAGCGTCTGTTGCTCGAATTGAAGGACAAGGTTGGCCCCGTGGCTGCCGAAAGCGGTGACAGCTTCGGCGAAGCAGTAGCTGCCGGTGGCAGCGGCGCCGTAGCGGAGGCTATCGAAGCACTTGCTTCTTTGGGCTACAGCAACAGCGAGATTATGCCCGTAATCAAGAAAATCGAAGGCGCAGAGACCAAGACGAGCGAGGAAATTCTGAAGCAGGCCTTAAGGCTGATGATGAAATAATTTCCCGCAGATAAATCGTCTGGCGGTATTTGAGCCTGCAGCAGTAGGCTGCACAAGGCTTACTAGGAGGAACTTATGGAATTTGATGATAGAATTATTGCCGGGGCGGAACAGGAAGCAGATGGCTGGCAGTACAGCCTGCGTCCGCGTCTGTTAAATGAATATATAGGTCAGACGCAGGTCAAGGATAATCTGTCTATTTTCATTAAGGCTGCCGATGCCCGCCACGAAGCGCTGGACCATGTGCTGCTGTTTGGGCCTCCCGGCCTGGGCAAAACTACGCTGGCCAACATTATTGCCAATGAGCTTAATGTCAACATCCGCGTTACCAGCGGACCGGCGATTGAACGTCAGGGAGATTTGGCAGCAATTCTGACCAACCTTGGCGACAATGATGTACTTTTTATTGACGAAATCCACCGCTTGTCCAAGACCGTAGAGGAAATCCTGTATTCCGCTATGGAGGATTTTGCGTTAGATATTATTATCGGCAAAGGTCCTGCGGCGCGCAGTGTGCGTCTGGACCTGCCGCATTTTACGCTTATCGGCGCTACCACGCGCCTGGGCGCGATAGCAGCGCCTTTGCGTGACCGCTTTGGCGTGCAGTGCTGTCTGGAATTTTACAAGCCGGAGGAGCTGCAGTTTATTATTACGCGTGCAGCGGAAATCCTGAATGTAAAAATCGACAAGGAAGGCGCTTTGGAAATTGCTCGCCGCAGCAGAGGCACGCCGCGTATTGCGAACCGTCTGCTGAAGCGTGTGCGTGATTTTGCTCAGGTGCTGGGCGTGGAGGTTATCGACCGTCAGCTGGCAGACGAAGCGCTGGCCAAGCTGGAGGTTGACCCTACGGCTTCGACCGCAACGACCGCAAAATTTTGACGACCATTGTCAAGACCTTCGGCGGCGGTCCTGTCGGCATCGAAACGATTGCTGCAGCCGTGAGCGAGGAGTCCTCAACGG
>ERZ791624.1417-NODE-1417-length-11154-cov-1.862150_pt1 | contig 11154 bp, 9 predicted proteins | sample MGYA00510058_ERZ791624 | MGnify/ENA primary metagenome ERZ791624 (study PRJEB30046, sample SAMN00715158) | human gut metagenome | study: EMG produced TPA metagenomics assembly of the A metagenome-wide association study of gut microbiota in type 2... | reverse complement strand
TCTCGTCGGTCTGTCGCAGGCCGTGCTGGTTGCAGAGGCAGGCAAGCGCAGCGGCGCTGTAATTACGGCGAACATCGCTGCCGACGAGGGTCGTGAGGTGTACTGCGTACCGGGGAATATTTTCGACGGCAGCAGCATTGGCTGTCACGAGCTTATTCGCACCGGTGCCAAGCTGGTGGATATGCCACAGGATATTTTAGACGATAAAAGAAGCTGGCAGCAGGCAATGAACTGCCGCATAACCCAGCCAAGTATATTTGACTGCGCGCCGCAGGAGCCAAAGCCTGCGCCCGCACCTGTCACAACGGAATTAGGAGCGAAGCTGCTTGCACTTTTGCAGGCAGGAGCGCTTTCTTTAGAAAAGCTGACGGAGCAGAGCGGAGCCGCTTTTGCTGCCGTGAGCATGGAGCTGCTTGACCTGCAGGCCGCCGGACTGGTGGCTACAGACCAGGCGCAGCGTTACTACCGAAAGTAGGAGGAACATAAATGGCAAAGACTCTGGTTATCGTGGAATCACCTACGAAATCCAAGACTATCGAAAAATTTTTAGGCAAAAACTATACTGTAAAGGCTTCAATGGGACATCTGCGCGACCTGCCGAAAAGCACCCTGGGTGTAACCTTTCTGCCGGACGAGGAGCATGCAAACGAATTTGAACCGAAATATATCAATATCCGCGGTAAGGGAGATTTAATCAAATCCTTGAAGGCTGAAGCCAAAAAAGCCGACAAAGTTTTACTGGCAACTGACCCTGACCGTGAGGGTGAAGCAATCAGCTGGCATCTGGCATTTATTCTGGGCATCGACCCGACATCTGCCTGCCGCATTGAATTTCATGAGATTACCGCTGCTGCTGTCAAGGACGCTATCAAGCATCCGCGCTGCATTGACATGGATATGGTTGATGCACAGCAGGCACGCCGTATTTTAGACCGCATCGTAGGCTATCAGCTCAGCCCGTTGCTCTGGCGTAAAATCCGCAAGGGCCTGAGCGCCGGCCGCGTACAGTCTGTTGCAACTAAAATTGTTGCCGACCGTGACCGTGAAATCGAAGATTTCGTGCCGGTAGAATACTGGACACTGAGCGCCAAGCTGCGTGAAGGCAGCAAGGGCCAGCTCTTTGAAGCGGAAGCAGTAAAATACAAAGGCAAAAAGCTGGAGCTGCACAACGAGCAGGAGGCAAAAGCAGCGGAGGAAGCACTCTCCAAGGCTGATTATATGGTAAGCGACGCAGTAAAAAAAGAACGCAAGCGTCACCCCGTACCGCCGTTTACTACCTCCAGCATGCAACAGGAGGCCAACAAAAAACTCAACTTCAGCGCCAAAAAGACCATGATGCTCGCACAGCAGCTTTATGAAGGCGTATCTCTGGGCAAAACCTCCGTCGGCCTTATTACCTACATGAGAACCGACTCCGTGCGTCTGGCAGAGGTTGCCATTAGCGAAATCCGCGACTATATCAAGCAAAACTTCGGCAGCGAATTCTGCCCAGCGAAGGAAAACCATTACAGCACCAAAAAGAACGCTCAGGACGCGCATGAGGCGATTCGTCCGACCAGCGTCATGCGTACCCCGGCCGAGATGCAGGAATACCTCACCAACGACCAGCTGAAGCTGTATACTCTCATCTGGAACCGCGTTGTTGCCAGCCAGATGACGGATGCTGTTTATGACGTTACCACCCTGACGATTGATGCTGCTGACTACCAGCTGCGCGCAACAGGCTCCGTGCTGAAATTCCCGGGCTTCTTGCAGCTGCACAGCAAATATGACGATAAAGAAAAGGACTCCAAGGTTCCTTACGTCGAACCGGGCACCAAGCTGCTGCTTTACAAGCTCATGCCGGCAGAGCAACACTTCACCGAGCCACCTGCGCACTTCACCGAAGCAACGCTCATCAAGGAGCTGGAGGAGAAGGGCATCGGTCGCCCCAGCACCTTTGCCCCTACCATCGTTACACTGCTTACCCGCGGTTACGTTGTCAAAGAGGCCAAAAAGCTGCTCGTTACCGAGCTTGGCATTATGACCGTGGATATGCTTACCGAATATTTTAAGGGACTCATCAACATCGGCTTCACTGCCCAGATGGAGGAAAAGCTGGATGAGGTTGCCGAGAAGAAGCACACCAAGGACGAAGTTCTCAGCGAATTCTATGGTCCCTTCAAAAAGGATCTGGACCACGCCGGCGTGGCAATTCCTACGTCGAAATCCCGCTCGAGGTATCCGACGTTCCCTGCGACAAGTGCAACGACGGCACCATGATGGTTATCCGCGAAGGACGCTTCGGCAAGTTCCTGGCTTGCCCCAACTTCCCCAAATGCCGCAATACCAAACCCATTCTGCACCCGATTGGTGTTAAATGTCCTAAGTGCGGCGCCGATATCCTTGAACGCAAGAGCAAAACCGGCAAGGTATTCTATGGCTGCGAAAGATATCCTGACTGCGATTACACCACCTGGGATAAGCCGCTTAACGAGGAATGCCCGGAATGCAAGCATATGATGGTAGAACACGTAGAACGTAACGGCAGCAAGCGCAAGTTCTGCAGCAACCCGGAATGCTCCAAGGCAAGACCGGTATATGCTTCTAAAACCGCTGCAGCAAAGACTACGGAAGCTAAAACAACCGCAACCAAGAAAACTACGGCGGCTAAAAAGACTACCGCTAAGAAAACTACTGCTACTAAAACAACTACCGCTAAAAAAACCGCTACTGCAAAGAAAACAACCGCAACGAAAAAAACTACTACAACTAAGAAAGGCAGCAACGAATAAATGACTATCTCTCCTGTACATGTAATCGGTGCGGGCCTGGCAGGCTGCGAAGCCGTTACCCAGCTCACGCGCCATGGTATCCCTGTAATCCTGCACGAAATGCGTCCCGTAAAAAGTGACGAAGCACATAAAACCGCATATTTGCCGAGCTTGTCTGCAGCAACTCCCTGCGCGCAGGCAATATTGAAAACGCAGTCGGCCTGCTGAAGGAAGAAATGCGCCGTTTAGGCTCTCTCATCATGCAAAAGGCTGACGAGCATCAGGTGCCTGCGGGCGGCGCTCTGGCTGTTGCCCGCGACGGCTTTGCCGCTGCCGTAACCGAAGCAGTGAAGGCCAATCCGCTAGTTACCGTCATCCACGAAGAGGTGACCGACCTGGAAAGCCTTGAAGGCACTGTCATCGTAGCCAGCGGCCCGCTGACCAGCGACGCGCTTTTCGCCGATATCAAAAAGCTGCTGCAGGCTGATTATCTGCACTTCTTTGATGCCGCAGCACCGATTGTTACCGCCGATTCCCTGGACTATGACAAAGTTTACCGTGCCTCCCGCTACGACAAGGGCGGCGCCGACTACCTCAACTGCCCCTTCTACACGAAGGAGGAATACGTTGCCTTCTGGGAAGCTCTCTGCAATGCGGAAAGCGCTCCCGTAAAAGATTTTGAGCATGATGTATTTGAAGCCTGCATGCCTATCGAGGAAATGGCTGCAAGAGGCGAGGACACCATGCGCTTCGGTCCGCTGAAGCCTGTAGGCCTCATTGACCCGCGTAATGGCAAGGAAGCCTACGCAGTAGTTCAGCTGCGTCAGGATAACGCCGCTGCCTCCCTTTATAATCTGGTAGGCTTCCAGACACATCTCAAATGGCCGGAGCAAAGACGTGTTTTCGGCATGATTCCCGGTCTGGAGAACGCAGAGTTCGTCCGTTTCGGCGTTATGCACAAAAACACCTATCTGAATTCGCCGCAGCTGCTGGATAAGCACTTCAACCTGCGCAGCAACAAGCGCTTCTACTTTGCCGGACAGATGACAGGCGTAGAAGGCTACGTCGAGTCGGCAGCCTCCGGACTGATGGCCGGTTTAGCTGCTGCAAGAGCGGTATTGGAGCTGCCGGAGGTAGAATTCCCCGACGTAACCGCACACGGAGCACTGGCCAACTACATCAGCAACCCGGCGATTGAAAACTTCCAGCCGATGAACATCAACTTCGGCCTCATTCCGCCGCTTACCGTACGCATCCGCAAGAAGAGAGAAAAGAACGCTCAGATTGCAGCACGCGCTCTGGAAGCACTGGACGGCTTTCTGCCTGCGCTTAAGACTGAACAGGCGTAATTGTTAGCCTGTTATCTCTAAAATAAATAAAAAAGCCAAAAATATTTTTAGAGAAAGACAATATGTGTCCTCCTGCTATGGTAAAATTTGCTTATAGCCGGTGGCAAAACGTTTGCTTAAGAGAATGATTGTGCTATAATAAGCTTAAAGAGATTTTCTTACATCAACCGCTTTGCAAATTTCATGGCAGGGAGGAACTAATAATGACAGATTTACGCATCGCAAAGGATCGTTTGCTCTATATGTATTCGCGTCTGGTAGACGGCAAAATGCTCTACAAGAAGGAGGAGGCCCAACGCTTCGGCTGCTCCTTACGCTCTATTCAGCGCGACATAGAAGACTTGCGGTCCTTTTTACATGAGCAGAATGAAGCATCAGGCCTGGTACAGGATTTGGTCTACAACCAGAAGCTCGGCGCTTACCAGCTTGTACCGCCCTCACGCAATCTGCTGTCCAACGAGGAGGTTTTCGCCACGCTCAAAATACTGCTGGAGAGCAGGGCGTTCACCAAAAATGAGCTGTATCCGATTCTTGATAAACTGATTGACTGCTGTATCCCAAAAACAGAGCAGCAGCGTGTGAGCGAGCTTATAGGCAACGAAAAACTGCTTTATGTAGAACCGCAGCACAAGGATAAGTTCCTGAAGAAAATGTGGGAGCTTCGCGGCGCTGTGCATGAGCATCTGGAAATAATCATCAACTACCGCCGTACCGACGGTGTGCTGGTGCAGCGCAGACTGCAGCCTGTGGGCATCATGTTCTCCGAATTCTACTTTTATCTGGCAGGCTTCATCGTGCCCAAGGAAAAGGAGGAGCTCAAATTCGAGATAGAAAACGATCCCTTCCCGACTATCTACCGCATTGACAGAATCAACAGCTTTAGCGTCACCGAAACGCATTTTGCCGTTCCGTATTCCAAACGCTTTGAGGAGGGCGAGTTCCGCAAGCGCATCCAGTTTATGTACGGCGGCCATCTGCAGCGCCTGCGCTTCCTGTTTAAGGGTGGCAGCTACGAGTACATCCTTGACCGCCTGCCTACGGCAAAGGTAGTAGAGGAGAGCGAAAACGGCACACTTATCGAAGCGGAGGTTTTTGGCAAGGGCATTGATATCTGGCTGAAGAGTCAGGGCGAGCTGATTGAGGTTGTATCCCGACAGGAGCTGACAGTAAATTAAGCTGAAAAAAATCATAAATCACCAAGAAATTTCTTATTTCTTCTCGAAAACTTTTCTGGATAGTCAATCTTTGGCTATCCTGTTTTTTATAATAAGACTATGCTAAAGAAAAATGAAAAAGTAACAGGTACATTTTTGTTGCAGCGTTGCGTTTTCATTCCTGCTCATTATCAAGGCAGACTACATCTGCAAGCACGTGCCGCAGATGTAAAAGCATGTAAAAATAAAGCCCGCACCTTTTTTTACATGAAGTAATGCCTGAAATGCTATAAGCTATATATAGTCAGAAGAAGAGGAGTGGTGATATATGTATTGTGAAAAATATGTTGAAATGGGCAAAAAAATTCGTTATTACAGAATCATGCAAGAGCTGGGGCAGGGGATGCTCGCAGAGCAGATAGGCATTACTCCGCAGTATTTAAGCAAAATTGAGCATGGCAGCGCGCGCCCCAGCATGGATCTGGTATTCCGCATTGCCGATAAGCTGCAGGTGAAGGTGTCGCACCTGCTGGAGGCCTGCTGATACTTTAAGCCGGGCATGGATTTTTCCTCCTTTTTGTGGTACAATACCCATGTAATTGCTTCTGCTCGAGGCAATTAACAGCGTGACTGCCCCAGGGCAGCATACATGTAAGGAGGCAATTTAATATGAACGAGCAAAACAGCGTTTTAAACATCATTGGCAAGGTAAGCGGATTGTTATCCAAGTACATCGCCGTCGTGATTTTAATCACCTCTGCGATTGCCTTTACCCATCCGCAGGAATTCATGTGGATTCCGCAGTATACCGCTCTCTTCCTGGGCACGGCAATGTTCGGAATGGGCCTGACCATCAAGCGCGAGGACTTCCAAATCGTCTTTTCCCGACCTAAGGAGGTTATTTCCGGCTGTATCCTGCAATACACCATCATGCCCCTGGCAGCCTATTTTCTGGCTGTAGTGATGAATCTTGATACTGATATCGCTCTGGGCGTTATCCTCGTAGGCTGCTGCCCCGGCGGTACTGCCAGCAACGTTATTGCCTACATCGCTAAGGGTGACGTTCCCTTATCCGTGGGCATGACCATCACTTCGACTCTGATTGCACCGTTGGTAACACCTGTGCTGGTGTACATGCTGGCAGGTTCCTGGGTTGATGTAAGCTTTATGGCTATGGTACTTTCCGTAGTGAAGATTGTGCTGCTGCCTGTGCTTGCAGGTATCATCTTAAACAGCCTTTTCCACGAAACCATCGTCAAGCTGGGCGGTATTCTGCCGCTGGTTTCCGTTGTAGCGATTGTAACCATTATCGATGGTATCGTTGCTGTCAACGCTGCTAAGCTGATGAGCTGCGGTCTGATCGTAATGCTGGCAGTTGTCCTGCACAACGGCATCGGTATGGCACTGGGCCTGGGCATGGCGCGTCTGATGAAGGTATCCTACGCTAAGGAAACTTCTATTGCTATCGAGGTTGCTATGCAAAACAGCGGTCTGGCGCTTGCACTGGCAACCGCAAACTTCGCTGCTAACCCGCTGGCTACGCTTCCGGGCGCTATTTTCAGCGTATGGCATAACGTTTCCGGTTCTATTTTCGCCAGCTGCCGCATCAAAGAGGTAGAAGAAAAGCAAAAGCTGGAGCTGAAGGAGCACGCAATAGCAAAATAAGCATAAACACTAAAGGCACTACTGTGAGCGCAGTAGTGCCTTAATTATTTGTATAGCGTAGGGCAGGGGAGCCTACATATTATTTTTTGCTTTTATTATCCAAACCGAAGAGCATTTCCATAGGCTGCTCCGGCGCTTCCTTAACAGTCGCGCCTGTGCTGAAGCCAGGCATTTCCGCCTTGGTCAGCTCAATTTTGCCGTATTGGCGCTCATAATCATCAATAACCCATTTCAAAATCTGTTCGATTTCCTTATTTACTGAACGGCCATTTATCTTTGCCAAATGCTTCATCTTATTCATAATAATAGGATGAATGCGCAGTGTAAAGCGTGCTTCTTCCATGAATACTCCCTCCAGATTCTGACTATTCTACTAATTATTATAGGCAAGAACAGCGCTTTTGGCAAGGAGATAATCTTTTTTAGCAACAACTAACTGTTTTTACAAGAATTTCAGACAATAGCTTTTGAAATATGCTATAATAATTATTATAGTGTAAATTTTTAGGAGGCAACAATGACTTTAGCAATAAATGCCGTATACCACGGCTTTAAGGTTTTACAAGCACAATTTGTAGATGAAATCAGCTCCCAGGCATATATCATGGAGCATATCAAGAGCGGCGCACGCCTTTTGTACCTTGCTAACGATGACGATAACAAGGTTTTTTCTATTTCCTTCAGAACTCCGCCTGCAGATGATACAGGTGTGGCACATATTTTGGAGCATTCCTCTCTCTGCGGCTCCCGCAAATATCCCTTAAAGGAGCCCTTCGTAGACCTCGTCAAGGGTTCTCTGAACACCTTTTTGAACGCTATGACCTTCCCGGATAAGACCATGTATCCCGTTGCCAGCCGCAACGATAAGGACTTCCATAACCTGATGGACGTATATCTGGACGCTGTGTTCTATCCTTCCTTATACCAAAACAAATACACCCTGCGTCAGGAGGGCTGGCACTATAATCTGGACAGCCTCGACGGCGAGCTGAGCTACAACGGCGTTGTTTATAACGAAATGAAGGGTGTATATTCTTCGCCGGACGCTTACCTGGAAAACGAAGCACTGAAGGCGTTGTTCCCCGACAACTGCTACCGTTTTGAATCCGGCGGCTATCCGGATGCTATTCCGCAGCTGACTCAGGAAAAATTCGAGCAGTTCCACAAAACCTATTACAGCCCGGAAAACAGCTATATCTATTTATACGGTGATATGGATATCGACGCTACTCTGGAATATCTCGACAGCGAATATCTGAGCAGCTTCGAGAAAACCGGTACTGTTGATTCCGCCATCGCAGAGCAGCAGTCCTTGCCGCGTACTGCGGATATCGAAGCCTTTTATCCGGTTGGGGCAGAGGAGGACTGCACCGCCAAAACATATCACGAGCTTTCTATCGTAACAGGCAAGGCAACCGACCTGCAGACCAGCATGGCTCTGAGCCTGCTGAAAAGCACATTGCTGGACAGCGAATCCTCCGCACTGCGCCGTGCGCTGATGGATGCAGGCGTAGGCCAGATTATCAACGGCAGCTATACCTCCAGCATGTATCAGCCGGTATTTTCTATTCGTGCCAGCGGCAGTGAGAAGGAGCTGCGCGATAAATTTATCAGCGTTATCTATAAAACACTGCAGGACATCACCATCAACGGCATTGATAAAAAGCTGCTAGAGGCTAACATCAACTCCATGGAATTCAAGCTGCGTGAAGCAGATTTCGGTGGCTATCCCAAGGGACTGATTCTGGGCATCGGCGTTATGGATAACTGGCTGTATGACGGCAATCCGATTGAGGGCCTCTGTTACAACAAATATCTGGCAGCTCTGCGCGAGGGCCTGAAAACCAACTATTACGAAAGCATCATTGAAAACTATCTGCTGGACAACACTCATAAGGTGCTGGTAACCCTGCTGCCGCAGCCCGGCAAGGAGGAGGCAGACCAGGAGGCCGCTGCTGCCAAGATGAGCGCTATCAAGGAAACCATGAGCCAGGAGGAGCTGCAGCAGCATATCGACGAATGCGCCGAGCTGCACCGTCTGCAGGCTACTCCCGACAGTGAGGAAGCACGCGCAACCATCCCTGTACTGAAGCGCAGCGACATCAGGCAGGATGTAGAGAAAATTGAAACGCAGGAGGAAGAGCTGGGCGCAAGCCATTTGCTGTATCTTCCGCGCAACACCAATAAAATTGCTTATACCAGCTTCTATTTTGATATTACCGATATGGAAGCCGAAAAGCTGCCTCTGTGCTATCTGCTCACAGATATCATGGGCAAGTTCAACACCGAGCGCTACAGCTATCAGGAGCTGGCAACCAACGCCATCATGTATACCGGTGGCATTGCGTTCGCTGTACGCGCCTTCACCGAAGCAGAATCTACGGATGATTATAAAATTTACTTCTCCACCAAAGGCAAATGCCTCACCGATAACCTGCCGAAAATGCTGGATATCCTGCAGGCCATTGCTTTGGAAAGCAAGATGGACGATCTGGAGCGCTTTCGCGAGCTGGTATCCGAGCTGAAAACCGATTGGGATGACAATTTCTTCAACCGCGGTCAGACCGTTGCTATCACCAGACTGTTCTCCTATTGCTCTGCCGGCGCACGCGTCAACGAGCAGGATGAATTCAGCTATTACCAGTTCCTCAAAAAGCTGACCGATAACTTCGACGAGCTGGCACCGCAGGTACTGGAGCAGTTGCGCCTGTTAATCAAACGCTTCTTCCAGAAGAACCGTTTCCTGCTCAGCTACAGCTGTGACGTAAAAGAGCAGGCAACAGTAAGACAACAGTGCCTTGATTTCATCAGCAAGCTGTCTGAGGCAGAAGCAGGGGAGAAGGCTGAGGTTCTGCCCGTAGGCACCGTTAACGAGGCTATTGCTACCGCAGGTAAGGTACAATACGTTGCTGCAGGCGGCAACTTTGCTAAGCACGGTCACAAATACGTGGGCGCGATGGCTGTACTGGAAACCATTCTGAGCTATGAATATCTCTGGACCAAAATCCGTATTCAGGGCGGCGCTTACGGTGTTACCGCACGCTTTGAGCTGAACGGCGTAGGCGTGTTTGCATCCTACCGCGACCCGCAGCTGCCGAAAACTCTGGAGGCTTACCAAGGTCTGGCAGAATGGCTGAGAAACGAAGAATTCCCCGAACGTGAGCTGAACAAGTACGTTATCGGTACCATCAGCACAATGGATAAGCCCCTGACCAACAGCATGCGTCTTGACAAGGCAACCGCGCAATATCTGAAGCACGTTCCCGTTGAGCTGCGCCAGCGCATCCGCAGCGAAATCCTCAATGTAAGCAATAAAGACCTGCAGGCATTGGCTAAGGTAGTAGAGGATATGCTCAGCGACGGCCTGATCTGTGTAGTCGGCGGCAAGCAGCCTATTGAAGCCAATAAATCTTTGTTCAACAATATCATCAATGCGTAAATCTGTACGCTGTTAAGCTTACACCAAAGCTAAGAAAAACCCGTGCACTCCGAAGGGAGTCACGGGTTTTGTCGTACATAAAAGTGCTATAAGGTTAATCTAACTCGCCGTTCTGCGCCTTTTTAACAAGCTCCTGATAAGCGTTATAAACGCCGCTGTTGAAGCAGGTAAGCACAACGCTCATGCCATAGTCGGCGTTGGCATTAATCCATTCGGTGCAGTCAAAAGAGCGATACGGGCAGCCTCGTCCACAGGATAAGCATAAGCACCGGTAGAAATCGCCGGAAAAGCAATGCTGTGCAGATGATGCTTGCGTGCCAGGTCCAGGCTGTTTTTATAGCAGTCTGCCAGCTCCAGTCTTTGCTCAACCTTAGCGTTATAAATTGGGCCTACAGTATGAATAATGTAGCTTGCAGGCAGATTATAGCCATAGGTAATCTTGGCAGCACCAGTCGGGCAGCCGCCTAAGGTTTTGCATTCCTCTAAAAGCTTTGGTCCTGCAGCGCGGTGGATAGCACCATCAACGCCACCGCTACCTAAAAGCGTACTGTTGGCAGCATTAACAATCACGTCGCAGTCCAGCGTAGTAATGTCACCACGCCAAACGGAAATAGCGTTCTGCGCCTTGTTCTTCTTGGCATCGGCCAGCAGTTCCTTGATCATCCGGTTTTGAATATTGAAGGGCGCAGGGGAAGCAGGGTTAAAGATAATACCCGCAATGCCATCCATTTGGAGGATAGCTTCAAAGTAATTGACCAGCGGACGGCTGATAACGTTGCAGGGCTTGCCCTGCT
>ERZ791624.1415-NODE-1415-length-11173-cov-2.374078_pt1 | contig 11173 bp, 18 predicted proteins | sample MGYA00510058_ERZ791624 | MGnify/ENA primary metagenome ERZ791624 (study PRJEB30046, sample SAMN00715158) | human gut metagenome | study: EMG produced TPA metagenomics assembly of the A metagenome-wide association study of gut microbiota in type 2... | reverse complement strand
CGACCGGGCCAGCTTCGCGGCCTTCTCCGCGTCGCGAGTCTTGACCTTCTGCATCAGGCCGCAGGCGCGGTTGAAATTTTCCTGCACCGCCTGAAAGAAGCTCTGAAAGACGGCAATGTCCGCGTCCGACTGGATCGCCCCTGCCTTCTGAAGCTTCTCGGCGTTTGCCTTTGCGGCCTCAAGCTCGGCCTGCAGCGTCTCGACGCGGTGCGTCAGTTCGTCTGCGCGGCCCGTGCTGTTTTTCAGATCAGCCATAGCCTTTGCAGCCTCGGCCTGAAGCTCCGCCTGCTTCTTCTCGGCCTCCCTGCGGCGCTTTTCCAGCGCAGCGACGTCGGCCTTGTGCTTTATCTCCGCCTCGGCCAGCGCATCGCAACGGCCTTTTCGATCTCCGCCGGGTCTGCCGCCTGCACGGCGACCTCGACCGGCCGGTTTTCCAGTTCCGTGATCTTCGCGGCCTGCGCGTCGGTGCGTTCCCTGAGCGCCGCCGTCTTTTCTTTCTCCGCATCGAGGGCGGATGTGATGTCGGCCAGCTTCAGCGCCGCGCCCTCGCTGGCCGCGCGCTCGGCCTCCAGCTGCTTCCGTGCCTCGTCGCGCTCCCGAATGGCCTGTTCCAGCTCGCGGGCGGAAAGATTCTCCGCATCGACCGCCTCGGCGAACTCTTCACGCTCTTCGGCGGGCACCGCGAGCAGCTGTAAAGCGTTCGACACGCTCAAATTTCCCAACGTTGGGAAATTTGAATTGTTTCCATATTCCTTGGCAATCTGCATAAATCTCGCAGCGGAAGATTTTGAAAACTCCGTTTCTGTTTTCAGGAAATCCAGCCATCCGCCGTGCCCAACCATAGCCTTTGCCTCGGCAAGGCGCTTGCCGATCTCCACGCCGAACCAGACCGTCATGCACTTGGCCTGATGGGACAGATAGCGGATCTCGCTTCCGATGGTCTTCGCCGTCCGCGGCCCTGTTTCCGGCAGCGTCATATCTTTCGGTGCAGGTGCGTCCTGCAAAATACGGCTCACATCAAACGGCACGGTCAACGCCTCCTCTCAGCATATCGTCCATTGTGACGGGCGGCTCCAAATACTCCTGCACAAAGCTTCGGTAATCATAGCCGGCGGCGCTGCGCGGGGAATAGATGGCGATGGGCTTGCGTTCGAAGGTCATCTCGTCGACCTTGTCAGTGCGGCGAATGACCGTCTGAAATACCGGCAGCAGGCCGCAGTCGCGGAGACTGCCCTCGGCCTCCAGCACGACGGGCACGTTGCGCCACATCGTGATGAGCGCCCCGGCAACGCGGATCTTGGGATTGATGCGCTGCATATTGTCGATCTGGCGGCTGACGTTTGCCAGTCCTCGGATGGAAAAGGCGTCGAGCTTGATCGGGATGATAACTTCATCCGCAGCCAGCAGCGCCGCGGCGCTCGCTGCATTAAAGGCTGGCGGGCAGTCAAACAGGACGTAGTCGTACTCGTCATCCTCACCGATCGTGCAGCACAGATCCGCAAGGACACGGCCGTTGACGCGCTGGCTGGTGATTTGGGACATATCCATGTCCATCAGCTCATCGGAGCCGGGGATCACGTCGACGCCGGGATAATCCGTGCCCGTGACCAGCTCCGAGACGTACGGTTCGAAGTCGCCGCGCAGAATGTCGGCCAGCGTGACCGTTCCCATTCCGGGCCGCACACCGAAGAATTCCGTCGCGTTGCACTGGCTGTCGCAGTCAACCAGGAGCACGCGCTGTTTGTGATCGGCGGCCAGGATGTGGGCCATGTTGACGGCAGTGACGGTCTTTCCGACGCCGCCTTTCAGATTCAGGATTGCGATTGCTTTCATGTGTTTTCTTCCTTTCGTTCAAATGGGAAATCATCCGGGAGCGGTTCGCTTTTTGGAAGTTCCCGGAATTCCTGCATTTTTGTCTGCTGCTGCACTTCCTCGCGGCGTTGCTTGCGCTCGTTCGGCTTATCGCTGACCGTCTGCATTTCGCCGTCGAAATGCAGCTTGAAAGAGCCGCCGGCTGCGCCGGTCTTGATCTTGCCGAAGGTGATGATGCGGTCGGCGTCCTTTGCCTTTTGATCCTCTCGGAACATCAGGAGGACAGCGTCTGCATCCTGCTCAATCTGTCCGGTGCTGCGGAGGCTGGACATTGTCGGCGGGGGGATCATGCCGTCCTTGTTGCGCTGCGGCCTCGTCATCTGGCTGAGAGCCACGATCGTCACACCGCACTGGAGGCCGAAGAGCTTGAGCGCGCGGCTGTTGGCGCTGACCCGCTGGAAATCCTCCTGTTCCCAGCGGCTTTTTCCGCTGGCCGGAATGAGCTGCACATAGTCGATGTAGATCACATCGTAGTGGTGCGCCATGGTATAGAGGCGGATGTCCGTGACCGTCATGCCGGCAGCCTCAATGATGTCGAGGTTGCGCCCCGTGAAATCTGTGGAAATGTAGGCCAGTTCGTCCCACTCGTTTTCGCCGAGTTTGTTGAGTTGGATAGTTGGCAGGCCGATCTGCGCTGCCGCGCAGACCATCGCGTCTGCCAGCTTCCCGCAGTTTGTTTCATAGCTGAAGAACCCGACCTTTTTGGTTTTTGCCTGCTCTCGGGCCGTGTGCAGCGCAAGCGTGGTCTTGCCGTCTGAGGGATAGCCGCCGATGTAGATAAGGTCTCCAGGCTCCGTCCGGAGGTATTTGTTGAGCTTGGCAAACTTCCACGGCAGGAAGTCCGGCTTGACGGATGGATCGTGCCGCCGGTAGAAGTCTTCCAGCGCCTGCGCCATATTCATGGATCGGATGCCAGGCTTGTCAACCATGATGCGGTTGACCTGATCCAGCGCCGTGCGGATCTCGTCTTCGTCCTCCGCGTCGAGCATTGCGCCGGCTGCGTCCTTGAGCAGCTGCAATCGGGCCTCGCTCGCAGGATACGGCAATACTCGCGGACATTGGCGGCGGTCGGCGTGACCGTGATGATCTGGCCGATCAGGTCGGCGTAGGCTTTTCCGGCCCGGTCGAGCACCGTCACGGCGTCGATCGGGCGTCCCTCGCCAGCCAGGGCGCGGATCGCGTTGAAATCGTCCGATACTGGCCGACCGTAAAATAGTCCTCCTTGATCGTCTCCATCACGACGGGGACGCAGCGCGAATCGATGATCATCGAGCCGAGGACGGAAGTCTGTGCGCTGATCAGCGCGTCTTGTTTGCTGGCCATCACACGAACTCCACGCAGCTGAGATCCACGCGCCCGACATTATCAGCCGGGACAGCCTGCCGGTTCTGCGGCAGCTCGTCGTCCTTCAGCGGGAACAAACTCAGCCATTGCCGCTCGGTCGCCTTATCCAGCAGGGCGACCATGTATGCAGGATCTCCGGCAGACAGCTTGACGAGCTTGTTCCAAAGCATGGCAGCAGCCTGCATGGACTTGACGGGCTTTTTGATCTCAACGCGCATTTGCAAAAACCGCTGCATGGCATCCACCAGTGGCTGACCGTTCAGCTCGCATTTATACAGGAGCGCGGACGCAACGGCGTCAGCCGATTGCGGCTTTTCTTTTTCCTTTTTCTTTTTATTCTCTTTTTTATATCCATCCTTATATATAGACGGGGAAGTTTGTCCCCCTACCCGGGGAAGTTTATCCCCGTACGTACCGGGACATTCGTCCCCGTACCCATCCTGCGAGGGCGTGATGGACGGCTCTGCCAGCACTGGCGAGATATAGCGGATCTTGCCGCCGACCTTGCGGTTCGGCTCGATGCGGACGCGGATGTGTCCGGCCTCGGCCAGCGCCGACACCCATCGTTTGACCACGTCCTCGGAGCAGTGCATCGCCTCGGCAAGCTGCGCATTGCTCGGCCAGCAATAACCCTCCCGGCGCATCAGCGAGGACAGCACGCCATAGAGGATCTTCGCATTGGCCGGGATGGACATATCATCCAGCACCGTGGCCGGGATGACCGACCAGAAGGCGCGAAAATCTTCGCTCAAAATCGATTCACCCCCTTGCAAAACAAACATTCTGATGATATACTGAAGATGCTTTCAAGTGTCTCGTTCACGGGATACGCAGTCGCTCGGTTGTTCGCAGCAGCCGGGCGGCTCTTTTTTTCTGCCCTTTTCATTCTGAATCCTCCGCATAGCGCAGCGTGTAGGCCGCCGCGATGATGTCGTTCAGCTCGTTCACGATCTGGTCGTATGCCGGCCGCTCGGCGGTGTCGATCACGCCGTCCTCGGCGATGCGCAGCAGCTCCTTATCACGGTTCCGGTCGGCAAAGCCGATGATGCGGTTGACCAGCTGGATCACGGCCAGCGGAAGCGGCTGACGCTTCATATCCGGCAGTACATTCAGGCTGTCCGAGGTCTGCAAAAGGTGCTTGTACGCGAACCAGGTATCGCCGCAGGCATTGACCATCAGGCAGACATGATAGTTGTCCGGGATACGGTGATTGCCTTCCCAGGCTTTGACCGTCTCGACCGACACGCGCAGCACTTCTGCCCACTGCTCCTGCGTCTTATGTGCCTTTTTTCGACACCCCGCGCAGATATTGATGTATGCTTCCTGCATGGATTTCTCACTCCTTTGGTGGGATAATATCAGTGGTGGAGATCATGCGCCCTCCAAAAAACGGATAAATGACGCACGGTTGATCTTGACTCGGTTGTTGACGCACAGCGTTTCAAATCCGAGCCGCTCCGGATGCTCACGAGCCATCAGCCTGATCCAGTGCGGATTGACGCCGATATACGGTGCGGCTTCGCAAGGTGTGATAAAGAACTTCTGGCAGCTCCGCAGTTCATCCATCGTAGGCATTCCTTTCGCTCCTTTCTCAAAATGCGCCGAGCTTTTTCAGCTCAATGATCCACCCCAGCAGCGCAAGCGCCGTCAGGGTCAGCTTGATCCACATACCGATGCGGTATCGGCGTTCCTCTTTCTCTCGCTCGTTCATATGCGCTGCCTCAGATTAGAATAGTCAGGCAGATGCCGCGTAATATAATCTTCCGTTGGCTCCGCTGTGAGCTTCAGCGCGGACTCAAAGGCACCGCCAACTGCGAGGATTTTTTCCTCGCACTCAGATAGCCGCTTCTCAAGCTTTGCGACCTTGCGCCGCATCCGTACATCCGTCATCCGTCCGCCTCCTTCCTTTCGTTGTAAAGATCGTCGATGGTGCAGTTCAGCGCCTCGGCCAGCGCCGGGAGCTGAGATGCGCGAGGATACACGCCGCCGGTTTCCCAGTTGGCAATTGCCGCCTGTGTTACACCCATGATGTCGGCGAGTTGTTTCTGAGACAAACCTGCTTCGACTCGTTTGCATTTGATGCCGTTAATTTTAATCACTCCGTTTCTTGTAAAATATAAGCGTTGTTGATATTCTGGATTATATATCAAGTATCTTGATATGTCAATAGCAAAAATCAAATTTTATAAATTTTCTTTATATTTCGTAGGAAAAATAAAATTGGCTGATATAATATAAACGAGGTGAGGCCAGTGAATCGTCTTAAACAAGTGCGGCTGAGCAAGGGACTTAACCAAAAGGAACTCGCTGAAGCACTTAATCTGTCGCAAGCGGCGATATCGGGATATGAAACCGGGAAGTATGATCCGGGAATGAAAATCTGGAAGATGATCGCCGACTATTTCGACGTCACCGTTGATTATTTAATTGAAGATGGCGATATAAAAAAAGAAAACCCCACCGGAGTACCCGATGAGGTCTATAAAGTTGCGAAAGAGTTTATGGAACTTCCGCCCGACGCTCAGGCTGAGGCTCGGTCTTATCTCGCGTTTTTAAGGCAGCGATATACCCGGCAAGACGGCTAATTCCTTCTGGTGTCAGCGACATCAATTCTTTCAGCAGTTCAGTCATACCAAAGCGTTCCTTTCTTTTTCAGTTCCCTTTGCCCAACGGTCATGTATATTATATCGCACGAATCAGCAGTTTCCCAGAATAGCTTTATTGGAGGATTGATGTATGAGCACAAATGACAGCAGCAGTGCGAAAAAGGTATCTTCGTCCGTAGTCTTGATTGTTGTTGGCTTGGTTATGCTGATATTTCGCATATACTTGCTGGGGATCGTTTTGCCGCTGATGGGCGTTGTCCGAACAGCAAAATGGTGCAAGACAGTATCAGTCAGGAAGCTTTATCAAATACCGCTGTTTTTGGTAATCGCCGTTCTTGCGTTGGTTCCAATTGTTGGCAGTATAATTGGAGCAGTGCAGCTAAATACCAAACCGAATGTTTCGGAAATACCGCTCAATGCGCCATCTATTCAAGCAGAAACTGATCAAAACGCTCGACAGTCTCAAGGTGAAGTGAGGATTCCGGTCGATATCCCGGCTCCGCAAACGTTTGATGGCTATGGGGATGATGTTCTGTCAATCAACACGCCATCTTATCCATTTGCGTTTTATATCACTGGAAATAGCAGCTCAGAACATTTTGCGGTGACTACATACAATTCGGCTGGCGAGTATGGAGAACTTTTGGTTAATACAACTGATCCGTATAGCGGATTTACGATAGATCCAAGCTACGATGTTTCGACGATCGAGGTAAAGGCTAGTGGCAGTTGGAAAATCGAACTGCGATCCATTTATGACACAGGCAGTATTAGTGCAGATAGTAATTATTCCGGATATGGCGATGCTGTTCTATTGATTAAGAGTCACGGAACAACCGCGCATATAACTGGAAATTCCAGTGAGCATCATTTCGCAGTATGGACATACGGTGTCAATAATGACTTGCTCGTAAATACAACAGAGTCTTATGATGGAACGGTCATGATTTCTGGATCGCCAGTGCTCCTTGTTGTTAAGGCAGTGGGCGAGTGGACTATACAGTTGTGATGGGATTGCCCCGTCGTCGATCATCCCATCGACGGCGGGGCTTTTTGGCCGCTGCAAGCGTGTGGGAGCTGCTTGCAAGTACAGATTACACCCCGGGAAGGTGATTTGTCGAGAACCGTAAGTTCATTTTTGGTTCCCATAAAAGTGCTTTTTTTGAAAGGAAGTCGTTTTTTGAAACAAGATTTGTCTGAAATTTGTCGAAACAAGAAGGAAAGCCGCTATCCGAACATGACCTATCAAGATTTGGCTAACGCCTCCGGAAAGTCTCTGAAGAACATTGGTCAATTCATGCGTGGGGAAATATTAAATCCCGGAATCGACACTGTAGGCCCTGTCTGCCGTCTCCTGCATATCTCGCTCGACCGCTTTTTTGACATCCATCCGGATGATGTTCCACCGGAATCTGATATCCCGCAGGAGCTTCACGACGCACAGAGAGAAATTGAGCACCTACGTCAAACAGTCGCGTTCTGCCAGCAATCCATGAAGTCAAAGCGAAAGATCATCGCCGCGCTGCTCGGCATTGTCTTTCTGGCCGGGATACTCCTGCTCGTCGATCTGCTCAGTCCGAAGATCGGCTGGGTGCGCGACCATCTGACGGCTGCGATCTGTCTCCGCTATTGGGGGTGACGCTATGATCTGCCGCAAATGTAAACAAGACGTTCCGGACGGCCCATTCTGCGCCCAGTGCGGCGCGAAGCAGGAGAGACCAGAACGAAGACCAAAAGCACGGGGGAATGGCACCGGCAGTGTCTACAAGCTGCCGAATGGCACATGGCGCGCTGTTGCTACGATTGGCTATATTCCAGGGCCAGATGGGAAGCCTATGCGCCGGACGAGAACAAAGAGCGGCTTCAAAACAAAGCGCGAAGCGCAGGAGTATATCCCGCAGCTCCGCGTCCAGCTGTCTGCCTTGTCAGCGAACATCACATTCCGGCAGATCTATGAAAAATGGGAGGCCGAGCACGAAAAGGACGTAAAGGCCAGCACAATGAATTGCTACAAGGCCGCCTACAAATACTATGAACCGATCTGGTTTGCGAAGATGGCCGATTTAAAGACGGCGGCATTGCAGGCCTGCCTGGATGCCTGTCCGATGGGGCGCCGGACGCAGGAAAACATGAAGGCACTGGGGACGATGCTGTTTCGCTTTGCAATGCGCGACGACGTTGTCGGCAAGAATTATGCAGAGCTTCTCCGTGTGGGCGGCGAGACGCAGGCTGGCCGCGAACCGTTTACCGATGAAGAGCTCGAAAAAATGAAAAAAGCCGTCGGCACAGTGCCAAAGATCGAGCTTGTGCTCATCCTGTGTTACACCGGTTTCCGGCTTGAGGAGCTGCTCCAGCTCCAGGACACAGATCTCCATTATGATGAGATCAACCAGAGCTATTATTTTGTCGGCGGCGAAAAGACGGAGGCCGGCATGCACCGCATTGTGGCCATCAGCCCTAAAATCATTGACTACGTGCTGCAATGGGAAAAGCCTGGATTCATCTTTTCGGAGGACGGGAAGAAGGTGCAGCAGAAAAAATTCCGCCAGAAATGGTATTATCCGGCGCTGGAGCAGGCAGGAGTACGCCGACTGGTGCCGCACTCCTGTCGCCATACTTTTGCAACCCTCATGAAAAAAATTGACGCGCCGGACGCTGACAAAATGGCCATGATCGGGCACACATCGATGGAAATGACAACACATTACACCCATACCGACCTAAAATCGGCCGTAAATATCGCCACACAGCTCTAATTTGCCCTCTTGATATGGTATGCAACAGAGTATGCAATAGACCAAAACAGACCGGTTTAGTCCGATTCATACCAGTATAATTTCGCAAAGAAACAAAAGAAAAATACCGCAAAACATACGTTTTGCGGTACTTTCTGGTCCGAGTGACTAGATTCGAACTAGCGGCCTCTTGAACCCCATTCATTCAGAACACGTTGATTTTACAATAGAAATTTTGCTGTATCTGCAATAGATATGCAATAGGGGTTAGCTGTTACGGAGCACAACCCCATGATAATACCCGGCCATCTTCGCCTCCGGGCCTCCGGCGTCCTTATCCATGAGGAAGGCTTTGGCGAGGTCGGCGTAGAACTCCGGCCGGTCGAGGCCGTACTTGGCGGCAACGGCGTAATAGTCCGAGTACATCATGTTCATCGCCGCCCACCAGACGCAGGACTTCTCATGGACGCCCGCGACGTTGGCTACCGCGTCCGTCTGTCCCATCGACCAATGCGGGCCGGTCGTGCCGTCCTCGTTCTCCATGTGCGATACCCACTTTTCAGCGTCCTCGCGGGTGAATTCCATCATTTTCGTGGACTCACGAAAATGGTCATCGTCCAGTTTGTGCAGCGCACAAATGGCATCCGCGTACACCGTGATTTCTTCCGCGCGTCCAAGCGTCACCGGGCGCTCCATGATCTCATGCAGCTGCCGTTTCAGTTCTTCGATATAATGCTTCATTTTACGCCTCCTGAATGTATTTGTATAGACTGTCGAGGTCGTCCGCAGCAAAAGTTAGCTTGCCGATAAACGGAATCTTTATCGGGAGTTTTCGCCCATCGAGCCGTGGCCTTGCCTTATTATAGAGTCTGTCAATATCAACATCTCCGTGCTCATCCATAATCCGCATCGCTTTGATCCAAGGGTTATCTTTCAGCACAAGCAGTTGCTCTTTGCTGCCGTCTGCCAGCAAAGATAGCCCAACGCCTGCCACAAACGACCGCACCTCGTCCATATGTGGAGATGCTACCGTATCAAAAAAATGCAAAATTCCGCGCATGGCCTGATCTATTGTCACCATAAAGGGCCTACCTCCATTTTAAGGTGGGGCGGCTATTGCCGCCCCTTTTTGCTTAAGTCGTCGTGGTGGTCGTGGTCGGAGCCGTCCAGCTGTTATAACGCTGCATCGGTTCCGGGCAGACGTTGTTGATGGGGATCACCGTCTTGGTCAGGCCCGACAGCGTAGCCAGCTCGTTCTGCATACAGGACAGGTTCGCCACGGTCTGCGCGTTGACGACACGCTGCTGGCACAGCTGCTCTTCGATGCTGCGAAGTCGCCCATCCGTGTACTTGTACATTTCGAGCATCTTCTGATCCGTGTACGTGTTCGCATCGCGGAGCTTGACTTCCGTTTCCAGCTCTGCGATTCGTGCCGCCTGAGACGCCTCATAGCGGCTGACAAGATGGTTGTCGCTGTTGCTTGCAGCCATCGCCGCTGCAGCCGGATTCGCGCCCCAGCCGCCGAACAGGTTGCTCAGACCGCCGCCAAACACGCCGAGGCCCGTGCCGATCGCGCCGAGCGTCACGCCGAGATTCCCCTTGCCGTTGCTTGCGTATTCCATAGAGTTTCCCTCCAAAAAAATGTAGTGAACTGGCCAGCTCCTACGATCAGTATGATGGAAATGTCCGTCACGAAACAGCCAACGTCCGGGCCAGAAAAAGGCCAAAAAAAGCACAAAAAAGAGGCAGACACAGCGCATGCCGTGTCTGCCTGTTTACATGTGCGCGGAAAGTGCGTCCGTACACCGCTTGATGATGTTTTTTGTACCGTTGAGGGAAAGTCCCTCATGCTCCGCGATCCGTTCCTGCGTCCATCCGTCGCAGAGGTATCGCCGCATGATGTCGCGGTACGAATCCTTTAGAATCCATTCAGAGATCAAACGCTCCCACTCGCTGCGCGGCAAGTCTGGCCAGCCGCGCCGCATCGTTTAGCCTCCTTTGTGATTCAGAATGGGGATGTTCCCCTTGTTGCTGACATCCAGATCAAGAGCCTTTGCGATGTCCCGAATTTTGATGTAATTCGTTCCGTCCTTCAAAATGCGTTCGACCTCGATCTCCTTGCCGTCTACGATCATCTTTGCTTTCGTGATCACTTCGTCCACCTCCTCCAAGAGCTTCTTGAATGCTTCCCACTTCGTTTCATCAATCAGCGGCAGCGGACACAGCTTCATCGAAATGTCATAATGCCGGATTGCGGCCTGCACGCCCGGCAGCTGCTTCAGCAGCATTTGATAAAGCCGCGCCGCATTGCGCATCGTCGCCTCCGGGATGTAGTACTTACCGGAAGCGTCCGTGTGGCTCACCATCTCGATGGAAACGGTGTTGTAGTTGCCGTACACCTTGCCGAATTTGCCGCTCCTGCCGTCGCCCACGGCCCAGGCCACCACATCCAGCGGCACACACTGGTAAACGGTATCGCCCTCGTCGACCACGAAATGTGCCGAAGCAGCGCGTCCCTCGCTGCCGTTGGCAAAGTATCGGGCATTGCCAAGCGCCGTCGCGTGCAGACCGGTATTGGCCGTGTAATGGAACACAATGGCCCGGATGGCCGAGAGT
>ERZ791624.1409-NODE-1409-length-11217-cov-3.493908_pt1 | contig 11217 bp, 10 predicted proteins | sample MGYA00510058_ERZ791624 | MGnify/ENA primary metagenome ERZ791624 (study PRJEB30046, sample SAMN00715158) | human gut metagenome | study: EMG produced TPA metagenomics assembly of the A metagenome-wide association study of gut microbiota in type 2... | reverse complement strand
GGCTCGTCAATGACATCTCTCGCCGCCAGAACTGCCTGACCGGTCCCCCAGGGCTTGACGCGTCCCGCCGGAACGCAAAATCCCTCCGGAAGGTCTCCCATGTCCTGATAGGCATAGGCAACCTCCACCTGCTTTTCAATTCGTCTGCCGATAATCTCCCGGAACTCGTCCGCCAGATCTCTGCGCAGAATGAAGACGACCTTGTCAAATCCCGCCTGAAGCGCATCATAGATGGAATAGTCCATGATGATCTCTCCTGACGGACCAAAGGATGTCAGCTGCTTGATGCCTTTTCCAAATCTGCTGCCAAGTCCTGCTGCCATGATGACCAGGGATGTTTTTCTGCTGCTCGTTTCCACACTTCACCTCCGAATCGTTTCAGAATACTACACCTTATCTTCCCCGAAAGGACGCCCGCTCCTTCTTCAGCTCCTCCTGCAGCATCTCTCCGTTCCAGTACCTGTTTTCATCCGTCTCGATTGCTTTCAGGGCAATCACCAGACCCTGCTCTCTCAGCGTGCTCAGAAATGAAGTCAGCAGAGCATCGTCAAATCCTGCCATAATGATCATTTCTTCGTCGATCATCCCTTCATGGAAACCGCGTCTTTCAGCCTCCCGGATGACGCGGACCGGGTTCTCCGAACGGGTCAGAAGGCCGACCGGCACCCTTCCGTCTCCATCACCGACGATGACAGGCCGGATCTTCATGGCCGCGCAGACTGCCTCCAGTGCCGCCTGCCTCGGCTGCTGCATGTGGTAAATCAGAAGCACAGGGCTCTCCATTCTGGTTCCTCCTATCTGAAAAACACATCTCTGCCTGACTGCTGCGCCTCTCAGGCGAGGAAGCGCTTCAGCACATCCAGGACCGCATCGTCCTCCATCCTTCCGATCACGTGCTTTGCAGCCCTCTTGACCTCTTCGCGGCCGCCCTCCACACAGTAGCTCTCCCCTGCGCAGTTCAGCATCCCGACATCGTTGCCATTGTCCCCAAATGCCACTGTATCCTCCTGGCTGAAGCCAAGCTTCTGCTGAATCTGAGACAAAGCCGTCCCCTTATCCACGCCCAGAGGAACGCAGTCCACCCACCGTTCACCGGCTGTCATGATATGCGCCTGGCTGCCGAAGCGCTGTTTGAAACGTTCCGCCATCGGTGCCGCATCCTTCTCGGTGTACATAGCGCACTTCAGGACGCCGCGGTCATGCAGCCCGTCCGCAGAGGGCTTTGCGTTCACATCGCGAAGCTGACGCAGATCGTCAATCCGCTTCAGGTTGACCCGGTATCCTCCGCTGAGCCTCCGCTGAAACATCTCGCTGTCACTGTCCGCCACATTGCATCCGGCGTATCGGCACAGGTGAAAATCCCGTTTTTCTTCATTTCCGGAATGATTTCCTCATACAGCCTGTCGGGAAGCGGCCGCACAGCCATCGAGACGCCTCTGCAGGCGACATAGGTCCCGTTTCCGCAAAGAAAGATCACATCCTCCCAGACTGGTTCCAGGAGTTTTCTCATGCTCGAGTAGTGACGGCCGCTGGCAGCCACGAACACATGCCCTTCATCGTGGAGTCTCCGGATCACCTCGTAGTATTCCGGATTGAGATGGAATGTTCCCTCCGGGAGCAGGGTCCCGTCAAGGTCTGTCGCAATCAGTTTTCCCATGCTGTCTTTCTCCTTCCGCACCGCATCATCTGCGTTCAGCCAGAATTTCCGGATGTAACACCCTCATCTTTTGCCTCTGACATCATTCGCGCCCAAAAGGACTCTTCCAGTCGTCCGGACGGCAGTAGGACTTTCCCTCCTGGTAATGCCGGACAATCTCGTGAAACTGTGCCCCGCAGCGCTCCACCTCTGAAAGCACCACATCCGCCTTTTCAGGATCGAGGTACCAGTTGTCCCTGGTTATTCCCCTCGTTGACACCGGGCACACAAAAAACTGCGTCTCCGGAAACTGCTGCCCATAGTACATCAGGCAGCGTCTGGCATGCCAGTTCTGGCAGCACAGGATCGCCTTTCGCACCCTGATGTGGAGATCTTCGCACACCCTTCTCGAGAAAATGGCATTCTCCCACGTAAAGGTGGCCTGGCTTTCTTTCAGAATTGCTTCTCCTGGAACCCCTTCCCGGATGAGAATCGACCTGAGAAACTCCCACTCAGTCTGACAATCCGGCGCGCCGCCTGTCTCTTCCGCGCGGCTTCGGGACGACAGCGGCGGGCCCACAGGACCCCCCCCCCCCGCCGAAGACATAGAGGGGAACGCCAATGGTTGCTGCCATAAAAACGCCCGCCATCTTGCTGCCGCCAAAAAAGCGGTTCAAAAGGGAGGGAGGCACATAACGCTGGAACAAGGCGGAAATCACAAGTCCCACGACAAAATAGGGCCCTGTGATCTTGAGGTTCCGTCCTACGTTTTTCAGAAATCGCATGGTAGGCCGGGGGTCCGTATCATGGTTTTCCGGTTCCAGGAAGTTTCCAAAGGAGAAAAAGGAACCCGTCTTCTGGTGGAGCAGGAGCCCCGCCGCAATTCCGCAGATAAGGCCGGAGAAGAGGCGGACTAAAAAGGCCGCCTTCCCAAGGGCCAGGCTGTAAAAGAGCAGCTGCGGGTTCAGCAGGATGGACGTCATCATGAACGCGCCCAGCCACTCTTCCTTGAGGCCGCTTCGGTTGAGGGAGGCTGCAAGAGGGATGGTCCCATAAAGACAGAGAGGAGACGCCGCACCCAAAAGGGAGGCAAGGAAAATCCCCCAAAAGGGGGATTCTTCTACAGATAGGTTCTGCAGGTTTTCGTGGATGGTCTTCTTGAGAAAGACCGAAACAAAGGACCCGAGCAGGATGCCTAAGGCCCAATAGGGAAACAGCTGCCAGAACTGCGTATCCATATAGTACCAAAGGTAAATGAGTTCGCGCCTAATCATGGCTTTTCACCTTACGCCCCCCTTTAATCAACGGAGACGAGGTCATAGGAACGGCTTCCAAGGCCGATGGCTTCCGCATGTTCCAGCGTATGGATGCCATGACGGCTCTCCATGCGCTCGATGAGACTCTTCCCATCCTTGGCCTGATAGACAAGGTCGACAGAGGCTTGGTCGATGGCAACAGGATCGTAGGAGGCGAGGATACCGATGTCATGCATATCCGGCTCTGCCGGTGAATTGTCGCAGTCACAGTCAACGCTGAGGCGGTTCAGGACATTGATGTAGAGAATGTGACCCTTTGTGGCATCAGAAACGGCTTTGGCCGCTTCTGCCATGGCTTCGAGGAAGCCGTCCTGATCGTTGCCCCATCCCGTACCGGTCTTCCCGGCGCGGTGGATGATGCCCTTGCCTTCCGCAGATGCAATTCCAATGCCAATGTTCTTGATGGAGCCGCCCAATCCGGCCATCGCGTGGCCCTTGAAATGGGTAAGGACAATCCAGCTATCATAATTCTTGAAATGGGCGCCGACAAGATCTTCCTTTAGACGGGTGCCGCCCGTGACTGGAATGGTGATGGCTCCCTCCGCATCCATGATGTCCACCTTGGCAAAGTCCATAAAGCCATGGTCCTTGGCGACCTGCAGGTGCATGGCTGTACTGGCCCGTGAACCATGGTAGAAGGTGTTGCATTCGACAATGGTGGGGTCATGGAAGGATTTCACAAAGTCCCCGATGAGGGCAGGCCGCAGGTAGTTGCTGTTTGGCTCGCCCGTAGAAAGCTTGATGGCGATGCGCCCTGTCGGTGACGCCCTGAGGGCTTTGTAGACTGCCTCCAGACCTTCTGGCGTAATGCGCTTTGTCATGTAGACCACGGATTTTCCCTTCTTGGCAGCAGACGCCGGCGACGCTTGCGGAACAGGGAACGTATCCTTAGCAAAAAGACCGGCACAGCCAAAGGTCAGGATGCCGCAAAAAGTGGCGGCAAGCAGCAGGGACGCTTTTTTCAGCAGCATAAAGATCACCTTCTTCATGAAATCAAAAAGAGCTAGATTTCTCCATTTTTTTCATTATAGCGAAGAAAATCTGTGACAGATAATACTCTTTTGGTATGAATTGCAATGCTTCTGGAGCATAAAAAACGGGGGGGGAAAAAAATCCAGTAACGAACCGCCACCGGCTGCTCTTTAGCCTTAAAGACGGAGGAAGCCATTCCATGACATATACAAATCGTATGCTGTCGTCAATGCGGCCGGGTGCTCCTAGCATCTCACTACGGATAGGCCCCATATTTGAAACAAGCATATAGAAATAGAAAAGACCAAAGGGTCAACGCCAAACCGCGTCCCTACGGGACTGGGTGTTGAACCTCATTCGCTCGGAAACATATCCCTGCGCCCTTCCGCTGGCGCTTCAAAGCGGGCTTGGGACTCGGTTGAATCTGCCTCGCTAACCGCTCGCAAGGGAAAAGATCGGACGCAGGACGTTTCAAGCGCCATTGTGCCTTCTACGTTTCAAAAAGACCAGCCTCTTACAAAAACCGAATATAAGATAATCGCTCAAAACAGAACTTACGTCTACGTTCGGTTTTGGGCTTCTCTTACGGTTTTTTGCGTTCCAATCTTTTTGCCTCTGTGTTTTTCCTTCGTTTTTTCGCCTTGGAAACGGCGAAAGCCGTTCCGCCTTACCAAGGCGGGGGACCAAAACTGGGAAATTTCCATAAACATTTATCATTAATATTTCCCGGTTTTGGTGGTGGATGAGGAGCGCAGCGGAAAGCCTAAGAACATGTTTGAGGGCGGATTAAGTTCTGCCCCCTCCCGAAGGGCGGTTTGGGGCCGCCCCTTTCAGTTCCTTCGAGGCTTTTAGCATCACAGCGTCAAAGCACTAAAGCATTCTTCCGGTCTGCTGCTCGACAGATGCGGCCCTGGCCGCAAGATAGCTAGAGCCGAAGGCTCGTGGCAGCGTGACAGCATCTTTTCCCATATCCATCTTTCGCAATACTACAAATTTTAAAAGTTCTTTGAAAATTGATTTTTTTTGTAATTTACCCCTCAAAATAATAAAAATAAAAAATATATTAAAAAATAGAGCCTAAAATTTCATTTAACAAAATTTTAGGCTTTTTCTATTTCTTCTTAGGAAATGGAGGGCCTTTTGACCGGATTACTGCAAATGGGTAAGATAGAGACAACCTAAGAGTAATGCGCATTGAACTCTACCTAATCAATATTGCTCAAATATCCGTTTTCTATGAGGAGGGTTCACATGAGTGGAAAATTAGAAAAGAAAATAGGCATCGGCAACATCATCGGCCTCGGTGTGGGCGGTGCTGTCGGTGCGGGCATCTTCGTCACCTTGGGTTCAGCCATTGCGCTGACAGGGCGCTCTGTAGTTCCTATCACCATCTTGTGTGTATTTTATATGCTCCTGGCTTATTGGTATAATCTGGCCTTATCGAGCATCTTCATCATCAAGGGCGGCGACTACAGTATGCGTGGCATGCTTCTTTCCCCGCTCCTTACGGGCTACGGCGGTTGGACCAATGTCATCTGGGCCTTCGGTTTCACAGGCTATTCCATGGCCTTGACTCACTATCTAGGTAGTCTCTGGCCGGTTCTCATTGAACATGAAATGGCTGTAAGCCTTGTCATTCTTAGTCTTCATTTTCTTTTGACCATTCGAGGTAACCGCATTGTCACCCTTTTCCAGAATGTGGCGACGGCCCTCCTTGTCATGGCCATGGCCCTTTTCATCGTCCTCGGTCTTCCGGAAGTCAACTTTTCTGTTTTCTTTGATCCTGCTGTTGACGGAGGCTTCTTTCACGGCGGCGTTGCGGGCATCATCAGCGCCGTTGCCATCATGGGCTTTGCCTGCCAGGGAACGACAATGGGCCCTGTCGGTGTTGTGCCCATTGCCAAGGACCCGAAACGCTCCATTCCTTATGGCATCATCTATACTTGTCTTGTTGTTTCCGTTATTTACGGTCTCATGAGCCTAGTTGCTTCGGGAATCCTTCCCTATGACCAGATTGCTGGCAAGAATCTCAGTGTTGTTGCTTCGTCCTTCCTCAGTCACGGACCATTTGTCTTCTTTATCATCGGCGGCGGTGTCTGCGCTATCATCTCTTCTTTCTTAAGTGTTCTCGTCATGATCCGCGAACCCCTTGTTCAGATGGGTAATGACGGCTGGCTGCCTGGGTTCCTCAAGCGTCAGAACAAGAATCATTATCCCTATGGTGCCTACCTGCTGGTTTATGTCCTTGCGGCGATTCCTATTATTACGAAGATGGATTTCAACAATGTTATCAGCATGCTCATGATTCCCTGCATGTTCATCAATGCCTATCTCAATGTGGCCTGCATCAAGATTCCAAAACTTTACCCCGAACAGTTCGCCAATCGCTCCCTTCCCCTTTCCCTTGGTGTCTATAAAGCATGCTGCATTCTTGGCGGATTCAGTGCCTTTATGGTGGCTGTGACGCTGCTGAAGGATATGCAGGCCCAAGATGCCGTGGTTGCTCTGATTGTCCTTGTCGTTCCGCTCGCACTTAGCTACCTTGCTCTGAAGACGGGTCGTGTGGACCGAGCTGTCCTCTTGAAGCGCCGCCAGGAAATCATTGACGAGGAAACGCGGGGTGCTTGCTAAGGCACGCTGTTACTTAGCTTGTTATGTAAGGAGGAATTACTATGTATAATTTTGATGAAATCGTTGACCGTCGTCACACCAATGCCCTCAATACGGATGGTTTCCGTGGGTATATCTTCCATGACTTTGAAGGAAAAAAGAAATTTCCCTTCAAGGATGATGAATTCATTCGTATGTGGGTAGCCGACATGGAATTTGCCATGTGTCCAGACATCATCCAAGCCATCAAGGATCGTGCTGACAGACGAATTATGGGCTATAGCCAGGTCTTTGAGCCGTCTTTCTTTGAAGCCTACAACAACTGGAACGAAAAGATGTATGGCTGGCGTTACCCACGGGAAGAGATTTGCTTTTCCCTGGGCATCATTCCTGCCCTTTATCAACTGATTGGGATTCTCTTAGGACCGGAAGATGCAGCCATCATCAACACACCGGCTTATGGTTATTTTCAGCACCCCGTTGACTATAACCATAAGCACGCCATTCATAACAAACTGGTGTGGGACAAAGAAGGCAACTGGTCCATCGACTTTGACGCCCTGGAACGCGACGCCGCCAATCCCTTTGCCAAGGTTCTCATTTGGTGCAATCCTCATAACCCGACAGGCCGTGTCTGGACCGAAGAGGAACTGCGTAAAGTCGCTGCTATTGTGGAAAAATATAACCTTTGGATTATCAGCGATGAAATCCACTGCGACATTATACGTCAAGGGGTAAAACACATCCCTATGGCTAAGATTATGCCGGATTATAAAAAGCTCATTGTCTGCACGTCGGCATCGAAATGCTTCAATATGGCAGGGCTGATGTTCGCGGAAATCGTTATCCGGGATAAACACCTCCGTGATATCTATGTGGCCTATACGGACAGCTATGCTATGAACGTTAACCCCCTGTCCATTGCAGCCCATGAAGCAGCCTATCGTCATGGCTATGAGTGGCTTAATGAACTGAAGACCTATCTTGACGGTAACTTTGCCTTTCTAAAGGGCTTCCTCACCAAGGAATTTCCGAAGATTGTATACAATATCCCTGAAGCCACCTACCTTGCCTGGGTCGATATGAACCCATACTTGGGCGATGTCGAAAATATTCCTGATTTCATGGCAAATGAAGCCGGCGTTCTCCTTGAAGGTGGCGATGCCCTCTTTGTCGATAATGCAAAAGGCTTTATTCGCCTCAACCTTGCCATGCCAAAAAGCATCATCAAGACCGGTTTGGAACGGATCCGTGATGCTGTAAAAAAACATAACGCCAAATAAAGGAGATATAATGATGAAGAAAATTGTAACGGAAAAAGCACCGGGCGCCATTGGCCCGTACTGCCAAGGTGTTGTTCATGGAGACCTTGTGATCACCTCTGGACAGATTCCTGTTGATCCCAAGACGGGTTTTGTGCCGGAAGGCATTGCCCGCCAAGCTGAGCAGAGCTGCCAAAATGTCGGCGCCGTCTTGGAAGCGGGGGGGAGTGACTTTGCCCACGTCCTCAAGACGACCTGTTTTCTTGCCAGTATGGATGACTTTGCTGCCTTTAACGAAGTCTATGGCAAGTATTTTGTCTCAAACCCAGCACGTAGCTGCGTTTCTGTAAAGACACTTCCTAAAGGGGTGCTCTGCGAAATTGAGGCAACGGCTGAAATAAAGTAATCTTTTGGCGGCGGTCTTTTACCTTTAAATGAGGTGCTCCTACAGAAATGCCTTGGGGCTTTGCCCCTTTCCATCAGGAGGAACGGTGCGGTTCATTCTCCCCCCTAGGGACCGTACTGAATCCCTCTCACAGAAAAAAGACCTGAGAAGAAAGAACCTTCCTTTCTTTTCAGGTCTTTTGCTGTTTTCTTAGGTTACAGTAAACATATTGAAATATTTCAGACGGCGAATATCTTCTTTGGAGATACGCAGGTTTTTAATAAGAGATTCGTCTTCTTTAAGCGGCCTTTTTGAAAAGAGCATCTTTACAGCAACGGGCATGAAGGGACGGGCGGAGACGCCGTTCCAAAGGCCCCAGTGCGTGTCGGATTCCAAGAAGGATGACGGAATCTGGATACTCGCTTTTTCTGTCGGCGTATGCTCATTTGCAAGTTCCATAATGGATAGGACGTCGAAATGCTCAATGTAGCCAAAATAGATGTTTTCCGCGTTTTGGTAATGATCCCAATCCTTGAAGTTCATATAGAGGGCCACTTGCTGGCGGTTGGGAGAAAGGGGCGCGTGAAGATCAAAGACGCAGCGCGTGAGCTGATTGTTCCGACCGTCAAACCAGTAGCTGTAAAACTGGCTGAGGCCCTTGAAAAAGGTGGGAATGCCATGCTGCTCCGGCTCTTCATATCCTTCCACTGTGGGCGGAAGGAGCTGCTCCATCCGGACGTGAAGGGCAAGGGCCAGCTGCTTGAGCGTATCAAGGTCGATAGCAATCTCGCCTTTTTCGTATTTGGAGAGGGTGGCCTTGCTCTTATAAATGAGGCGGGCGAGCTCTTCCTGATTGAGGCCGCGGCTCTTTCTGAAATCATGGATCCGTTTGCCTGTTTCTTTTGTGAGTTCTGACATGGTCGTGGACTCCTTTCAAAGCATAAGATAGAGTGGAGACAAGGCTGGTCGACGTTCCCGCGTATATTCTTCAGCGGTTCAGCAATCCTTTTCCTTCTGATAGGTCTCATCCTTTTTTCTGATACACCCTTTCCCCACCCACAAAGGTCATCTTCACGTCAAACTTCTCGTCAAAGATGGTCATGTCAGCCAGTTTGCCTTTTTCAAGGGAGCCCATTGTCTCATAGACGCCCAGCTCCTTGGCGGGATTGACCGTTGCCATGCGGATGACATCGGCGAGGGGTAGGCCCGTAGCCTTCAGGAAATGATGGAGACTGTGTTCCATGGTGTCGACGCTTGCCGCAATGGTCCCGTCCGCGAGAAGCGCCCTTCCGCCGCGGACATAGACTGTCTGCCCGCCGAGTTCACTGATGCCGTCGCCTTCCATGGCAGCCCGCATGGAATCGGTCACAATGACAATCTGGTCCGGCCCCTTGACTTTTACCAACAGGCGCAGGACCGCATCGTGGATGTGCAGCCCATCCGAGATGATCTCCGTTGTCACCGGAAGCGTCAGGGCCGCGCCGACCATGCCGGGTTTACGGTGATGAAGGGGACTCATGGCGTTGAAGGTATGGGTGATGTGGCTGGCCCCTGCCTTGATGGCCCGGCTGGCTTCTTCATAGGTTGCACCGGAATGACCAAGGGAAACGATGATGCCCTTTTTGCAGCATGAATGGATAAACGCCATGGAAGACAGTGTTTCCGGGGCGATGACAAGGACTTTGATGACGTCGCAGTAAGGGCGGATCCGCTCCATATTGGCCGCTTGGATTTCCTCGGCTTTTTGCGATCCCCGGTAACTGCCGGAAATGAAGGGCCCTTCCAGATAGGCTCCCAGGACACGGCTGCCGGGGCAGGGGACTTCCATAGCCTTACGAACGTTTCTGAGCGCCTTTTGAACGATGGGCCATACCCTTGTCATTGTCGTCGGTAAAAATGCCGTAACGCCGCATTTTGGAAGTTTCCGGCAGAGGATTTCCATGGAGGAGCGGGTTCCGTCCATTGTATCGGCCCCGCCGCAGCCATGGATGTGCATATTGATGAAGCCAGGCGAGAGATAGGCCCCCTTGGCGTCAATGCTTTCCGTTCCCTCCGGTAGGGGGCTTCCTGCTGGGAGGATGTCATAGATATGGGTTCCAAAAAGGAGCGTCTGTCCCGATAGGACGGTGTGTGGTAAAATAAGTTTGCTGTTGATGATGGCTTGCATAGCAATACTCCTTTGCAATCTGCCCAATGGCTTATTGATTTCCTCTTAATTATACCCCTGAAAGAGGTTGGAACTTATGCTGAATTTAGAAAAACTTTCGACTGAAGCCCGTAATCCTGCTTCCAGCCGGATTGACAAACTCGATACGCTGTCCATGATGCGTGTCATGAATGATGAAGACCAAAAGACGGCCCTTGCCGTTAAGGCCATCCTGCCGGATATTGCCCGGGCTGTTGATGTGATTGCGGCCCGGCTCAAAACAGGCGGCCGGCTCTTTTATATGGGAAGTGGGACGTCAGGACGGCTCGGCATTCTCGACGCCGTGGAATGTCCTCCCACCTACAGTACAGACCCGGAACTTGTCCAAGGGCTTATTGCCGGCGGCAAGGAAGCCATTTTTCGGGCCCGTGAAGGGGCGGAAGACTCTCTGGATAAAGGGGCAGACGATATTATTTCCCATGATCTTTCGGCAAAGGACGTCTTGGTCGGGATTACCGCGTCAGGCCGCACGCCCTACGTCCTTGGCGGCATGGAAGAAGCCCGGCGCCGCGGCGCTTTTGTCATTGGTCTTGCCTGCTCCAAGGAACCTGATATCGCTTGCACTGCAGATCTTATGCTCATCTGCCTTCCCGGTCCGGAAGTCGTGACGGGGTCGACGCGCATGAAGGCCGGGACCGTAACGAAGATGATCCTCAACATGCTCTCGACGGGCACCATGATCCGTCTTGGCAAAGTGCGGGGCAACCTCATGATTGACGTAAAGGCGACCAATGAGAAACTAAAGGAACGGGCGACGCGCATCGTCATGACCGTGACCGGCATGGACCGGGCCGCGGCGGAAAAGGCCCTTAGGGAGTCAGACGGCCGAG
>ERZ791624.1408-NODE-1408-length-11223-cov-1.589273_pt1 | contig 11223 bp, 9 predicted proteins | sample MGYA00510058_ERZ791624 | MGnify/ENA primary metagenome ERZ791624 (study PRJEB30046, sample SAMN00715158) | human gut metagenome | study: EMG produced TPA metagenomics assembly of the A metagenome-wide association study of gut microbiota in type 2... | reverse complement strand
ACCGCTTGCTGCGGGGAGGATGCGGATAGACAATCTCATGATGCACAAGATTGCCCTGGGCGTCAAGACATGCAGTCTTGCATCCATTGGCAAAGCCTGGGTCGACAGCATGACACGCTTCTGTCCAAGAGGTGCTGCCAAAAGCAACTGGCGCAGGTTCTCTGCAAAGACAACGATTGCCTCCTCATCGGCCTTCTGCTTGCTCTGAGCTGCAAACTCAGTCTCGATACTGGGTTTCAACAAGCGCTTGAATGCATCATCGACGGCCTCGCCTACCAGAGCCTGGCACTCGCCAAAGCCATGAACATAATGACGTTTCAGTTTGGTGATGCAAGTTTCTTCATCTGCAGATATGCTGACACGCAGGACACCTGCCGCCTCTCCACGACGCATGGCCAACAAACGATGGGAAGAACAACGTTTCAATGGTTCCGAGAAGTCGAAATAATCGGAGAAGCGCTGGGCATCTTCCTCGTCTTTCTTCTTTGCCACCACCTTTGAGGTGATGATGGCGCCACGACGGAACTCACCTCGTATCTGGTTGCGGCTCTGCTCATTCTCGCTTACCGTCTCGGCTATAATGTCCTTAGCTCCCTGGAGCGCAGCCTCTACATCGCTCACCTTGTCACCCACGAACTTGCGGGCAGCCTGCTCGGGATTACGTTCGCGCTGAAGCAGGAGGAGCTGTGCCAACGGTTCAAGCCCCTGTTCGCGAGCCACCTGTGCACGAGTACGACGCTTGGGTTTAAAAGGCAGATAGATGTCTTCCAGCTCTGTGGCGTCCCAACAGTTGTCGATGCGCTGCTGCAACTCTGCCGAAAGCTTGCCTTGCTCGCCGATGGTCTTCAGGATGGTTTCCTTGCGCTTCGCCATCTCCTTATATTTCTCGTTGGCCTGAGCCACCGCCTCTATCTTCACCTCGTCCATGTTGCCGGTTTTCTCCTTACGGTAGCGGGAGATGAAGGGAATAGTACAACCTTCCTCAAGCAACTCTAATGTATTTTCGACAGCCTTCTCGCTCAAAGCAAGAGCGGCCGCAATCATCTTTGAAAATGGATTCATTTCTTGCATTTATTTATTGTAATGCAAAGATACAAGAAAAAAGTCGCAAAGACAAATCTCCTTGCGACTTTTTCTGTTTTTAGCATTACTTATCATTACTTCTTGATGGTAAACTCGAACTTCAATCCTCCTTCGGGCAGATTGGCTGCCCGAATGGTTCCTCCATGCAGCAATACCGAGTTTTTCACGATGGCAAGTCCCAGCCCTGTACCTCCCATCTTACGGCTGCGCCCCTTGTCCACACGATAGAAACGCTCAAAGATGCGAGCCAAATGCTCCTGAGGCACTCCCTGTCCGTTGTCTCGAAAATGAAATGCCACTTATTTCCTACCTCTTTGCCTTCCAGGGTGATGGTTGTTTCTTCACCTGCATAGGCTATGGCATTATCGGTAAGGTTGCGGAAGATGCTGTAAAGCAGACTTCGGTTTCCCTTCACCACGATGCGCTCGGGCAACAGGTTATGAAAACTCATCTTGCGTTCCTCGCGCTCAAGGGCGGTTTCTCTCATGATGTCGCTGGCCAACTGAGTGATGTCTACCGCCTCGAAATCTATCATGTCGGAACCATCGTCCAGACGGTTGAGTGTGGAAATATCACGCAAGAGCGAAGTGAGTCTTTCACTCTGGGCATAACAGCGCTGCAAGAACTGCTGCTTCATTTCTTCGCTGATACGGGGATTGTCGATAATAGTCTCCAAATAGCCCTGTATGCTTGCCACTGGTGTCTTCAACTCGTGGGCAATGTTCTGGGTAAGCTGCCGTTTCAGAATATCCTGTTCCTTGCGCGTGGTCTGTATTCGCTTGTACATCTTGATGATACGCTCGGCAATCTCGCCCAGCTCATCATTGGGGAAAGTCGCCAGATCTTCTATCTCAAGACTCTCATTATGATCGGCTTTATAGGCGAAGATGCGCAACTTGGCCACATTCTTTCCCAAGCGATGCATAAACCGATAAAGCACAACGGTAAGGAGTATGATAGCAAAGATGGCAAACCAGATGTAATGCTGGTCGGCCTTCAACGACTTGGAGAGATCGTTGTTATAAGGCAAAGCGCTTCGGATAATAATGGAATCGGCAGGAAAATAAGTGGCCACATAGAAGTAATCATGCTTCAGGGTTTTCGACTGTCGCTCCACACTCGAGCCCAGTCCTGTCCTCAAAGCTTCCTGTATCTCCTTTCGGTTGATGTGATTGGAGAAATGATCGAAGTCGTTTCGCATATTGTCGTACACCACCTTGCCATTAGGGCGTATCAGAGTAATACGCAAGTCCTTACTCTCGTGTTCTCTTATAAAAACATTCAGCTTGTCGCGTGCCACATCTACTGCCTTTCCGCTGCTGTCGCTCAGAATGATTCCCTTGTCGTGAGCCAACGACAAATCTTCCTCTAAAAGGGCATTGTAGTTGCTCAACTTCAACGTGAGCGTGCTTATCTTGAACTGCTTCTCGCGAGCCTGCTGAAAGATGATAAAGCTGACTGCGAACACCAAGAACACAGCCAACACCACGAAATAGAGCCGACGCCCAAGCTTCGACTTTTTTTCTTTAAATTCATACATATCTCCACCTTATTATATTATGCGTCGAAATAATAGCCGAATCCCAAACGGGTAACGATACACTTGGCAAACTTGCCTATCTTCTTGCGCATACGTGTGATGTTGACATCCACCGTACGGTCGAGAACCAACACATCCTTGGGCCATACGCGGTCGATGAGTTCCTGACGCGAGAAGACTCTTCCGCGCTCCTCCAACAACAGACGAAGCACTCAAACTCAGTCTTGGTGAATGGCACGTCCTCTCCGTCCACACTCACCGACTTTTTGTCGAGATTGAGCAACAGGCCCTGATAACTGATGACTGCCGGTTCCTCTGCTCCTTCCAACCTGCTGGCTGTACGGCGCAACACGGCACGCACCCTTACCATTACCTCACGGATAGAGAATGGTTTGGAGATATAATCATCGGCACCCAGGTTGAAGCCTGTCACCGTGTCGTTTTCCGTATCACGAGCTGTAAGGAAGATAATAGGAATATGGGCCGTCACCTCACTGTTCTTCAGTTGCTTGGCAAGCTGAAAACCGCTCATTCCTCCCATCATCACATCGAGGAGCAAGAGATTGTAAGACGCAATGTCTTTCTCCAAAGCCTCTTCTGCCGAATTGGCGGTCTCTACCTGATAACCTTCAGTCTCAAGATTGAACTTCAGGATTTCACAGAGATCCTGCTCGTCGTCGACTACTAATATTCTGCTGTCTTTTTCGTCCATAATCGAAACATTTAATATTACGGGGGCAAAGTTACAACTTTTATTTTGTAACATGCGTTACATTTGATTACAATTCTGTGTCATTTTACCAAAAAGCAAAAGGGGAAACCTACCATCCCTGGCCAGTTCCCCCATATATATAGTTCTCAAAACACTTTCCAATTGCTAAACACTTAATTTTATTCAAAAAACGAGAAGAGAATAACATAGCAAAGAACACACATCGCCAACGAAATGCATCCCATGTAAGAGTAAATAAAAAAATACGTGGTACTGGTTTTACGGATTCACTCTGACTCTTTACTAATCTAACCCAAAAGAAAGGCCGAGCGAAAAAACTCAAAACCACCTTTTACTAATACAACTTACATCTATATGAATTCTCAAAATTCTTATCAATGGTTTCGCAACCATTCCATTATCTGACTGCAAAATTACAAAAAAAAGCAATACAAAGCTCTTTTTTAGGTGGAAAAATTGAGTTTTACGGGTATTTTTTAACTTATTTAATGTTTTTATCCCCTAATACAACTACTAAGTACCTCCAAAAACATCCAAAAACCTTTACTGGCGCTTCTGAGCTATAAGAACCTCAACCTTCGCAAATGGAGAAGTGGAGTATATAAATAGTGCGCAAGGATGCACCTGCAGATGCTTTTAATTCTTTGTCTATTTGTTTTCTGTACTACAGAAAATTGTGTTTTAAGTTAGCTAAATCTATGTTCTAAAGTTTAGAACACAAGTTCGATAGTTTAGGACTTAAGTTCCAAAGTTTAGAACATAAGTTCGATAGTTTAGAACATAGATTTTATAGGCTAAAAAACATTTACTCTAACTGCTTGTCCTACTGAGCACACCAAAGACCAACAATAAGAAAGTAAAACAGACCCTTTAAAAATAAAAAAGAGAAGAAAAAGAAGAAAAGGAGACTAAATGTATAATAATGTGGCAAAAAAAAGAACAAACCGCCAGATTTTATTTTTTTTTAGCACAATGTTGCTAAATTAGCTACTAAAAAATTTCTTTGATTAATTCCTTATTCTTAATTTTGCAATCGATAATACAATATACACTTAATTATTTCAGAAAATGGCAAAATATGGTATTAACGCCTTGGTCATTGGCGAACGAATAAAACAGGAACTCAAAAAACAAGGCAAAACTTCAGTTTGGCTCGCAGAGCAACTTGGTTGCCATCGTACCAATATATATAAGGTGTACGAAAGAGCCACAATAGATACAGGACTGCTGTTCCATATCAGCAAGCTCCTGAGTTTTGATTTTTTCAAACTATACTCAGAATTACTTACACATCCTCAAGAGAGGGGATAAATAGACAGTTATAATTTTCCTAGAATAACTTGCAGAGTCCGCAAGGACAAAGCGAAAGTGAGATTTGCCGTGAGGCAAGTCTCACTTTTTTATTGTCCTATAAAAAGAGGTAGTACTTACTTTGCCAATGTAAGCACTACCTCTTTAGGAGCTACTATTTATATTCTTATTCTATCATGATTATGCCAGGCGCTTCTCAAGGCGCTCACGAATGGCAGCAATAAAGCCAGCAGAATTGACTGCCTTGGCCTCTACACCTTCCATCAGGTTGACAAGGTCCTTGGTGGCTATTCCGTCATTCAGTGTATCGAAGCAGGCTGCCTCAAGCTGATCGCCAAATTGCTGAAGAGCTTTGTTGCCATCCAGCTCACCACGCTTTCTCAGCGCTCCACTCCAGGCGAAGATGGTTGCCATTGGGTTGGTGGATGTGTCCTCACCCTTCAGATAACGATAGTAGTGGCGTGTCACGGTACCATGAGCTGCCTCGTACTCGTACTTGCCATCGGGCGAAACCAAAACGGAAGTCATCATAGCCAACGAACCGAAAGCTGTGCTGAGCATATCGCTCATCACGTCGCCATCATAGTTCTTACAAGCCCAGATAAAGCCTCCCTTACTGCGGATAACACGAGCCACAGCATCGTCTATCAGAGTATAGAAATACTCTATGCCCAACTCGGCAAACTTCTCTTTATAGTCACTCTCGTACACCTCCTCGAAAATCTTACGGAACTGTGCGTCATAGGTCTTGGAGATGGTGTCCTTGGTGGCAAACCAAAGATCCTGCTTGGTGTCGATAGCAAACTTGAAACAGCTATGCGCGAAGCTGCGGATACTCTTGTCCGTGTTGTGCATGCCCTGAATAACACCAGCACCATCAAAGTTGTGGATTTCCACCTCTTGCTTCTTTCCACTCTTGCCCTCGAACACGAGTTTAGCCACTCCTGGCTCATCGGCACGAATCTCCACACTCTTGTAGACATCACCATAAGCATGACGGGCAATGGTGATAGGCTTCTCCCAGTTCTTCACACATGGGTGGATGCTTGGAATGGTGATAGGTGCACGAAATACAGTTCCGTCCATGATGCTTCGGATGGTTCCGTTAGGACTTTTCCACATTTTGTGCAGCTTGTATTCATCCATACGCTGGGCATTAGGAGTAATCGTGGCACACTTTACTGCCACACCATATTTCTTGGCAGCCTCAGCAGAGTCGATGGTCACCTGATCGTTAGTCTGATCACGATAGGGCAAGCCCAAGTCATAATACTCAGTCTTGAGGTCGACGAAAGGCAATATCAGTTCGTCCTTAATCATCTTCCACAGGATGCGAGTCATCTCGTCACCGTCCATCTCCACCAAGGGAGTTGTCATTTGAATCTTTTCCATAAGCTTTCTCTTGTTTTTTGATAATTTGCTTGCAAAATTACGAATAATATTTTAAAGAGAAACATATTTTCGTGTTTTTCTTTCACAATGCACGTTTTTGTTGCGTATCCGGTTATTTTGAAGAATACTTCTTTGAACTTTCTATCACTGAATAAGTCTGTACAAGAGGCGAAGGTTGGCAATACAAAGTCACTGGTTGACGGCATCGTCTGAAAACCATCAGAGGAGCAAGCGCAAAGTGTCGAGATATTCATCTACTCCGGCATCATTCATTCTGCTCCACACATCACCCAAGAAGGCGGCACCGCCAAAGCCCCAGGCTTTGATTTGCGGAATATGCGAAGAAGTAATGCCTCCCAACGCCACAACCTTATGGTCGATTGTACCGGCAACATGAGCCTGCTGCAAATCGTTGTCGGTAAAGGAAGCCGAATATCCCTGCTTGGAGATACTGTCGAAGATGGGACTCAGAAAGACATAATCGCAATTGGCTTTGCTGCCACAACCTCGTCGAGGCAATGACAGGAACAAGACACATGCCCACGAAAACCCTCTGGGACATCGGGGCAACGACGGTTGAGATGAATGCCAAGAAGAGAGTACTCTGCGGCCAAAGAGAAATGTTCATGCACCACAATCCTGTTGTGCCAACGACAAGGAACCTCGCTCAGCAAATGCCGGCAGTCCTCATACGAAGCCCCCGGCTTACGCAGATGAAGCACATCCAGACCATGACCGAAAAGTCTGTCAATAAAAAGAGCCTCTCCCGACAGGAAGTCAGGAGAGGTTATCACGATCCATTTCATCCAGAACAGAAATTACTTCTTCAACTTAGCGATGATAGCATCAGCCACCTTCTTACCAGAAAGCAACATACCACCGAAGATAGGTCCCATGCGTGGAGTGCCGGCAACAGCAGAAGAGGCCATACCGCATACATAAAGACCTGGATAAACCTCACGGGTTCCCTCTACTACCATGCGCTCGCCTTCTATCACATCCAGTGAACGCTCACCAATAACACCACCCGTAGCAGTATCCAACTTGATTCCGTTCTTGCGGGCAACAACCTTGCACATCTCGCTGTCGTGACCCGTTCCGTCGATAACATACTTCGACATGATGTTGAGAGGATCTACGTGCAAGCCTTCACGAAGCACTGGAGTCCAGTTGACAACCACACCACTTACCACATCATTCTTGAAGATGACATCCTCTACCGAGTAGCAGTTGAAAATAGTTGCACCAGCATGTACTGCATGATAAAGCAGCGAAGAGGTACTCTCCACAGAGTCGATAGTGTAAAGACCATCCTCGAATGTCTCGTAGTTGATATCGAAGTCCTTTACGATGTGCATAGCCTCTTCCTGAATGACAATCTGGTTGAACATCATGGCACCGCCCCACATGCCGCCACCAGGAGAGAGTTTGCGGTCAAACTGAGCTACCTTCAATCCTGCCTTAGCCAGATAATAAGCAGCAACAATACCAGAAGGACCTCCGCCAACAATGGCTACATCGAGGTCGAGATTACGCTGAAGTTTGTCAAAATAGGTACTGATAATACCTTTGGATACTTGTGTTTCAATCATTTTTTTAGTTTTTTATTTTTTGAAATAAGTTGATTCTAAATTCTCATTGCTCTCTGTTGCATTACAGAGTGTGCGTTTATTCTCCTTTACGTTCCTCGCAGCTCTTCAATGAATGACTGATGCGGGCTGCACAGAAGTTGGGACCGCACATGGTGCAGTAATTAGCATCTACGCTGTTGCTCGTCTTGTAGAACTCCAGCGCACGCTCTGGGTCGAGCGAGAGGTTGAACTGGTCTTTCCATCTGAGTCATAACGGGCCTTGCTCAGCGCGTTGTCACGTACAGAGGCTCCTGGATGTCCCTTAGCCAAATCGGCGGATGGGCAGCTATCTTGTAGGTTACCACACCAGTGCGAACGTCTTCCTTCTCTGGCAAGGCAAGGTGCTCCTTCGGAGTAACATAGCAGAGCATGGCTGTACCATACCAGCCTATCATCGAAGCACCTATGGCAGAGGTGATGTGGTCATAGGCGGGAGCTATATCGGTTACAAGAGGGCCCAATGTATAGAAAGGTGCTCCGTGACATTTCTCTATCTGTCGCTCCATGTTCTCCTTGATCTTGTGCATAGGCACATGACCCGGCCCCTCGATAAACGCCTGTACATTCTTTGCCCAGGCACGCTCCACCAGCTCGCCCATCGTGTCGAGTTCGGCAAACTGGGCTGCATCATTGGCATCGTAGGTTGAACCAGGACGCAAGCCATCGCCCAACGAGATGGCAACATCGTACTTGGCGCAGATATCACAGATATCATCAAAGTGCTCGTAGAGGAAACTTTCCTTCTGATGCACCTTACACCATTTTGAGATGATGCTTCCGCCCCGGCTCACGTACCTGTAAGACGAGTATCCGCCAAGTGGATATTCTTCAGACGGATGCCGCAGTGGATGGTGAAATAGTCCACTCCCTGCTCACACTGTTCGATAAGGGTGTCGCGGAACACTTCCCATGTCAGGTCTTCTGCCTTGCCGTCCACTTTCTCGAAAGCCTGATACATAGGCACCGTACCTACAGGCACAGGACAGTTGCGCAATATCCACTCTCGGGTCTCATGAATATCATTGCCCGTAGAAAGATCCATCAGCGTGTCGCCACCCCACTTGCAACTCCACACGGCTTTCTCCACCTCTTCCTCGATTCCGGAAGTTGTGGCAGAGTTGCCTATATTGGTATTGATCTTAACCAGGAAGTTGGTTCCTATAATCATAGGTTCCGACTCAGGGTGCTTCTTGTTGGCAGGAATAACGGCTCTTCCCTCAGCAATCTCCTTGCACACGAACTCTGGAGTGATGTGAGTCTTGATGCCCAGCTCCTCGCAGTTCATATTCTCGCGGATAGCCACGTATTCCATCTCCTCTGTGATGATACCTTTCTTGGCGAAATACATCTGAGTCTCACCCTCCTTGCGGTTCTCTATCCATGACTGACGCAAACGGGGCAAGCCTTTGTTCAGGTCTATTTCCACATTGGGGTCGCTATAGCAACCACTCGTATCATAGATATAGACAGGGGCATTGGGTTCCTCGTGGCGCACATCGCCCTCGAAAGTAACCGTTGGAGTAAGGCGCACCTTACGCATGCCCACTCTGAGGTCGGGGTGGAGTTTTCCCTTGAGATAAACCTTCTCTGAGGAAGGATAGTCAAACTTGATTTTTGTCTTCATTTATAAGTTGTATTAGTTTGTAATTACATGTCATTGTCCGTAGCCGAGATAAAGAGTCTCATCTCTTCTACAGGATTCTCCGCATTCAGGACAGCTCCGCTTACCGCTATTCCTGTCACGCCAGTCTGCATGATGGCAGGAATATCCTGGTGCAGAATTCCTCCAATGGCGACGATGGGGAGCTGAATGTCATGAGCCTTCATCTGTGCCGTGATGTCCCGATAACCCTCCAGACCCAGCACTGGCGACAGGTTCTTCTTGGTAGTGGTAAACCGGAAAGGACCACAACCTATGTAGTCGGCTCCCTGACGAGAAAGCCGCTCCACATCTTCGAAGGTATTGGCAGGGCCTCCGATGATTTTGTTTCGTCCCAACATCTTTCGTGCCTCATCTACAGGCATGTCGTTCTTGCCAAGATGCACTCCGTCGGCACCAGTAAGCCCCACCCACTCCACATGGTCGTCGAGAATGAATGTGGCATGATATTCATCGCATAATCTTCTTATCTTCTTTGCCGCCCGAAGGAAATCTATTTCCATAGCGTCCTTCATGCGCAACTGAATCCAACGGCATCCGCCCTGCAAAGCCAGCTTGGCGCCTTCTACATGGTCGTAACGCTCATTGGAATGGGTTATAAACTGTATCATATTCTTTTTTTGTTTGTTTTTGTATCTTATGAGGGTTTTCGCTTAGTTGCGAAGAAAATATAAATTGGCTTTTTCTTTACCGAATCTTCAATATCTCGGGGTTGAAGAAATGGTCGACAGGACCGTGTCCTTTTCCTATCTCCACATCCTTGCCTGCCTCTATGGCTTGCGACAGATAATCCTTGGCTTGAGCTATGGCCTGACACATGTCCAAGCCACGGGCCAAGAACGAGGCAATAGCGGAAGAGAGTGTGCAACCTGTGCCATGAGTATTGCGGGTTTCTATCGTGGCATGCTCGTAGACTTCGGTTCTGCCATCGGCAAGATAGAGTTTGTCTATTTTCCTGTCGCCTTCCAAGTGCCCGCCTTTTATCAGAACAGCCTCACAGCCTAACGACAGGATGCGCAGGGCCGCCTGATCCATGTCGTCTGCCGTCTGTATTGAGGTATGAGAAAGTACGGAAGCCTCGGGAATATTGGGTGTCAGCAAGTTGGCCATCGGCAAGAGTTGCCGACAGAAGATATCGAGAGCATCTTGCTGCATGAGCATAGAACCGCTGGTCGACACCATAACGGGGTCGACAACAAGTGTAGTTCCAGGATAAAGTTTCAGCGTATCGGCTATGGTCTGGATAGTGGCCTTATCGTTCACCATTCCTATTTTGACAGTATTGGGCTGTATGTCGTCCATCACAGCCTTGATCTGACCTGCCACAATTTCGGGTTCTATGGCTTGAATGGCCTGAACGCCCTGCGTATTCTGTACAGTAACAGCAGTAATGGCCGATGCCGCATAAACGCCCAATGCCGACATGGTCTTGATATCAGCCTGTACGCCTGCTCCTCCACAACTGTCGGAACCGGCAATGGTCAATGCACAAATATACCTCATTTCAATCTACATTTTTCTTTAGAAGAAGAGGCGCACACACACGTACCTTACCAATAAAAGATAATACGGAATAGAAATATCCCTGCGGCAGCATTATCTGCGTCAGGTTCTATGGGTATAATCTCACAGCACAACCGTGCAGCACCCCTTATTTCTTGTTGTTGATTTATTATTTTCGCTTACAAAGATAAGCAAAATCGGCAACGAGCCAACTATTCACGGATAATTTAAGATTTATTCAAGAAAAGAAAAAGGCGCGTCGCAAGTAAAAACCTACGGCACGCCTTAAAAAGATATATCTTAATTCTTCAGTTTACTTATCCTCTGGAGCCTTGTCGATGAGATCCATGAACTGGTCGAGCTTAGGAAC
>ERZ791624.1406-NODE-1406-length-11224-cov-2.080938_pt1 | contig 11224 bp, 10 predicted proteins | sample MGYA00510058_ERZ791624 | MGnify/ENA primary metagenome ERZ791624 (study PRJEB30046, sample SAMN00715158) | human gut metagenome | study: EMG produced TPA metagenomics assembly of the A metagenome-wide association study of gut microbiota in type 2... | reverse complement strand
AAGGGCAGAGGGCCCGGGAGGGGTGGGGGGGCGGGGGGGGGCGGGGGGGGGAGCCTCCGCTTCGCTCCGGTGGCTGTCTGCGATGCCTCGGGATCAGAATCTATGAACAGTAGGGATTCAGCCGAAAGCCTGTTGCTTCTGGAGTTCCAGTATCTCTTTCTGTACAAGATAGATCATAACTTCCCACTTGGCGGGCATGAGGCTGATGTTCTGGAAATCTTTTACCTTGTTCAGCACATCACCATGTGCGTGAGTATGCGGACGAAGAAAGTTGTAGTAAGCGATCCAAAGGGCAAGGTCATAGTTGGCGCCGGCAATGCTGTCGAAGCCGTTCGTTGTCCGGTAAGAAGCTTTGTAAGTCCGGTTGAGCCGTTCGATCAGCTGCTTCATCGGGCGGAATTCCGTGGTAACCGCATCGGAGTTGGTAAGGCCGATGACCTGTGTGATCTCAAACTTCATCCGATCACCGAATTCGCGGAAGAACTGCTGGGCAGCAAGTGGATAGGCACTGTAACCGTCGGCGATGAACCGGAACCCTTCCGGGAGGTGGTTTTTCAGCTTTTGGAAAGCCTGGCGCATTGCCTGGATACAGGGACCGACAGAACGGTCCATCGAGGCTGAATAGCCGATGATGGAACGGCTGACGGAGTCCATGATGAACCAGATGTAGGACTTCACGCTGCGGACTTTGATGTAGGTCTCATCCGCAACAAGGACGTGGCCTGGATGATAATCGTAATGATCCACGAAGGGTTTCACACAGATGGCGCTGTCTTACAGTAATTCGTGATCTGCTGGCGTGAGACACTGAAGCCATAGAGCTCTTCAAGAGCCTGGGATGTTTTCCGGAGGGAGAGCTGGAGGTTCACATGAAGGGTAAGGTAGAGTCCCATGATGTGTGCATCATACTTGCGGAAACGCAGGGATGAGGCGTTCTTTGGAAGAGAATCCAGAGGCATGCGGAAGAAGTCAACGTTGAATTCCCGATAGAGGTAATGCAGCTTGTAGTCAGACTTTCCGTTCGGAGAATCCGGATGTACCTTATTCAGGCGATCCTGATAGTAGGAACACCTGGGGGGTGATACATTTCCAGATGATGAAGAACTTCCGGTTCTTTATCGGAACCAGGGAACGGCCGCAGAAGGGACATCTGATCTGGTATTTTTTACCAAATCTTGTTTCGCCTGGGGAAAACAGCTCACCACAGACCTTGCACTGGTACTGGCCCTTGGAACCATTGTTCCGGTAAAGATACTGGGAAGGGGCTCCACAGCAGGGGCAATGGAAGTCCTCAGGGATTTTGACATCAGCCCGGCGGCTGATCGGCTTGAGTTCACGGCCGTTATGGCTGCGCTTGTATTCCAGGCAGAGATGTTTCCAGTCCTCGTGTCTGGTCGGGATGATCTTCGGAAGGGGGTCTGTCTTGAACTTTTCGTACTTTGGAGAGTGGGAGTCATCGAAGGCCCACTGCTTCAGCGGTATGTATCTGCAGATGAAGGCAAGAAGCCAGCAGTTCTGCTGGTAAAGGGTTTTGATAATTGAGAGTAAGTACTGTATAAGGTCCATGAGCAATACACCTGTTGGTATAAGGTTTTTTGCGATTGACATTATACACAAAAACAGGGGGTATTGCTCTTTTTATGTCCAATTCCCCCAGAAATCAAGGCAACTCAAGGTTTATGCATGGTTATGTATGACACTACGTAATCAAGGGAGGGGCATATCATATGGATGTTGTAGTACTGATACCCATCATATTTGTGGCAGGTATTCTGAATGCCTATGACAAGTTCGTGATGAGGTCAGTTAGTTTTCAACACTAGAATAAAATAGTAAGTGCCCCGTGTAGCGAATTCGCTGCCAGGAGCTTTTCATCCATTCTAACTAATCTTGATGTAATAGTTAGAAAAAGTAGTACCCAAAGGAAGGTCTACAATGTTCAGCGTACGGATACAATGTCTCTGCTCTCTTCTGCTACTGGCGTCAGGGTTCCAGGGCAACTTTATCGCAAACGTAGGTCTGGCGAGACGACGTTATGGGAATCGGTGGATAGTCACCCAGTATCAGAAAAGTGACACGGAGAACGCCAATGCTAAAACGAATGATATTGCCCTGAGGTGGGAATGATTGTTAGGGTGGATATACTATTTCGCGACTCACTCTATGAACGGTACAACTCAGTTTAAGCCGTATATTTTTGTTGATCAACTGAATGACCGAAGGGGTGTCAAGAATACAAAGTTTCACACGATTGAGCAGAAAATTCAGTCTATGTGGTGCAAATTAAGAAGTGAAAAGGTGTAGCTTTTTGCTTATTAAAGTTGTTCGCGATAAACTTGCTGAAAGTTTACCATAGGACCATAGGAAGTTTACAAAATAAAACGAGTAGGAATCAGCATAGAATGAGTGAAGAGCGGATATTAATCATTATACCGGCTTATAATGAGGCGGAGAACATAGAACATGTTGTGGATGACCTGATTGTAAACTATCCGCAATATGACTATGTTGTCATCAATGACGGTTCATCTGACGATACCCGAAAGATTTGTGCGCGTCGGAAATATAATTTCCTTGACCTTCCTGTAAATGTGGGACTGTCAGGTGCAATCAAGGCTGGAATGCGATATGCGAATTATTATGGGTACGACTATGTTGTCCAGATTGATGGCGATGGCCAGCATGATCCGGAATATATCGCTTCAATGGCTGAGTTGATGGAAGAGACGGGCTGCGACATCGTAATCGGGTCGCGGTTCAAGACTGAAAAAAAGCCGGGCGGCCTCAGGATGTTGGGGAGCAGAATCATCAGTGGTGCGATCCACATGACAACTGGAAAAAAAATCCAGGATGTAACAAGCGGGATGAGGCTATTTGACAAAAGGATGATCAAGCGGTTCGGGTATGACATTCATTACAGTCCGGAGCCAGACACGCTGGCATATCTTTTGAACTGCGGATTTCACATTGAGGAAATTCAGGTACAAATGCATGACCGGACTGCTGGTACCAGTATCTATAAAAGTCCACTGGCTTCTGCAAGGTATATGCTGCAGATGATGTTTTCTATCTTTTTATTCCAATGGGTCAGAAAGAAAAACGAAGCGTGAGGTCCGATTTTTGACGGAGGAAAGCAGACAATGTCCGGAGTTTTACGTGTTATGCTTCTTATTGCAGCCGTGTTCTCAGCATGGTGGATTCTTCTGAAAATACGAAAGTGCAAGGTGAAGATGGAGGATGCCATATTCTGGGTCTGTTTTGCTGTTATTCTGTTGGTTATGGGAATTTGCCCGGAATTTACGTATTGGTTGACGGGTGTATTCCAGATGCAGTCCCCGGCGAATCTGATTTTTTTAGTTATTATCTTTCTTCTGATTGAGAAGGTATTTACTTTATCCATTATTACTTCACAGCTGGAGGATAAGGTGACGGTACTGTCGGCGGAAGTTGCGCTTCGCTCTCACGCTGATGAACGTGTTAGTGAAGAGGAAGAGCAGCAGATTCAAAACCTGGATGCAAATAATATGAGTGTGGCGGAAACGGTCTCGGATAACGCTCAGGATAACAGGCCGTGACAGTGTCCGGAGAGCAGGTGGGGATATTGAAATACAGAAATTCAGACCATACATTTGTGATATGTGCATATAAGGAAAGTCCCTATCTGAAAGACTGTATTCGCTCTGTCAAAAGCCAGTCTGTTCGCTCCTCTGTGTTGATTGTGACGTCAACTCCGAATGCGTATATCCAGGGGATTGCGGATCAGTATGGCATTCCGGTCGTATGCAACCATGGAGAAGACGGTATCGCAGGAGACTGGAATTTTGCGGTTGAGGCGGCAAAGACATCGCTTGTCACAATTGTCCATCAGGATGATATCTATGGGAGGCATTATCTGGAAGCGATTCTAAGAACAGCCGATCTTTGCAGTTATCCGTTGATCCTGTTTACAGATTACGATGAGCTGCGGGATGGAAAGATTGTACGTGGCAATCGGCTGCTGCGGGTTAAGCGTCTGATGCTGAGTCCTCTGAAGATAAAAGCATGCTGGAAAAGTATCTGGGTCAGACGCAGAATCCTTTCGATGGGGTCTGCTATTTGTTGTCCGTCAGTGACAATTGTAAAAAAGAATGTCAGCCTTCCCGTCTTTGAGAACAATATGAAAAGCAACATCGATTGGCAGGCATGGGAGAAACTGTCCCGCGGGAAAGGGGAGTTTGCCTATATTTCGTCTGCTCTGATGCTGCACAGGATTCATAGGGATTCGACAACATCACAGCTGCTTGAGAAGGATCAGCGGAGATCAGAGGATTTATACATGTATCGGAAGTTTTGGCCTGAATGGATCGCAGGAATCATTGAACATTTTTATCAGGCTGCTGAAAAGTCGAATGAGATCGATGGGAAAAGATGAATCAGACCACAGTTCAGAAAGGCTTGGTGACAGTCATTGTCCCGGCTTTTAATTCAGAGAAATACATAGAGAAGTGCTTGAGTTCGATTCTGAGGCAAACATATCAGAATTTGGAAGTGATTGTTGTGGACGATGGCAGTACAGACAGGACGACTGGAATCGTCAGGAGGTTTGCCGAAGGGGATCCCCGTGTAAGGCTGCTGTGCGAGGAAAACAAGGGGACATCAGCAGCACGAAACTATGGGTTGGAGGAAGCAACAGGGGAATACTTGACATTTGTAGATTCGGATGACTATATTGCCAGAGACTATATTGAAAGACTTCAAAAGAGGTGTGAGAGTACAGAAGCGGATATGGTGATCTGCGGGCTATGCTATGTGGATGGAGAGGGGAGAGTTCTGAAGAGGATCGTTCCGGATTACTACCAGAGGGGTGTCCATGAAGAATGGACATTCCGGATTTCGGCTGCGTGCTCTCATTTCTACCGGAGGCAGATCTGGGAAAAGTATCACGTCCGATTCGCGGTTGGAGAGCGTGGTGAAGATATGCCGGTTGCTCTTTTTTTCAGCGCAGTGTGCAAGAAGATCGAGATTCTTCCGTATGCGGGATATGCATATGTTCAGCATGCGGATTCAGCGATGGGGAAATTTCGCGGATTAAAGACCTGGAGCCTCCCCCTCCGGTCGCTGGAAGAGTCCATCAAGAAGGCGAACAAGATCGGAACTGTAAATGACGGGGAGTTCTTTGAGCTGTTTGTGATGCGGATTCTCGGAACTTGCTTTTTTGACCTTTCGAGAGGTGCGAACAGGAAGAAGCTTCAAAAGATCGCGAGGTATACTGTTCGGATTGTTGAAATGTATATGCCGGATTATAGGAGAAACTCGAAAATGAACCTGCGCTCGAGTTTGGATATTCCGTTTGTTCAGAAGATGGCAGTTTCCGTCATGCGTATGCTGATCTGTACAAGGCTCATTTATCCTGCTGCAGATCTTCTCAGCATGATATGAAGAGCCATAAAAAGTTAAAGTAGAAAAGAAGCTTTCGAAGATATACGGAGAGATATATGGATGACAGAGTCGGCTTTGTGATACTGCACTATGGTGACATGACGGTTACGGATAACTGCGTTCAATCAATTCTTCGTATGGAAGGATGGGAGCAGACACTGATTGTGATTGTGGACAACGAAGTCCAGAGAAGTGTGGAAGAACGGGAGAGCACCCGGAGGCATTTCGAAACGCAGGCAAACATCATTGTTCTAAAAAACGATGGAAAAGGTGGATTTTCCGAGGCAAATAATCTTGGATATACGTACGCGCGGAATAAGGGTTGTGGTTTTATCCTCATATTGAATAATGATATTGTGTTTCCGCAGAAGGATCTTCTCCAAATACTGGTTTGTGAATATCAGAAAAAGAAATGTCATGTGCTGGCCCCGGATATTGTGAAAGCTCATACGCAAGAGCATCAGAATCCCCTTGATACACGGATTCGGACAGAAAAGGAAGCAATGCATACGATTCGACTGAATCGTGCAGCATTGGCGCTTTTCCCACTGTCATACCCTTATCTGCGAAGTTGGGAACGTCGGGAGATGGAACGGTGCGCGGTTCAGAAAAAACAAACAGAACCATGTGAGAATATTGTCCCGTTTGGGGCTTGCCTGATCTTGACGCCGGCCTTTGTAGCGGATCAGAAAGAGGCATTTCGGCCAGAAACGGTGTTCTTTTATGAGGAATATATTCTTGCGTTAAGGTGTCAGAGACTGGGTTATCTGATTCGATATGTACCTCAATTAAAGGCTCTTCATGAAAGTGGAGCGGCGACCAGGCATACGTATCATACGAGTGTATCTCAGATGAGATTTCGCCTTGAGCGGACGAGAGATGCGGCAGAAGTGTACCTGCAATATCTGCGCAGTGGAAGGTAATTATTGGTGTTCAGTATGGGTGGAAGAGATATTTCACAAAGCATCTATCATCTGAAGAATGTTCTTGTCAGTCACACCGGTTTGCTTGGACAGGAACTGGAAAAAATAGTGGCGAAAAAATGGATTGATGACATCAAGCATGCTGTTGATTCTGAGAACATTGAACATGGCAGTACTGCCTGTAATTGGCTGACCGTCAAAGAAAATGACAAGAAGGCTTTTGATGTGTTCAGAAAGCGGTCTGCAGATGGAAAATATCCGTCTGTCGGAATCACTGTTCACAGTTTCGCGATTGGCGGTGGGGAAATATTCCCGATTAATCTGGCAAACTGCCTCTGGAAGATAGGGGTTCCGGTTATACTGATCAGCTGCGGTATGCAAAAGGAGGATCCGAGAATCAGATCCTTGGTGAATCCAGATGTTCCATGTCTTTCACTTGACAGTTATGTGCAGCTTTCGCAGGTTACGAACGATTATAACATCAAGGTTATTCACAGCCACCACGCAATGATCGACCTCGCGGCTGCGCGGGCAATCGAAACTGGCAAGATGGATGCAGGCCTGGTTATCACACTTCATGGAATGTATGAGGCGCTTGATGCTCCGAGAAGAAGAATGCTGGTGAAATCTGTTTCTCCGTATACGGACCATTTTGCCTATATTGCGGATAAAAATCTGGAGCCGTTTGAAGAGGCGGGAATACAGATTGACAAGCGCTTTACGAAGATCCCCAATGGTCTTCCATCTGGCGGGGGCATGGCTGTGGAGCGGCAGAAGCTGGGAATAGGGGCGGATGATTTTGTTCTATGTCTTGTCAGCCGTGCAATCTGGGAAAAGGGTTGGAAAGAAGCAGTTGAGGCCGTAAGATTGGCGAACCAATGGTCAACAGTGCCGATCCATCTGATTCTTGTCGGGGATGGTGAGGCGTATGATGGATTGAGAAATATCAAGGATTCACACATACATTGTGTTGGAGCACAAAATGACACCAGGCAGTATCTGATGGCATCGGATATGGGGTTCCTTCCCTCCAAATACGCGGGCGAGAGCTTTCCACTGTCATTGATTGACAGTTTTATGTGCGGAAAGCCTGTGCTGGCATCAGCTTTGGGAGAGATCCCGGAGATGGTGAAAACAGAGTCAGGATCCGCAGGATATATATTTCCGCTGACGGAAAAGGGCGCCGTGCCTGTCAGAAAACTGGCGAGGGCTATTGTACGAATTGCGGAAAATCCAAAACAATATCAGAAAATGTGCAAAGCGGCACAGAAGGCGGCAAAACGGTATGATATCCAAAAAGTTGCAGAGCAGTATATTGGGCTTTACAGTGAGGCTGCTAAACAGGAGAAGGCAAAAAAAAGACCAAATGTAAAAATCCTGATCAGCTGCCATAAGTCGTCAGCTGCCATTCGTTCAGCTGTTCTGCAGCCGATTCAGGTCGGAGCAGTGTTCGGTGAACAGAGATATGCAGATATGCTTCATGACGATGAGGGGGATCAGATATCTTATCTGAATAAATCCTACTGTGAACTGACGGCGCAATATTGGGCTTGGAAAAATCTAAGAGCTGATTATTATGGCTTTTTTCACTACAGAAGGTATTTGAGTTTCTCCGAGAAAAGTTATCCGGAAGACAGATATGGTAATGTATACGAACCATTTCTTCTGGAAAACCAGCATTTCATTCATCAGATCAAGGATAGGTACGGATGGACGGATCAAAACATTCAGCATGTGATGATGAAGTACGATATCGTGACTGTGAAGAGAAGAGTGGCTGGAGAGGAAGATGGTATTCGGACCAAGTTTGTGAAGCCAGCTCAGCCGTATACAGTCAGGGAACAATATGCGGCTGCACCGTACTTAAAGGAGGAGGATCTTCTCCGTACGCTGGAGATTATCAAAGAACGATCACCTGAGTATTACCAGGATGCAATGAAGTATCTAAACGGAAGAACAGCATACTATTGCAATATGTTCGTTTGCCGGGCTGATATATTTCATGAATACTGTGAGTGGCTCTTCCCGATTCTGAAGGAATTCTGTGAAAGAACGGACATGAGTCAGTATAACGACCAGGGACTGCGTACGCCAGGGCATATCGCGGAGCGCTTGTGGGGGGTATATTTCACCAGAATCAGAAGAAATGGGAGGTATAAGGTCAAAGAGCTTCAGAGTGTTGTGTTTTCGCATACAGAACCGAAACAGAAGGCAACCAGGAAGGTCCTGACCCCTATGATGAAGCTCGTTCACCGGGCAACAACATAGGGAAGGCGGACGCACAATTTATTTGGAGGCATGTGGTTGTTGTTTTCCTGCGCATATAGTTGATCACATGGAGCTCTGGAAGCTTACTCAACAATGATTTTTTATTTCTTCCAGCTGCGCTGTGAGCGATTCAATCTGACTGGGATTGGAGCATTGTGACTGTTCAAGACCATCTAACCGATCTGTATGCCACTGCTCTTTCTGATCGTGATAAACTACACTGCTATCAGGAAAATGACCACTTGCTATCAATATAAAGGATACCGAGATTATCACGTTCATCATGATATTTAGGAACAATTGAGAATGAGAGAAAATGAGTCAGGTTGTCTGTCAAGTCACCATTCTGGTTCCTGATGGCACATTCGATATAATAGTCTCCCGGCAGCAGATGAATGTCATCCAGAGTTAGCTGAAAATTTAGTCTGTCTGAGATAGAAATAAACTTGTTCCTTGGCCACTTGCTTTCAAGTGTTGAGGCATGGCCGCCATACCGATTAAAGATCTTGATGATCAGATTCACAGATGCATTGGGAAGTTCGGACACCAGGCTTCCTTTTAGAATCATGCGTTCAGAATGGTGGAAGGCGGCATTCACATGCAGATCAGCAGTACAGAGCTGAACCTGCTCATATCGAATAGCCATATTTCCAAAACGGTTTGCATTCGTGCTGCAATGTTGGTTGACTTTAGAAGGAGGATATCTGGCAATGATTTCTGATAACGCTTTATCGCCGCTTTCTTCCAATTCTTTCTTCTGGCGGGTCACAGCTCGTTCGCCCATTGCGATCATATAGTCTGGGCATACTTTTTGCGGAATGCCATCTTCTTTGATTTTGCCATTCTCCAGCCAAATGACTCGATTACAGATACTACGGATTTGATCCATAGAATGCGAGACAATCACAATGGTGGTGCCTTCGCTTTTAATCTCCTGTAGCTTATCAAAACATTTTTTTTGAAAATTTGCGTCCCCAACAGCAAGAATTTCATCGATCAGGAGAATATCTGCATCCACGTTAATTGCAATAGAAAATGCGAGACGCATGTACATTCCGGAGGAATAAGTCCTGACAGGGTTATCGATGTATTCCTCAAGTTCTGAGAAGCGGATGATGTCATCCAGGCGCTTATCAATCTCTTTCTTTTTCAGGCCAAATATTGTCGCGTTGATGTAAATATTCTCACGGCCTGTCATGTCGGGATGAAAACCGGCACCTAACTCGATCAAACTGGAGATTTTGCCATGCATCCGGATCTCCCCGCTGTCTGGATACAGAATACGGTTCAGAAGTTTCAGCGTGGTACTTTTTCCGCAACCATTATGGCCTATAAGTCCCAAGGCTTCGCCGTGATGGACATAAAAACTGATATGATCAAGAACATGGTTCAATGTATATCGGTTTCGCTCACGGGACAGAACCCGGTCTTTGAGTGTATGACTTTTGTCATTGTAAACTTTGAACGATTTGCAAACATCAATGACCTCAATCGTAGGAGCAGAATCATTATCAGACGCTATATTTGAGATATTGTTCATAATATTCCCTTATGTGAAAGATGTAATCAATAACACATGCATAACAGTAACAAAGTAAAGTAATTTTATCACAACGAGGCTTTAATCTCAAATATCGCGATTCAGGTGTAATTTTACATATATTACGGAACTATTGCGGGATTGATAAGTTTGTTGCTTTTTATGAGACTGCTCTCTATAATAAAAAAATACATATTGTAATATAAGAATGGAGTTGTTACACATCATGAAAGGGCATATCAAAGAAGTCTTTGCATATAAAGACATGATCCATAGTCTGACGAAAAGAGAGCTGAGAGGGAAATATGCAAAATCTGTATTGGGATTCCTCTGGTCGTTTTTAAACCCCTTATTCCAGATTCTTGTTTATTCATTTGTGTTTTCTGTCATATTCAAGAATTCTATGGATCATTATTATATTTACCTGATGACAGGCCTTTTACCATGGACCTTCTTTGCGGATTCTTTTTCGCAGGGAGCTGTCGCGATCATATCGAATTCTGAGATGGTAAAAAAAATATATTTTCCAAGAGATGTACTTGTCATTGCAGAGGTGAACGCAAAGCTGATCAACCTACTTCTGTCAATGATTGTAATGGCGCTCTTTATTGCCTTTTCTGGGGTTGGATTTACATGGCATATCATCTTTCTCCCAGTTATCTTGCTTATAGAGTACATGTTTGCACTTGGATGTGCCCTGCTAGTTAGTTCTGTAACGGTATATTTGAGAGATATGGAGTATATTGTGAATGTGATTCTGATGGCATGGATCTGGGGGACACCTGTTATGTACAATTTGGACGCAATCGGAGGGATATTTCGGAGGCTTCTGACATTGAATCCAATGACACCGATCATTGTTTCGTACCAAGATATTTTTTATTGGCACAGAACTCCTTATTATATGAACTTAACTGTGCCTGCTATTGAAGCTATCATTGTATTGATTATTGGAGAAGTAGTTTTTTGCCGGCTGGTCAGAGGATTTGCTGAAGAAATGTAATAAGTTCCAGGCAGAAATTAGATAATATGAAGTGACCTCACATTTGTAGCAACGTGGATTCGCCACTATACT
>ERZ791624.1404-NODE-1404-length-11231-cov-1.606210_pt1 | contig 11231 bp, 10 predicted proteins | sample MGYA00510058_ERZ791624 | MGnify/ENA primary metagenome ERZ791624 (study PRJEB30046, sample SAMN00715158) | human gut metagenome | study: EMG produced TPA metagenomics assembly of the A metagenome-wide association study of gut microbiota in type 2... | reverse complement strand
GGCCAGGCGGCCTCCTCCAGGGTGCCGGCTTCGACGTCGTCAACGACGGCCTGCGCTGCCAGTGGAACCCGGACCAGGCAACCCAGGAAACATGCCGCCAATACGGTCGTGATTTCGCAGCAGCCGTCAACGCTTCCGAAGCCAAGGAAGATGAAGTCCAGACCGAACTCGGCGATTACAACAACGACGAACAGATCGGCAAGGCTGCTAAAGAACATTTCGAAGATTGGGAAAAAGATGCCCGTGAAGGCGTAAAACGCGGCTATGCCGGCTAAGTAGGGAATGTGGCTCGTGGTTCGTGGTTAGCGGATGGGGTTTTATTTGTAGGGGCGACCACGTGCCTTTTCAGCCCGTCAGGTCATGACTGTAAGGAATGGCAGGACGGTTGCTGGAACGGACAGCTGTGGCTGGGCGTCCCGCTCAGAATAGTGGCTACATTCGTAACAGACTAAGGGCGATGATTTTATGAATCAACATTTCCACCTGGAACGTTGGATAAGTGGACAGATATTTTAATTTTCGTTATAATTAAAATCATAGATGTCTGCATGGGAAGAGTGGCCTATATGCCATTTTCTGCCTTTGGGCAAGATCCCTATTTCTTTTAGCTAACGACGTAAAAAGGGCTTGTCATCGTTCGACAAGCCCTTTTACTATGACCCTATTATCAGGGGAGAATCAGAGGAGGAGCTGTTTTGGAGACGCTATCGACGAAAGGGTCTATTTCTATTAAAAATAAATACAGCAATGAGCTCCTGCCGATTGTTTTAGTTATTGCCGATTATATCGCTATCTGGCTGGCCGAGTATACATCTTATGGACTGCGGGATTTTCTCGTTCCCGAAACGCATTTTCATCTTTCCTGGCTCAGTATCCATGTCATCGTGCCAGTCGTATACATCCTTTTTTTGCAACTACATCATCTTTATACGCGACGTATGCAGTTCTGGCAGGTCATTTCCGGCCTTTTTAAATCCGTCTTTTATGCCGTCGCCTTACTGATTTTTTTCATTTATATCGCCCAGACGGCAGCTTCGACGTCGCGGCTCTTTGTGGCCTTACTGTGGCTGACCTCTTTCTTTTTCCTGATAGCCGAACGATACCTCGTCAAACATATCCTGGGGCATTTCAAACTGCTCCAGCTGCCGGTCCTCATCATGGGAGCCGGTAAGACAGCAGCCATCGTATTGGATTATTTTAAGCACGATACGGGCGTTAGCTATGATTTCATCGGCTATCTGGAAGACTATACGCCAGAAGCGAAGGTAGCGGCCATGATGCCGCATTTAGGCCGTTTTGAAGATGCCGAAGATGTCATCCGCCAGACCGGTGCCAGCACGTCATGGTCATTGCACCGGGCCTCAGTAACGACGCTGTCCAGGACATCGTCTATCGTGTCCAGCCCTTGGTCAAGAAAGTCGCCTTTATCCCCGATATGGGCAGCTTGCCGTTGGCGACGCTCGATACGGAAAGCCTCATCGACGGCCATATCGTTTCCTTCAGCTTCCGAAACAACCTGGCTCTCTGGTACAATCGGGCTATTAAACGTAAATTTGATCTTGTATGTACTAGTGCAGGCCTTATCTTAGGGGGGCCATTTTTAGCTGTTATCGCTTTATGGATTTATATAGATTCACCCGGGCCGGTTATCTTTAAACACCGTCGTGTCGGTCGGAACGGCAAAGAATTCAACTGCTATAAATTCCGCAGCATGTGTGTCGATGCCGACGTAAACTGAAAGAACTCTTGGCACGGGACCCGCAGGCCCGGAAAGAATGGGAAACCGAATTCAAATTGAAAAATGACCCGCGCATCACCAAGAGCGGGGCCTTCCTGCGAAAAACCAGTTTGGATGAATTACCGCAGCTGTTCAACGTTCTCAAAGGAGAAATGAGTCTCGTCGGGCCACGGCCCATCATTCAGGACGAAGTCCCTAAATACGGCCCGTACATCAAGGATTTCTACATGGTCCGCCCTGGCATCACCGGCATGTGGCAGACCAGCGGCCGCAGCGATACAACCTACGAAGAACGTGTCCAGATGGACACTTGGTACGTCCGCAACTGGAACGTCTGGTTCGACATCGTCCTGATTTGGCGCACCATCGCCGTCGTCCTGAAACACAAAGGAGCGTATTAGTTATTAGCCTCGCCTTATAGGAGAGGTGGGCCGGAGAGGTTGCTCTTGTTTCATAGTCTACTAGAAAGGATTGACCATTTTGTCTATAAAAATCATCGTTGCAGCTCACAAAAAGTACTGGATGCCGACGGATTCGGTTTATCTGCCTGTTCATGTTGGGGCTGAAGGTAAAGCCTCGATTGGCTATACGCCCGACAACACAGGTGATAACATCAGCAGTAAAAACCCTCATTTTTGTGAGTTGACAGGCCTTTATTGGGCTTGGAAAAACTTGGATGCCGATTATTTGGGGCTTGTCCATTATCGCCGCTATTTCACGCGTAAAGAGGTCCATAACATTGAAGCCAAGAAAGACCAGATATTGACGGAAAAAGAATGGCAGCAGCTCTTATCCCAACATCCCGTCGTTGTTCCGGATAAGCGGAAATACTACATCGAAACGAACCGTTCTCATTATAACCATGCTCATCATCGGGAAGGATTGGATATAACGGAACAGATCATCAAGGAACAATGTCCGGAATACCTGCCTGCCTTTGAAAAAGTCATGAATCGGACCTGGGCCCACATGTTCAACATGTTCGTCATGCGCCGCGATTATTTCAAAGACTATATGGAATGGCTCTTTTCCGTCCTCTTTGAACTTGAAAAACGTATTGACATCACCGACTGGGATACCTATGATGCCCGCGTCTATGGATTTGTAGCCGAACGATTACTCGATGTCTGGCTTGAACATAATGAGATAGATTATGTGGAACAAAATGTATCTTTTATGGAAAAGCAGACTGGGTTAAAAAAGGCGGGCTTTTTTTAAAGCGAAAACTTTTTGGAAGAACTCTATAGGGGAGGGTCGCTGATTATTGGCTGACAAATGAGGATAAATGTGATAAAATTGTTAAGATGTATGTGCTAAATAGCACCTAGTTACGGAATCCTATTTGATAAAGAAAGGGCTTGCATCGTTGGATTGAATCCAATGGCAATCGAAGACTATGTTTGAAAAATTGTACTCTATAAAATTACCTATGGATGCAGCACGGCAAAACCTTTATATAAAAGGGGATTTGCTGGATATAAGAGATGATGCTGTTTGCCTGAAGAAGAATCAAACCTTAGATTTTGCCACTTATTTTAATTTGTTTTCTGCTCAGAAATGGCAAACCTATACGTCTATCAGTGATGTACGTATACAGTTGCATATCCGAGGAAACTATAAAATAACGGCGTATGAAGTTTCACAGCAGCAAAAACGAGAATTATATAGTGAAATTGGTCATGACGATTATCAGAAAGACATCTCTTTAAGAGCCTTCCAAGCTAGTTTTATCACTTTTGCGATTACTGCCTTAGAAGATGGCGTTCAATTTTTTAAGGGCGCTTACTATGGCCAAATTGAAGATGCTCACGATACGAATATTGGCATCATTATTTGTACTTTTAAAAGGGAAGACTATGTGAAGCGGAATCTCAAGACCTTGCAAAAATTGATGCAAGAGAATCCGCATTTTCACGTCATGGTTATTGATAATGGGCAGACATTACCAGAAATGCGAAATGGACAATTACAAGTCATCCATAATCGGAATTACGGTGGTTCAGGCGGCTTTACCCGTGGCTTGATGGAACAAGTGAATCAGGGTATAAATAATTATGTCCTGATGATGGATGATGATATCCTTATTGAAACATCGTCATTGGAACGCGTCTATGCTTTATGTCGGCATATCAAAAGCCAGTATGCCCAACAAATGATTGCTGGATCCATGATGAGCATGGATGAACCGATTATCCAATATGAAAATACAGCCTATTGGGGAAAGGTCAGACTTCATTCATTGGGGCAAGGTTTTGATTTAACCGTTATGGAAGATTTGATTCGAAATGACCAATTACCCACTGTGAAAAATAAATATGCAGCCTGGTGGTTCTGTTGTATTCCTATGATAGTAGTCAAAAATAATGGCTATCCTTTACCTAATTTTATAAAGGGGGATGATATGGAATATGGCATTCGGAATCATCAGGATATCATTACGATGAATGGTATTGGCGTTTGGCATGAAGCCTTTGCTAAGAAGATGAGTCCGGTCGTCAACTATTATAGTGATCGAAATATGTTGATTCTTAACGAATTTGCTGATGGATGCGGACGTGGAACTGTCTTCTTCAGTATGATAGCTCGACTGGGGAGACGCATTTTACGTGGCGATACCGTGGGTATCCGCATTTTTGAATTGGCCGTCCATGATTATATGTCAGGCTATGAAGAAATCACTTCTATAGGGGCTGATGATAAAATGGAACAAGTCAAAGCCTATAAGGGAAGAAAAAACATTAGCACTTCCGTTTTCTTTACTATGATTCAAATATTGAAGATATTCCTAAATTATCGGACGTTACATGAACGCTATATCCAGTTTAGGGATAATCAGTTACAGTCACAAAATTTCTGGAAGGAGTATTTGAAACTAAATAAATGAAATCCTTTATAGAAGAATTATACAAGTATAAATATTTGATACAAGAACTAGTTGTTCGGGATATCAAAAAGAAATACCGCCGTTCCGTTCTTGGTGTCGTGTGGAGTATTTTAAATCCATTGCTGATGATGATCGTAACGGCTATGGTATTCTCTACATTGTTCCGCTTTGACATACAGAATTATCCACTCTATTTATTAACTGGTCAGGTCTTGTTTACCTTTTATGCAGAAAGTACGAATTTTGCGATGAGTTCTATTATTGAAAATGGGGGACTCATCCGTAAAATATATATTCCTAAATATCTATTTCCTTTGTCCCGAGTCATTTCGAGTTGTGTGAATTTGTTTTTTACTTTTCCTGCATTGATTTTAATTATTTTGGCAACGGGAAAGCCATTTACGTTAGCTATGCTCAGCTTTGTCATACCCCTGGCCTTATTCTTCATTTTCTGCTTGGGTGTCGGATTAATCCTATCGACGATGGCTGTTTATTTCCGGGATATGTTCCATTTATACGGCGTCCTGATTAACCTGTTGAGTTATGCAACGCCTATCTTTTATCCAGAAAAAATCGTGCCGGAACAGTTCATTCTGCTTCTAAAATTAAATCCTTTATATTATTTCTTCAAAGCCTTCCGTATGGCTGTATATGATGGCGTACTTCCGACAGCTCCCTTGCTATTTCATTGCAGTATTATCGCTGTAGCTGCCTTTGTCATCGGCTGTTATGTTTTCAAGAAGTACCAGAATCATTTTATTCTTTATATTTAAGCGATGCAGGAGGCAGTATGAGTGAAAACGTCATTCAAGTTCGGGATGTATCCATGCATTTCAACTTGATGGAAGAAAAAGTAGATTCCATAAAAGAATATGTAGTCAAACTTTTGAAAGGGAAATTACTGTATAATGATTTTATAGCGTTAAACCACGTATCTTTCGATGTACAGAAAGGCGATATCCTGGGCTTTATTGGCTTTAATGGAGCAGGGAAAAGTACACTGCTCAAAATCCTAGCTGGTGTTTTAACGCCGACGACAGGATCTGTTACCGTTAAAGGTACTATTGCGCCACTCATCGAAGTGGGGGCTGGCTTTGACCCGGAACTAACAGCACGGGAAAATATTTACTTAAACGGGGCCATCTTAGGTTATTCAAAAGCGTTCATTGAACAGAAATTCGATAGCATTATTGAATTTGCAGAACTAAAAGACTTTGTTAATGTCCCAGTTAAAAACTTTTCCAGTGGCATGTATGCTCGACTTGGCTTTTCCATTGCTACTGCAGTGCAGCCGGATATACTCATCGTCGATGAGGTTCTCTCCGTTGGCGATTTTCGCTTTCAAGAAAAGTGTGAAAAAAGAATTAAAGAAATGATAAAAGATGGCGTTACTATTCTATTAGTTTCGCATGAAATGAAAATGATAGAACGGCTTTGCAATAAGGTTATATGGCTAGACCATGGCCGTATAAAACAGCTAGGTAAGACGATTCCTGTTTGTGAAGCATACAAGCATTTTGAATAGTTGGAGGAGAAATATTAATGAAGATACAGGAAAATAAACCGCTTTTGTCTGTTGTTGTTCCCGTATATGGAACAGAATCTTTGTTGCCTAGATGTTTGGATAGCATTTTAGAATGTACGTATACAATTTGCAAGTTATTGTAGTTGATGATAAATCTCCAGGAAATGTAGCCGAAATTGTTCAATCTTATCAGGAGCGAGATAAAAGAATAAATTTAATTCGTCATGAGGTAAATAAGGGACTGTATTTGGCTCGAATGACAGGAGCTGCGCAAGCTACAGGTGAGTATATTGCTTTTCTTGATTCAGATGACCACGTGTCCGTTGATTTATATAGAAGACTTATCGAGAAATCATTGCAGACAGATTCGGATATGGTAATTGGTGAAATCTATATGGAACAGAATCATCATTACTGGTACCATAATTTAATGCATACACGATTGATGGACATTGATGTTTATGACAAAGAGGCATCAGATTTGTTGTTTTTACAAGCTGGTAAAGATTTTTCTTTGCATGTTGTATGGAATAAAGTTTATCGGAAGGATTTATGGGATAAATGTGAACCTTATTTGAAAATGCAAGATAAACATTTAATCATGTGTGAAGATGTTTTGTATTCTTCGATTCTGTTTTATTTTGCTAAACATATTACTAATGTTCATGGTGATTTTGTATACTATCAACAATCTGAAAGTAGTTCTCATGGTCTTGATGGAAATTACAAAAAATATATAAAAAACGTCCAAGATATAAAAAACGTCTTTAAAACCTTGACTGATATCTTTCAAAATCATATTAAAGATGAAACCTATCTTTCTTATTTGCAAAAATGGAAAAATTTATTATTTGGGATATGGAAAAAACAAATTCAATCATCTTCCTTTGCTCCTTGGAGAAAGAAAAAGTTGTTGGCTGTTTTGAATGATGAGAAGATTTCGTATGAAGCGAAAAAATCTGATGCTTTTTTTCATGCAGTATCTACTCAGCAAAAAAGTATTGGTAATGAGAATTTAAAAAAGCGCCTTATGTCTTCCAATATAAAAGTTATTAGTTTTGATGTCTTTGATACGTTGGTATATCGCCCTTTTTGGAATCCTTCTGATTTATTTTATTTGTTGGGAGACTTTGCCAATACATTGTTGGATTCTAAAGATGGATTAGATTTTTATAATCTTCGAATAGAAGCAGAAAAGAGAGCACGCTTGGTTAACAAAGTAAATCATCCTATGTGGGAAGATATTACCCTTGATGATATTTATGTAGAACTTAAAAAATATTTAGGAGTATCTGATGATATAATTACTAAGATAAAAGTTCAGGAAATCAACTTAGAATTACAGTATTGTAAAGTTCGACAGTATGCAAAAGAAATATTTGACTTAGCCAAATATTTAGGCAAAAAAATTATTATTACATCAGATATGTATTTGCCACATGATGTTATAGAAACCATTTTACATCAATGTGGGTATCAAGGATATGAGCACCTTTTTGTTTCTAGTGAAACGAAAGTTACAAAGGCGACGGGAAATATGTATTCTTTTGTTGTGAAGAATATGGGGCTTAATCCTAAAAATATTTTACATATTGGGGATAATATTGATTCTGATGTTAAAGCAGCTCAGAAAAAAGGCTGGCAATCTATTCATTTTCCTAAAGCTATTGACCGATTTATGAATATAGTACCCGATTTGTATGGTGGTGAATCATATAAAAGATTATTTCAAGAACCTTTTGCTTTGAGAGATGGTTACCAGCATCTTAGATACTGGGGCTGGAGAACACTGTTGGCAGTGGCGGGTAAAAAAAACTATGCAAATACATACATAAAAATTTAACAAAAAAGAGCATTTAATGCGGATCCCTGTGTTATTGGATACTATGTATTGGGGTTGCATATGTTTGCTATAGCACAATGGTTAGCTAAGGAAACGGATTTACATAAATATGACACATTTAATTTTATGGCACGTGATGGTTACTTGGCTATGAAATGTTATAAAAAATTACTACCTTTTTATTGTCAACGGCCTAAAATAAATTATTTACATTTGACTAGATCAGTTGTCTTGCCGTTGCAAATACACAAGGGAACGGATTTTTATGGATTGCTACATAATATTAATATTTTTTCACAAACACCTGCAAAGATTTTCGATATGTTCCAATCTATTATGAATGATAAGGTGTGGTCTGACCAAGATACATTTTGTCAGAAGAATGGTTTTGTGAAAAATCGTCCATTCGCTTCCATTTCCGAATTTTATGAATTTATTGAGAAGTTTAAAAACATTGCTATTGATGATTCAAAGTTAATACAGTATATTCAAATATTAGGTAAACACTTATCCTCGTTTTTTTCAGGGCATAGTGCTACCTTTGATGTAGGGTATAGCTGTCGTGTCGAGTCCACGCTAAAAAGAAATTTTAGTTTTGACGTATCTCCTTATTATATACATATTAATAATGATATTCCTTATTATAGAGCTAGAGAAAACGATATTAAAGTACATACGTTTTATAAGTATTCTCCTGGCGTTACAGGGGTTTTACGGGAGTTGCTTATTAGCAAACAGGAACCATCTTGTAAATGTTTAGAGATAAACGGTGAAGATATTCAACCAATATTTAAAAATTTTAATCCACCATATATTGAAACATATATTATAAATTTAATTCAAAAACAAGCTTTGCAATTTGTTCAAGATGTTGTTGAAACTTTCGGTAATGATATCCATAAATTGTCATATCAACGTTCTGATGTTAGTCTTCCTTTAGAATATTTTTTGTCATTACCTAAAATGACTGACCGAATGATTTTTGCTTATGGAAATTTTGAAGACGAGTTGGGATTGGGAAAAAATGTTGATACTTTTGATTATTGGAATGGGCAAATAGAAAATGTTGCTGGTGGTATCAATGGCCATGCTGATTTATCTTTACATTGGATTAATTCTAAGTGGAAAAGAGCCATTTGCCTCTATTTTATTGACCGGGATTATTTGAAATACAAAGTAAAATCTAGCTTTTCCAGTCATCCGAAAGGCTTGGCTGTTTTGTGCACTAGCTATAGAGGTCTTAGAAAAATTTATCGGACTATAAAAAAAGTTAAGTGACTGACAAACTTGAAATCTGCTATTTGTATATGTTCAAATAGCAGATTTTATGGTTTGGATAAAATTAAGAAATAATGAGAGGGCAAGAATATACGAAATAATTATTTAATTATTGGCAGTGGCCTGCTTGGTTTTGTTTTTTGTTTATGAAATGAAGAAGATTGACAATATAAACGAATTGCGATGTTATTATTACTAATCGCTGGAATGAAGAATTAGGAAATGACCAAGAAAAAGGCTATACAAGAGATACTTTTGATAGAGACTAAAAAATAGAAAGGAACCCATTAATGAATGAACTTGGGTATGAACATACTAATAAAAAAATAATTTCTATACTAGTTCCTTGTTATAATGAAGAAGTAGTATTAAACCAATTCTACCAGCGTTTGTCTCAAGTGATTACTAATATCCCGCAGTATGATTTCCAGTTCATGTTCATCAATGACGGCAGCAAAAATCAGACACTGGATATTATGCGGGAACTTCACGAAAAAGACAGCCGCGTGTCGTATGTCAATTTGTCCTGTAATTTTGGCAAGGAAATCGCTATGATTGCTGGCATCGACTATTTGACGGGGGATGCGGCGATTATCATGGATGCTGATTTGCAGGATCCGCCGGAATTGATTCCGGAAATGGTTTCCTGGTGGGAAAAGGGCTATCAGGATGTCAGTGCTAAGCGTCGTAGCCGGGCAGGGGAGTCGTTCTTTAAGAAGTGGTCGTCCCATGCCTTTTATACGATTTTGCAGAAGATGTCCAGTGTACCCATGCAGCGCGATGTCGGCGATTTCCGCTTATTGGACAAACAGTGCCTCAATGCTCTGCGCCTGATGCGGGAATCCCAGCGCTATACGAAAGGTTTGTTCAGCTGGATTGGTTTTGAAAAGAAAGAAGTTCTTTTTGACCGCGATGCACGGGCTGCCGGCAAGACGAAGTGGAATTATTGGAAACTCCTCAACTTGGCCATTGAAGGCATCACCAGCTTTACCATCGCACCGTTACGGGCATCGGCCTTCGTTGGCTGTATTTTGGCATTTATTGCTCTCTTGTATATGCTCTTTATCGTTCTTCGCACCCTCATCTGTGGGGAAGATGTGCCTGGCTATCCGTCGCTCGTCTCCATCATCCTTTTCATCGGTGGTATCCAACTTTTCTTCCTCGGCATCATCGGGGAATACTTGGGCCGCGTCTTCAACGAAAGCAAGTTCAGGCCTCTTTATTTGGTGAAAGATTATAACGGGCAAACCGTTATGGACCAGAAAGGGGCGCGGCACTGAGATGAGAGATAAATTTAATGATTTATTTTTGAAGATTGATCAGAATCCCAAGTGGAAATTGTTTGGGGTATTGTTTTTAGCCGTACTTATGGCTATTTTAATGTTTCGCTTGAATCATCCGACCCCTTGGGTTGTTGACGATATCTTGAAAGGTGAAGGCGTTAAACAGATTCATTCGTTCAAAGATTATTTTAAAGAATTATGGGGCTTTTATTTTTCTTGGGGCGGCCGTATTTGGGGCGAATTTTTTGCTTACTTATTTTTGTCGATTCCCAAGCGAATTTTTGATATCATCAATACGTTTGGCTATCTTGTCTTTGTTGGCCTGATTTACGTAAATATCACGGGGAAGATGAAGTTTTCACCGTCTCTTTTCGTGCTGATTAACTTTTTACCTGTCTGCCTGCTTTTGGACAGGATATTTTGTGGATATCCGGCACGGCCAATTATATGTGGTCGAGTTTGATTCCATTGCTTTATATGACTTTTTGGCGTTTTTATCTTCACAGGGAACGCAACTGGATGAATTCTATTCCAGTTGTCATCGTTTTGATGTGCTTGGGGATTTTATCCGGCTGGTCCAATGAAAATGTATCAGTATCGCTGATTTTGTTGGCTGCAGGCTATATGCGGTTATATCGTGAAAAATACAGCATGATTCCGCGATTTGCTAAAACAGGTAT
>ERZ791624.1400-NODE-1400-length-11295-cov-2.415125_pt1 | contig 11295 bp, 10 predicted proteins | sample MGYA00510058_ERZ791624 | MGnify/ENA primary metagenome ERZ791624 (study PRJEB30046, sample SAMN00715158) | human gut metagenome | study: EMG produced TPA metagenomics assembly of the A metagenome-wide association study of gut microbiota in type 2... | reverse complement strand
AGGCTGCGACGGCCGGATCGATTTCCGGCACGGCGAGCGGCCCGTCTGGAATTCGCCGATGAAAGTTTCGACGCCGTCGTCAGCTGTTTTGTCTTTCACGAGGTGAAGACGATCTCCGGCCGGTCGAAGCGGCCTGTCGTCGAGGAGGCGCTGCGCGTGCTGAAAAAGGGAGGAAGCTTCGCCTTCGTCGATTTGTTTGGCCGCTCCGCTCTTTACGGCGACATGGAGGAGCTTGTGCAGCAGATGAAAGACAGCGGACTGCGGGAAGTTGGTTACGTTTCCCGCGCCGGCGCGTCCTTCGTCCCCGCGCTCGCGCGTCCCGTGATGACCGCGGGCGTGGGGCTGCTCTACGGCGTGAAATAGCGCTCCGCTTGCCCCGGCGCAGCGGCGCGGAGCAATATCGAGTTTTTAGCATGCAATATCGAGCCAGCTTTTATAATGTTCGGAGCGAAATGTTCCACGTGGAACACTTGGATCGAAAAAAGATAACGACAGGATTTTCCGCAGATGCGAAAAAACGGATTACGCCTTTTCGACGGATGCGTTCGGGGCGTTCTTGCGCACGCTTTCGATGCCGTTCAGGCAGCCGGCCTTGGCTTTGTAACCCTCGGAGACGGCGATGACCTGACCGTTGCGGGCCTTGAGGCGGAAGCGGAACTCGCCGGCCCTGTCGGCGTAGAGTTCGAACTTGGGGTTTTTCCGGACGGCACAATCCTTCTCGGTCTGATCTTCCAAAACGGCTTCGGCCGCGTTCTTCACCACGCTGGCGACGCCGTTCCGGCAGGCCGCCTCGGTGGTGTACACCTCGGACGTGGCGATCACCTCGCCGTTGCCCGCCTTCAGATCGAACTTCAGGCCCGACGCGACGCTTTTCATCACAAATTTCGCCACTTTCGTCTCCTCCTTTAGTAAGCATATTTCATGAAACTGCTCTCGGCTTATCAGACTTCTGTCAAAAAGCAAGCGGGACTCGTGCCGAAAAACCGATCTTTGCAGTTTTCTTTCGATCGGGAGCCGCGGGCAGCCGTCCGCGCGGACGCTGACCTTGCCTGTCTGCCCGTTCACGGCCGCGCAGATATCCCCGCTGGAAATATAGTAAACCGGCAAAAGCACCGGCAGCCTGACGGCTGACTTTGCCTCCGTCCCGACCTCGATCGCCTTCGTGCCCCACATCTTTTCCAGCTGCGGCCGGTAGTTTTCCGGATCTCCTCTATCATTCGCCTTTCGGCTTCGGCGCTGGATATATCCGTTATCTTTACACGCTGTCCCGCGAGATAAGCGAAATCGAAGGCTTCAAGACCGTCCAGATCGAACGGTTCCATGGCGTTCAGCAGTAAATTGTCGAGCTGCTTCGAACCGTTTACGAACTCATCGTTCACGAAACCGTCGAAGCCGTAGACCTTGGCCGTCCTCTTGCAGCTCACGCGGCAGCGCACCGGCCCGCGCACCGTCTCGTAGGGAAGATAAAATCCCTTCAGCTCGGGGATCATGGACCGCAGACGCTTGGCCTCTTTTTTGCGCCTGTTCCGATCGCACCATTCTTCCAGCCTTTGCTGCGCTTCCGCTTTCGTGATTCCAAACGGGATGACGCTCTCCGGCAGCCCCGCGTCGTACAGATACTCTTTCCGCACCAGGCTCCTGCCGCAGAACGCGCATTTCGACAGAGCCTCGTTTTCCCCGAACACAATCGTTGCGCCGCACCCGCTGCAGGACGCGGACTCCAAAGCGAACGCCTCCGCGGACTTCTTCATCTTTTTCTGCTGCGCGTCCCGGTAATCCTTTTTTTCCTCCAGCGCCGCCTCGACCTTCATCGTTCCGCCGCAGTAGCCGCATCCATAAACCTGATGGATAATATCAAAATTTGCCGGCGCCCCGCACTGGGGGCAATGGATATCCAATATCTCTTTTCCCATGACTCGTTTTTCCTTTCGATCGCTGCCAAAGGCCATAATCTCATCGTCGTCCGCACAGGATGTATTTTTGCTCTGGGACTCTTATGATCTTGTCAAGCAGAGCTAGGCCTTCCGGCGAGTCATGGGCTTCTCCCCCGGAGAGCGCGAAGCTGACAGCCGATCTGTCAGTTGCGGTGACCATATGAATCTTCGTTGTGAGCCCGCCTCATGATCTTCCAATGGCCTGTTTCCCTCTTTTTTTAAAGCGCCTGTCCCGTTGGGATGAACCTTTACCGATGTGCTGTCCAAGCAGATCGCCTCGACCTTTATGCGAATAATGTTCTCTACTTGCAACGCTTCAAACAGGCGCTGTAAAACGCCGTTTTTGCTCCACCTGTTCATGCGTACATAAATCGTATGCCAGTTTCCATAGGATTTCGGCAATGCCCTCCATTTGCAACCGTTTCCCGTGACATACAGTATCGCATTGATCAGTTGGAGATTGCTCATACTCACATTCCCGCGCTGACGCGGCAAGTGTTTTTCAATCCGATCATATTGTTCTTGCGTAATTTCCATATGTACATTATAGATTACTATTGGGTAATTGTCTATTAGTGTGAACATACTCTAATCGAAAAACAGGACATTGACTCTGTTATTTTTTTGTTCTTTATCATCCTGAGATCATGTTCGATGTTAGTTCAAAGTAAACTGAATCATCCTTCTCTCCGTCTTTCATACTCCACAATGCCGTCAATCATCGTTAAATCTACATTGAGATCAGCGATATTCATGGGATCGATCTTTAAGATATTATCGGAAAGGACTATCATGTCGGCAAGCTTGCCAACCTCAATGCTGCCCTTGATTTTTTCTTCGAAGGATCCGTAGGCGCCGTTCAGTGTGGCGCAGCGGATAGCCTCAAGAACGGTCACGGCCTGGGTCCGGTCACACTGCACATTTTTGATTTTGTCGTAACGGTTTACACATCCATCAATGCACTTGAGTCCCACTGGCCCTGAAGGTGCGTCACTGTGAAGGGAGCATTTTATGCCGGCCTTGAGCATACTTTTCAGCGCGCCAAGGTATCTGTTGCGCTGGCCATAGAATTTTGTAAAGTTTTCTCCCAGCATGGCCACAAGCCCGGCATTTACTGAAGGGCAAATGTTCATTCGTGCCATGCGGTCAATCAGATCCTGATCCACGATGGTACAATGCTCGATGCGATGGCGCAGGTGACGAACCTTTTCCGGATTCTCGGCGAAGACCTTCTCGTAACCCTCCACCATGAATTCAATAGCCAAGTCTCCAATGGCGTGGGCTGTGACTTGGCATTCGGCGTCGTTAATGGTCTTGATATAGCGTGCTGTCTCATCGCGTTCCCAGCCTCGCTCGCGAACCATGGAGGGATCGTGGCTGTAGGGCTCACGGGTGGCACAGGATGGACCGCCTGAACCGCCATCAATCATGAATTTGCATGGTCCCACGCGGAAGTGTTCATCGCCTAGCCCAGTCATGAAACCAAGATCCAACCAATGCTGGTTGTCAGCTAAGGAGTAAGATTTGCCAAAAATACTGTGAAGCGCCATATAGACGCGAACCTTGAACTCTCCGTCACGACAGAGCTTCTGCATAATATGATATGAAGATTTGTCACATTCACCCATATCGCCTACCGAGGTGATGCCTGCTTCAAGAAGCTGTTTATGGGATTTCATGGCGGCGCGTTTCTGCTGTTCTTCTGTGTAGTCTACCTGTCTCCAAAGCCCAAAGTGCGTATGACCGCGGACCATTCCCGTCAATTTCCCGGCGCAAACTTCTACTTCATCAGCAGGATATTTTACGGCATCAGAGGGACTATAAACGCCCAGATATTCCAAAGCTTTTGAATTGTACATACAGATGTGCCCGCCGCCGTGCATGCAGTGAACAGGGTTATTTGGCGCAGCTGCATCAAGCTCTTCAAGAGTGGGGTGTCTTCCTTCGGGGAAAAGAAGCGGTTCATATCCCATCATTGAGATCCATTGTCCGGGCTTTTTGATCTTCACTATTTGTCGTATCAGTTCTAGCATTGCTGCAAGAGATGAGTAGTGCTTAGGTGTGGTATCGAGTATGGCGGAGTCCAGTTCTGTTCCCAGCATACCGTTCAGGATAGGATGAAAATGGCTGTCGTTGATTCCTGGCATCAGCGTACGCCCGTCTAGGTCGTAGACCTTTGTGTGCAAGTCGAGCAGTTCATGCAGTGCTTCGTTAGACCCTACAAATGCGATTTTATTGCCCTTGACGCCTACAGCCTGAGCCTCATCGTCATTGGCATTTACCGTAATAACGCTTCCATTTCTAAAGGCAATGTCAAGATACGAATGATCAGAGCTCATTTTTTCCTCCTTTGCAAGAGCGTTTTAACATGGAAGGCGTCGAAATTCACAGTCTTTGTGCTCTTGGCTGCCTACCATATTCTAATCATGAATTATATTTCAAATATTATTTAGTTTACTGGTTTGCCATCCTTCATGATAAGTTTACCGTCTTTATACTTCTCTCCCTTGTTCATATCGAAGGTTTTTTTACCCCATACGCCAACGACGCGCATGAAGATCAAGTAACCCACGAGAACGGCCACAAGGCACAGAATCATGGATATCTGAGTCATCGTTTTGGCTGCAAAAGCCAGAATGGCAGGCATGACAAAGTAGGATGCCGGAACGTTCACGATGTTTGCGGGCCCCAACTCCGCTGCAGTGGTGGTCTCAGCTTCTGGATCGACGATACGGACCAATGACAGCCCCGTAGCATTTGTTCCTGTTGCCGTTCCCCATTCGCCGAGGATGCGCTCAAAGTCATTGCTGCCTCCAAAGCGGGCGCCGAAGTATTTAATAGTAACCCAGGTAACTCCGGATACAACTACGCAGATGATGGTGATAGGAACCATCCATTTGCCAACGATATCCATGTCAATAGCCATGAAAGCCGCTGTTACCATGATATCGGTGCATGCTCCGCCGATGCGGAGCTGAGTGCCGCGGTCAAGATATTTGCTGACCCCAAGTCTACCTATGATCCAGCGCAGGCCATAGCCGCAGAGCATACCGTTGAAGAACAGAAGCATTGAAAAGAGTTGACCGAAGTATCCTGGGAACAAGCCCCAGAGCTTGCCTAGATAGGTACCCAAGATCCATGCTACCCCTACAAGGGCGATATGGAACGTCAGCACATCGAGGTTGCCGCCAAAGGTTGTGATTTTACCGTAGGGCTCCTGCTTTTCAGGTTCATAGAAGCCAAAGGCCACATCGGGGCTCAGACGGATCTTGGAACTGGCGATACCCATCTTGATACCCTTTTTGGCATAAGGGACGCCGAGGATAAAGGCGACTAGGAAGCCAACGGATGCAAAGGTGATGCCCACCTGAATTGCATGACTCCATCCGGCCGCTTCCATCTGGGCGCCGTAGGTAACGGCCTGGCCGGGGCCCTGAGCGAACGCGAAGGAGATAAGCAGGCCATAGGTGGGATCCATGTCCCAGTACTTGCCGATGAGACACAAAATACCAAAACCGATCAAGGCTTGGAATGAATAGGCCAGCGCCCAGTAGGACCCCATACCGAAGATACCCGAGAACATGCTGTCGCCCATGCGCGCACGTAGCTCTTTCAGATTTTTGATCTTCTCTTTTTGAGGGGTATCAAGTTTTTTCGCAGCAAGAGTAACGCCCATATTGATGAACAGGAAGGTGTAAAGCTGCCCTGAAATATAGCCGTAATCTCCGGCTTTGCTGCCTCCAAGCCCGCAGGTGTTCATCAGAATAAAACCGATGACTCCGGCAATGACACAAGCAGGCACCAGAGATCTTCCGAGAAAGTTTATCTTCGCTCTCAGAATTACCGCAATAATAAACATAACACCGATCCACGCTAATGCTGTCATGCTTTTTCCCCCTTTTGTGCAGTAGTTCTCATGTTGTTTTTCATTGTAAGAAAACAATATTATTTTTCTTATTTTCCTAATGGAAATACTGCGAGTATAAGCATTTTTCGAGAAAACTCGGTTTTATCTATATGCTCGTTAAGTTGGGATCTTTACATCAACGCATTCGGAAGCCAGGTACTGAGGCAGGGTAGGTAGGTAACCAGAATCACATCCAGAATGAGCATCAGGATGAAGGGAAGCACGCTTTTTACTATGCGTTCAAGCTTGATGTCCGCCACTCCGCAAGCGACGAAAAGGCAGATGCCGAAAGGTGGCGTCACTTGACCGATAGCTAGGTTGACGCAGATGATGAGCCCAAAGTGAACAGGGTCGATGCCCAGCTGTGCGGAAATGGGGAAGAGAATCGGCACCAGAATAATGAGTGCTGCTACGGTGTCAAGAAATGTTCCCACGCTCAGAAGAAGAAGGTTGATCAGCATCAGGATGATGATGGGATTTTTTGAGATGGACATCAGCCATTGCGCTATGGCGTCAGGGATACGGTTGTTGGTAAGTATCCAGCCGAAAAGCGATGCAGCGGCGATGAGGAATAAAATGCCCGCCGTACTTACCGCTGATTCTGTGAAAACTTTCATGATAGTTTTGAGAGTCAGCTCACGATAGACCAGAACTCCTACCGCCAAGGCGTAGACCACGGCAACTACGGCCGCCTCTGTGGGCGTAAAAAATCCCGAATAAATACCGCCGATGACGATAATCGGCATAAACAGCGCCAGAATAGAGTTCTTAAAGGCTACCCACCTAGCATGCCATGTCGCCTTCTGCTCGTCCTTGTAACTGCGCTTGTATGAGATGCCGTAGGTTAAAGCTATCAATGACAGTCCCATCAGAAGTCCTGGCACCATGCCGCCCAAAAACATGCTTGCTACAGAAGAGCCGGTGAGCACAGCATAAGTGACAAAGGGTATGCTTGGCGGAATGATGATGCCAATGGTCCCTGAAGCTGCGTTGATCGCAGAAGCAAAACCCACGTCATAACCATGACTGACCATGGCGGGAATCATAATGCTGCCGATAGCTGCTGTCGTTGCCGCTGAGGATCCGGAGATGGCTGCAAAAAACATGCATGCAACGATCGACACCATACCGAGCCCGCCGTGGCAGGCACCGAGAAATGAACTCGCAAGAGCAATGAGCCGCCTCGATATGCCTCCCTGCTCCATGAGACTTCCTGACAGGATAAAAAATGGCACTGCCATGAAGGGAAAGGAATCTGTCGCCGTAAAAAGGCGCTGAGGTACCACTTGAAGGGGAATACGGGTGCACAGCGTCAACGTCAACACCGACGAAAGGCCTATAGCAAACCCAATAGGAACCTTCAAAAAGAAGAATAGTAGCAGAGAGCCGAAGAGCACCAGCGCGACTTCGTTAGTCATGAGAGTTCACCGTCGCTTTATTTGAGAATTTCTGAAGTAAGTTATCGACGGAGTGAAGCATCATTAAAACAGCTCCAATGGCGATAGACGCGTAAATGTAGCCCATTTTGACGCCCATGGCTGGGGAAGTCTGACGCAGCGTGAACAGGACAATTTTGACGCCGTAACGGAGGAGTACGTAAAAAAAGGCCATATTCAACAGGGTCACAAAAAGAGCGCCTGTATTCTGGATTTGGGGAGGAAAGAGGTTCATGAAAGCTTCTATATTAATAAGAACACCTCGCTTAACGCCCACACTCAGTCCAAGAAAAGTCAGATAAACCATCATGTAACGCGATAATTCCTCGGACCACGGCAAAGAGCCCTGTATAAGTCTGCATACCACTTGCGCAAAGGTTACCGCCGTCATGCCTGCGAGCAGAAGGCAGATAGTCTTCTCTACGAGGCTATTCAAGAGCTCGCTTGTTCTATGTATCAGTTCCATAGGTCCTCCTTTCCAAAACAGACCGTGCTTTTCAGGGCACGGCCTGCCCTTTGCGTTCAAGATAGAAAATCGACCCTTCTGTTTGTGTTATTTTGTATTGATGATATTGTCGATAAGCTTTTTATCAAAGCGCTCTTCGTACTTTGTGTAAATAGACTGGCAGGCGGCCTTAAATTCAGCCTGATCAGGATAGGTGACTACCATACCCTGCTTCTGAAGAAGTCCAATCTGCTCTTCATCCATTTGCTTGATCAGGCCGCGCTCGTAGACGGCCACTTCTTTTGCTGTATCTACAAGGACAGCGCGGGTCTTTGCATCAAAGCGCTCCAGAGTGATAGCGCTGATCAGAAACAGCGAAGGTGAATAAACGTGGTTGGTCATTGCTAAGTACTTCTGACCGGCCTCGATCAGTTTCTGAACGTAGATGATAGGCACAGGATTTTCCTGACCGTCGATAACCCCCTGCTGCAGCGCTGTGAAGACCTCACTCCAGGCCATGGGGGTAGGATCGACGCCAAGAGCGCGAAAGGCATCTATGTGAACCTGATTCTCCATAGTACGGAGCTTAAGGCCCTTGATATCGTTGACGGAGTTGATTGGACGCTTGGAGTTGGTGACCTGACGGAACCCATTCTCCCAGTAGGCGGCACCGACAATACCTACATCAATGAGTTTCTTTAGGAGTTCTTGTCCCACAGTGCCGTCGAGAACCTTGTAAACATGCTCGCGGTTGCGGAACAGGAAGGGCAGGTCAAACATAAAGAAGCGGGGTTCAAATCCGCCCATGGGGCCCGTGGAGGTAACGCAGATGTCCAGAGTTCCCATCTGAAGACCTTCGATGTTATCCCGCTCGTTGCCAAGCTGGGCGGAATGGAAGATATCAATTGTCACAGCACCATTGGTACGTTCCGTCACCAACTCGGCATACTTGACGAGTCCAAGGTGATACGGATGGGACGGAGCCACGGAATGAGAGGCCTTGAGGACCTCAGTGGCTGAAGCTGACGCGCAGAGCAGCGCTAAAACCACAAGAGCAGCATATAACTTCTTCATGTCGAGAAAGCCTCCTTGAAATTTTGTGGAATGAAATGGCGCAGCGGGCGCACTTGTATGTCCTTGTCAAAGTACCCCCCAGGGAGGCGCACGGTGCTACGGAAGGGCTGGCTTTATTTCAGAACTTCTCTTGCTTATTCCCTGGCCGGCGGAATATCGACTTGCTTGTTGAAACTGAACTCAGGTGATGGGAATGATCCGTTCAGAGTCTCTTTGTGGAACGCATTAAGACCATCCACCATGGCCTTGCGAATCTGAGCAAACTGCTTGACGAACTTGGGCTTGAAATCACCGTACATGCCAAGAAGATCCTGTGTCACCAACACCTGACAGTCCACATCGGGACCAGCACCAATACCGAGAATGGGAACACGGACTTCTTTGGACATGGCCCTTGCGACACAACTGGGCACGCACTCAAGGACGATGGAGAATACGCCGGCTTTTTCGATGGTCTTGGCATCTTCAATAAGTTTGCGGGCGCTTTCAGGCGTACCGCCCTGAACCTTGAATCCTCCGAGCGAAGTTGCGGTTTGAGGAGTCAGACCTATGTGCCCCATCACGGGAATACCAGCATTCACGATTGCTGCGATCTTGTCGGCCATGTTGATGCCGCCCTCAAGTTTGACGCAGTCGCAGCCTGTTTCCTTGATCATGCGGATGGCATTGGTCATCGCTTGCTCACAGGAAACCTGATAGGAACCGAAAGGCATATCGCCAATGACAAAGGTGTGAGGAGCTCCCTGTACTACTGGACGGATATGATGGATCATGTCGTCCATGGTTACTGCCGTTGTTCCCTTGTAGCCAAGCATGATCATGCCTAGAGAGTCGCCGACAAGAATAACCTCCACATCACTGTCGTCCACGATAGATGCAGTCGTATAATCATAAGCCGTCACATAGGAGAACTTTCTGCCTTCATCTTTGTACTTCTGAAAATCCATAACCGTCATTTTCTGCTTTTCCATCACAAAATGCCCCCTATTTAAAGAATATGCCAAGTTTTCATCGCCATTTTGCTGTTTTTGTCCGACGAGTTGCCATCTTTAAACCACATCTTTATTCTCGGGAAATTCACCTATTCTTTTGCGTGGATCAAATTTACGATCAGACGATTGGCCGGCACATCCACGCCATGAGCTTCTGCTTCTTTCACAATGGCACCGTTGATTTTATCAATCTCAGTTTTACGCTTCTTAGACACATCCTGAAGCATGGATGAGCGGTTCAGGCCTGTTTTGCGGGCGACTTCCACTACATTTGCAAAAACTGTGGCTGCGTCAAAATTAGCACCGCCAGCATTGGCTGTCGCGACAGCTTCATAAACTAGTGCCTTCGACACTGCATTGGCGCAGGGATTGTCGGCAATACAGGCATTTGTTCTGTCTATAAGAGCTGTAATTGCGTTGATGCCGACATTCACAAAGAGTTTGTTCCACACAAGTTTCATTACGTCATCAGAGACGTCCGTAATGAGATCACATTCATTCAGGACAGCAGCTACTATCTCTGCCGCATTTCGATCACTGCTTACGGGACCAATATGATTCTGGCCGACGCCGGCATGGTAAACAAATCCCGGCTCTTTCATCGTGCAGCCATGGGCTGTCGTTCCTAGAACAATATTTTTCTTATCCACAAACTTGCGGATATCCGCATCATTCCCATAACCGTTTTGAAGAGAGAGAACCATAGTGTCTGGCCCGATCAGTGAAATGTTTTCTTCCATAGCCTCAATGGTCTGGATAGACTTTACAAATACAACAGCAAGCTCTACGACTCCTACAGTTTTTGCATCTGTCGTCGCTTTAGGATGGAAGATTCGAATCTGCCCATCCTGCTCCTCAATTTTCAGCCCGTTTTCATTTATGGCCTGCACGTGCTCTGCCCAGATATCCACAAGATAGACGTCGTTTTTTTGAGAAAGATATCCGCCGAAGAGGCTTCCCATCGCGCCGGCTCCGACCACAGCAATTTTCACGAGTTATTTTCCTCCTTTCAATCAGTTCTTAACGGTTTTTAACTGTCTTGCTCGTGCTGTTTATAGATTATGCCTCCTCTCTATGCTATAATTTATCTCATATATAAATTTATTTTTCCGGAAAAATACGCCATAAATAATAGCTTGTTTCGCATTGCGAAACGGCATATTGTTTTTGACTTGTAGAATAATTATAATATAAAAATGCCGTCTGTCAATCATTATTTTTCAAATGAATCTTAGATCGCATAAGTGAGGTTTTGCAGTTTATAAAAAACAAAAAATAAATTCATGGGAAACAAGATCGTTGCTATACTAAAAAACACCATCAACTGAAAGGAGATTTTTCCATGAGCAGCAAAAAAGAATTTTTCCACTAGAGTATGTTCACGCTAATAGCCAATTACCCAATAGTAATCTATAATGTGCATATGGAAATTACGAAAGGACAGTATGAGCGAATTGAAAAATACTTGCCGCGTCAGCGCGGGAATGTGAGTATGAGCAATCTCCCG
>ERZ791624.1397-NODE-1397-length-11299-cov-4.455532_pt1 | contig 11299 bp, 8 predicted proteins | sample MGYA00510058_ERZ791624 | MGnify/ENA primary metagenome ERZ791624 (study PRJEB30046, sample SAMN00715158) | human gut metagenome | study: EMG produced TPA metagenomics assembly of the A metagenome-wide association study of gut microbiota in type 2... | reverse complement strand
TAGTATAAACCTGTCCTACAACACAAGTGGGACGCTTAATATTTACGTATGAAAATTGGAGAAATAGATTTGGGAGAGCGTCCTGTTCTTCTCGCACCTATGGAAGACGTTACAGACGCATCATTCCGCCTTATCTGCAAAGAGCAAGGCGCGGATATGGTATATACTGAATTTGTGTCTTGCGACGCTCTTGTTAGGAATATAAACAGCACCGTTCGCAAACTGCAAATAAATGACGCTGAGCGACCGGTGGCCATTCAAATCTATGGGAAAGAGGTTGACCCGATGGTTCGTGCTGCTGAAATTGCTGCTGAAGCAGGACCGGATATAATCGACATAAACTTTGGATGTCCGGTAAAGAAAGTTGCATCAAAGGGGGCGGGTGCCGGTATGCTTCGTGATATCCCTAAAATGCTTCAGATAACAAGAGCGGTTGTTAATGCGGTAAAAATTCCTGTTACCGTAAAGACTCGCCTTGGTTGGGATTGCGAAAACAAAATCATCACTACCCTCGCCGAACAATTGCAAGATTGCGGAATAAAGGCTCTTACCATTCATGGCAGAACACGTAGCCAAATGTACACGGGAGAGGCTGACTGGACTCTTATCGGTGAGGTGAAGAACAATCCAAGAATAAGCATTCCTATTATCGGAAACGGCGATATCACAAACCCGCAAAAATTAGCGGAATACTATGATCGATATGGTGTTGACGGTATAATGGTTGGTAGAGCGGCTATCGGTGCGCCTTGGGTTTTCAAAGAAATGAAAGGCTTCTTGAAAAACGGAGAAATACCAGCAATCTCAAATGCAGAAAAAATGGCTCTACTAAGAAGACAAATAGCAGAAAGCATCGACAAAATCGATGAATATAGAGGTATCCTGCATATCAGGCGACATTTGGCGGCTTCGCCTCTTTTTAAAGGCATCCCAAATTTTAGAGATACAAGAATTGCTATGCTCCAAGCAAACTCTTTCGAGAGTTTAAATGTTATATTAGAAAAAGTTGAAAACAATTACTTATAAATTTTATACAAAATGAAAAAGTTTGGTTTAGTTCTTTGTTCTATCTTATTGGCTGGAACAGCGGCTTTTGCTGAAACATTTAGGATTCCAGTTGGGGAATTTAACGAATTGAAAGTTAACGACAATATAAACGTTGTTTATTCAAATAACCCTGATTCTGTTGGTTTTGTAGTTTTTGAAACAAAAAACGAATACGCTTCTTATGTCCTTACTGACATAAATAAGGGTAAGTTGAAAATAGAATTGGCACAAGAGGCTGCAAGCGTCAAAATGCCGACTATATATGTATATTCTTCTTTCCTTTCAACTGTTGAAAACTCCAAAGCGGGTGAAGTAACAGTAAAGGACGTTAAACCTACGGCTAAATTTACAGCAGAGCAGCAGGGTAATGGTGCCATTATTATTGAAAATGTTGATGCTACTACAATTGATTTGAAAATAATTACCGGAAAAGGTAAAATTATAGCAAAGGGCAAATGTACAAACCTAAACATCAAGAATATCGGCACTGGTGACATTGATGCAATGGAATTGGTTGCTCCAAATGTAAAGACAAACATAATGGGTACTGGTTCTATATATTGCAATGCTACTAAAACTTTAAATATTAGCGGTCTTGGCTCCGGAAAGGTTTATTACCACGGCAATCCGATTATTTCTAAGTCAAAATTAGGAAATATAAAGCCTGTTCCTGTCGTTGACGAGAAGATAACAGTTACTGAAGAGGTTACCGAGGAAGAAGTCAAGGCTACTCCTCTAAAGGAGGTTACACCTGATGAAAACGAAGCAGTGGAGCAGGACAATGAAGAAGATGATGACAATTCACGCATCAAAGTAACAACTGCATAATGCTTAATAAAAAGCAGTCCATATAATGGCGGAAGCAAATTTGAAACAGAAAACAGCACGGACCTTGAAATGGAACACCATTGACAAGTTCGCCGTGCAGTTTTTGTATGCCGTAACAGGCGTTATACTTGCCAATATCCTGTCGAAAAGCGACTATGGGCTTGTGGGCGTTATGGCTGTTTTTCAAGCGTTTGCTTCGCTATTTGTTGATAGCGGTTTCTCAGCCGCCTTGATTCAGAAAAAAACACCAACCGAGAGGGATTACTGCTCGGTTTTCTACTTTAACCTATGGACTTCCGTTGTCATTTACGTGATACTATGGTTTGCCGCTCCTCTAATTGCTGACGCCTTTGGAGATGAGCGACTTATACCTATGTCGCGAGTGATGTTTCTTTCTTTTATCATCAACGCCACAGCACTTGTTCAGACAAACAGGTTGATGAAGCAAATGACCGTTGCCAAGATTGCCGCATCAAACTCTTTGGGACTGGTAATTTCCGGTGCAATTGGTATTATTCTGGCGTTTAAGGGTTTCGGTGCATGGGCTATCGTTTGGCAAACCATTTCCCTTGCGGCTGCCAAATCGGCTTTTCTGTGGATTGCAACACGCTGGGTACCGCGGTTCGGATTCAGTTGGAAATCACTGAAATCTGTGCTATCGGTTGGCATGAGCGTGATGGCAACATCTTTCTTGAATACCGTTTCGCTAAATATATATTCCTTCATCATAGGCAAATGCTATAATCTGTCGCATTTGGGGGTATATACCCAAGCCGACAAATGGAGCAAAATGGGCGTAACATCTATTACACAGATACTTACAAACTCTTTCCTGCCAATACTAAGCGGTTTGCAGGAAGAAAAGGAGCGTTTCGAAAGGGTTGCCCGCAAGATGAACCGATTTTCGGCATATCTTGTGTTCCCGGTTATGCTGTTTCTTGTTGCTGCTGCTGAACCAATTTTTCACATATTATTCGGAACTAAATGGGACGAGGCTATTTTGCTGTTCCAAATACTGATTGTCAGAGGAATCTTTGTTGTCCTGACATCTCTGTACAACCAATATATCCTATCTCTGGGCAAAGGAAAGGCTTTAGTGTGGTACGAAATAGTTAAAGACGCCATAATGATAGGCTTGATATTCATTACATTACCATACGGCGTTGAAATAATTGTCTGGGGACAGTTAATTGCTTCTGCACTATTCTATATCTTCTCGCTATTCTTCACCGCACACCACACCGGATATAAGGTTAGAAACCTAATTGGCGACATTATACCATACGCAGTTACTTCATTTGCATTAGGTATTGGAGCAATTGCAATTGTGCCGCTATTCAACCCGTGGATAGCAATAACAGTTCAAGCAACGGCATTTATTGCAATATATATCATAATAAATAGATTGCTTGGTTCAAAAGTTCAGAAAGAAGTTCTCTCATTTGTCAAAACACGCAAAATCTAATTCTGCAAATAGTCTATTTTCAACACATTAACAGAATTGCCACCATGTCCGCTTCTGCCTTGAGAGGTTACATATACTCTCTTTGCATTCGGTGAAATATCAAGACCAACAGGATAGGAATCCATTGGTATTGAAGCAATTTTCTTCATTGTTGATACGCGGAAAACATCTAACTGACTGGAAAAATTACAAGCAACAAAGATAAAAGTTCCAGAAGGGGAAACGCTTAGCGTTCTTGCTCCTGAACCTGTCTTGTATGACTTCCAGCCCTTAACAGTTATGCGCTTGTTTTTCATATTTGGTATTGAATCTATCAAGGTTTGAAGAGGCAATCTCTGAATGTAGCCGGCATTATTGATACTGAGATTAACTATACCATCCTTAATCTGTATATGCCTCATATTTGGCATCATACCATATATCTGCCCCTTATATTCAATATCCTTCATATCAATAACGGCAAGACCGCCACCTCCGCCCATACAGCCAACGAACAGGTAACGGGAATCAGGTGTAAATGTCGTTCCTCGCAAGCAGTAACCGCTGTGAACATCACGGTCAACCTTTTCATTCTCAGAGAAATTCAATTTCAACCGATAACCAACAACAACGCATTTAACGTATTTCCAATCCTCTGGATTAGCAGAAGAAACATCTATAATGCCGACAGTATTATCACCCCAATGAGAAACGGCAACGTACTTATTATCAGGCGAGGTGGCTACCATCTTCGGCAAAACGCCCGTTTCCATCATTTTGATAATGCTATCTGTCTGCGTATCGATAATCGCTATTGCCGATGGCTCCTGCGCATTTTGGTCATAACTCCTTCTATAATACGGCACCCACAGATATTTGCCACCATGCGAGAAGGTGCTTTCAACAGGCTTGCCCATAAAAATATTGGGGGACTTTCTTTTCGGATTGAAAGTATATAGTCCAGACGGTTTAGCCCATAAAGCAGCATCCTTGCTCCCGAACTTATGGTTAATGACCTTGATTTTCTCATCTGTTTTAGAATCATAAACTACTGTTTTGCACCCCTCCAAACTGTTCACATAATACTTCAGACCGTTAGGGTGAACGTTGACTGACTTAGGCGACAGAATGTCTGAATCAAGCGTTGAACGGTCATTCCAATTATGGTTCTGATGCTTAGTCAAAACTGTAATTTTAAGAGAATTATCGTTAGAAATAAATTCCTGACCCACTTTAGAATGCACGACAGGAGGAATTTTCTTTGACTTGTCTTGACCAACTACCCCGAAAGCCAAAACTACAGATAAAAGAAGAAAGACAATACTTTTCATTATTAGGATTTTAAATTTTTGCAAATTTAATACAAACCGATAGGATAAAAAACAAGTTTACTTGTTTTTTACAATCAGTAGTAGAAATGTACATTTTTTGTAGTTACAATTTTTGTAATTACATTTTATGTATTATATTTGTCATCTATCAAAAAAAACGCTATGGAAACTCCGTTTATATTTGGAAAAATTGCTACTGAGAAGAATTTTACTGACCGTGAGAAAGAAACAGCCGACTTGGTTCAGAACTTTACGTCGTTAATCAACACGATTATTATCTCTCCTCGTCGTTGGGGTAAAAGTTCGCTTGTAAATAAAGCCGCAAAGTTAGCGATGGCGCAGGACAGTAACCTCCGAATCTGTCATATCGACCTTTTCAATGTACGTAGCGAGGAGCATTTCTATTCGCTACTTGCCCAAAAGGTTATTGCTGCCACTTCCTCAAAATGGGAGGAGGCTGTCGAGAGTGCGAAAAGTTTCTTTTCGCATCTTGTTCCTAAGATATCAATCGGGACTGACCCTATCAATGAGATTTCTATCGACTTTGATTGGGAAGAGGTAAAGCGCAACCCAGATGAAGTGCTTGATCTTGCCGAAAAGATTGCCATTAAAAAAGGGTTGAAAATCGTCATTTGTGTTGATGAGTTCCAAAATATTGCGGAATTTACTGACCCAGACTATTTTCAGAAAAAATTGCGTTCACATTGGCAATTGCACCAAAAAGTGTCCTATTGTCTCTATGGTAGCAAGCGCCACATGATGATGGAAGTGTTTACCAACTCATCAAAGCCATTCTATAAGTTTGGCAATCTTATGTTTCTCAACAAGATTGAAACACCTTGCCTGGTGGAATTTTTCAAGAGACGCTTTGCTGAGACTAACAAGGGAATCGACGATGAAGCAAGCCTTATGATTGCAGAACTTGCAGACAACCACCCATACTACGCACAGCAGTTGGCACAACTATCATGGCTAAGAACAATGGATATGTGTACAGTTGAGATAGTGCGTGAGGCACATACTGCATTGGTGGAACAGCTAAGCCTACTATTTGTTACAATCACAGAAACCTTGACCACACAGCAATTGAACTATCTAAAAGCCCTTATTGCTGGAGAAAAAGCCATCAGTTCTACTGAGGTAATGCATCGATATAAAATTTCGTCAACAACCTCAATACATCGTTCAAAATCTGCTCTTATTAAGAATGATATATTAGACAATATGGCTGGTGAAATCTCTTTTCAAGACCCAATTTATGCCTATTGGTTGAAGACATGCTACTTTGCAAAATAATAGGAATATGAATAAGTGTAACCGTACTTGGATTGCTTTCGCCAATAAGAAAAGATGTAGGCATGCTGATGCTATAAATTCCTTAGGATTTATTTCTTGGAGAATGGGGCGAACTCGTTTCGCCATAGGCGATATAGTATATTGATATTACGGCATTTTTGAGATAAAAGGACTCATTTATTTTATAATTTTGTAAATTATAGTAATTTTATAGCGTTATGCAGGAAAGAGACAAAGACATAAAGATAAGCGTTATTATTCCGTTCAGAAATTCGGGACGGTTTATCGGACAGTGTTGCAAATCTCTTTTCGGTCAGACGATGAAAGAGGTTGAATATATCTTTGTTGATGATGGCTCCACCGATTCTTCCCTTTCTACGGTCAAGACAGTATTGGAATCATACCCTTCAAGGAAAGGAAGCGTTAAAATCATAAGTCACCCAACCAGTCAAGGTGTTGCAAACAGCCGTCAGGAAGCACTTGATATTGCTAAAGGCGAATATATTATCCACTGCGATTCTGACGATTATCTTGATTTGAACGCTTTCTATACTATGTATAATGCAGCAATAAACAATAAAGCAGACATAGTTGCAATATCTTTTATATATGAAAGTCGGGACTCTAAAAAAACCGTAACCTTTAGAAGCAATATTTTTCCGTCATTAAACGAAACGCCTTTCGACACATTGCATTTTTCCCTATGCAACAAGATAATACGTAGAGACCTTATTGAAAGATGCTGTGCAAGATTTTTTGAAGGAATAGACTGTTGGGAAGATTTGGGCTTTGTGACTCAATTACTTGTTTATAAACCCAAAATCACCATACTTCCCGAAGCGATGTACCACTATCGCAGAGGTCAATCAGCAACCCTTACAACAGGCAATATGGAGCGAGTCCTAAATGACCATATAAAAATGGCAATAGCGTTAGAGAAATGGTTTACAGACGATATGAAGGAAGAATTTTCGCAATTCCTCAACTTACTGAAATTCTCGGCAAAGATAAAATACGCGCGGAAGGGTACTTTTGACTTGGTGAAGTGGAAAACAACATTTCCGGAAGTAAACAATCGGATATTGTCATTAAAAACCGTTCCAATCCTTTACAGATTCCTGTTTGTTACAGTCAACATCCTACCCCTGCCAATATGCAGAATGTTTAACAAGATGCAAAAACAATAGAAAAAAACACAAAACTTCTTATTAGTATTTGATTAGAATAAAAGCACTAAATTTGCATTATGAGACAAGATATAATAAAGACAAGCAATACAGGGGATATTTATAAAGATGCTCAAAATATCATCGAGCAAACACGCAACTATGCATACCAGGCGATTAACACTGCTCTGGTACAGCGTAATTGGCAGCTTGGAAAGCGAATTGCCGAAGAAGAAATGCAAGGGGAAAATAGAGCCGAATATGGTAAAGAAGTTATCAAACAACTCTCCGATTATCTGTCAAAAATGTATGGTAAAGGGTTTACAAAGAGCAATCTTTATCAGTTTGTACAATTCTATAAGTCCTTTCCTGAGATTTTCCACTCAGTGAGCGGAAAATCTACTATTCTTTCCTGGACTCATTACAGAACTTTGCTTAGAGTTACTGATAAATCTGCTCGAGAATGGTATATGCAAGAGGCTATTAACGAGATGTGGAGTGTTAGAACTCTCGATAGGAATATTGCTTCTCAATATTATTTTCGCCTACTTCAGTCACAAAACAAAGAACTATTAAAAAGCGAAATGCAACAAATCACAGCGCCTTATCAGCAAGACAAATTGGAATTTATCAAGAATCCTGTTGTGGCAGAATTCCTAGGATTATCCCCTAATTCTGATTTTTCTGAAACAAAACTTGAATCTTCTATAATCACACACATTCAAAAGTTTGTTATGGAGTTGGGCAAAGGATATGCCTTTGTTGCACGCCAACAACACATTAAAACAGATATGGGTGATTTCTTTATCGACCTGGTATTCTATAACTATATTCTTAAATGCTTTCTTCTTATTGACCTCAAGACTTCTAGAATAACGCATCAAGATGTTGGACAGATGGATATGTATGTAAGAATGTATGACAATCTTAAATTAACAGAAGGCGATAATCCCACCATTGGACTTATCCTATGTTCAGAAACAAGTAAAGATATGGCGCGTTACTCCGTTTTGCACGACAACGAACGTCTATATCAAGCGCAATATTTAACATTCCTTCCTTCAATAGACCAATTAAGTAAAGAGATTGAATTACAGAAAGAAATATTTAAACTGCAACAAGATAAAGAATCCAATAGTTAACAAATAAAAGATGCAAAAATAATTGACCAATCACTTAATAAAATCCAATTAAAATGAAGCAGTATCTACTCACACTTGCAGCGTTAGCATTGTCAGTAATGTCATACGCACAGCCGAAACTCGTTGGACACCGAGGCAGTCTTTGGGGCGTTGAAAACACTAAAGAGGCATTTGAAAACGGAGCAAAAAAGGGTTATGACTATCTTGAATGCGACGTAAAAGTTGCTGGCGACGGAACATACATTATCAGCCACGACGATGAGACAAAGCGTCTGGGCGGTAACCTGACTATTGCGAAAGCAACTATTGAGCAGTTGAAAGCAGAAACTTACACGCAAACCAGAGGTGGCGTTACCTATACGGGAAAAATATGCACCGTTGCTGAATATCTCGACATCTGCAAGCAGTTCAACGTTCTGCCTGTTATCGAACTCAAATGGGCGACTGGTATCAATAACAATGACCAGTCAAATCTTCCAGGACTTGTTAAACTCATTGAGGAAAAAGGCTTCCGAAAAACAGCCATTATCCTGACTTCCATGAAGCCTTGTCTGGAATATTTGCACAGAAACTATCCAGATATCAGCCTTCAATTTCTTACTGGCGAATACTGGGCAAACCATTTCGACTGGTGCGTTGCAAACGGTATTGACGCTGACATTCAGAAAGGCTATTTCGACAAGTCAACTGTAGATAAATTTCATGAGGCAGGGCTGAAAGTGAATATGTGGACAACGAACGACATTTCCGGATACAAGACTTTCGGTAATTATGGTTGCGATTTCATCACTACTGACTCTCTTGATCCGTCAACGCTTCCGGAATTGTCGCCTGACGCTACTTTGCCTCCCAACACTATTGACTACCCTGAAAATACTGCAATCGTAAAATCATCATATACTCCGGAGATAGTTTCAAAGAACTCTCTACCGGAGTTTTTTGTTGATAGCAAGATAATAAAAGCCATTGCTAAAGGCGGAAACTGGTATATTCTTGCCAATGGCAAGACGGGCAAGCCGTTTATAACAGTTATCGACGGAGAAACAGGCAAGGAAGTGCAACGCATAGATATAGGCAACTCAACCATAAGCGATATTGCAGTAACGGCAGACGGCATTCTGCTTGGCTGTAATACCGCAGGTGCCCAAGAATCCTGGAGCATATTTAAATGGGCAACTCCTTCATCAAAGCCTGAATCATTCTATTCCACAAAAGTTACAAGCACCTCTTTGGGTGATAAAATGGCAGCAAGCGGAACACTTGATGACCTGCACATCTTTACAACATCCAAGACTGGTTCTGATGATTACAGCATTGTAGGGCTTCGCTTCAAATCTGGTCAAATGACGAATACCACCTTTGCAAGTGACCCTAACTACACGACGGCAAACTGGGGCGAATTTTCAATGCTTGTAACGCCATTCTGCAGAAGAAATATCCTAATCGACAGCCCGACAATGGTAGCGGCTGAATATACATTTGACTGGGTTGCAGAAGGCGTTCCGATGAAAGAATACGGCACTCTAAGCAGCGATATCGCTAAAGATGCTTCAGCAATCAGTTTCACCCGCTATGGCAGCAAGACTTACGCCTTTATCTGCAATCCAACAGAAGACGGATACTCTGCAAGACTTTACGACGCAACAAAGGGTATAGGCAATATCAAAGCGGTTACAGCAACAGTTGCAGAAGCGGCATCTGCTGAAGGTTTCACCGCAACAGGCATAGAAACTGTTGGCGAAAATATGTATTTGTACATCTTCTCTGAAGTATTTGGAATACAAAAATACATCATCTCTGAGCCAAAAGAAGAAGGAAATACCGGTGCTGTTGACTTCCAATTGGAACTACTGTGGCAAAACAGTAACGTTACCGGCAATGCCCCACAAAACATTGACGGCACTAATGCCCAGCAGGGTGCTGCGCACAAGGGACTTTTCTATGTGAATAACTGTGAGGAAAAGAAACTATACATATTCGACAAGACAGGTTGCATAGGAAGCGTTGCTGGCGGTTCAGGATGGGGGACTGCTTGCGATGATGCAGGAAATGTTATCGTCCGCGACGACAAGCAGACAGGCACAAGCCATGCGTTCCTAATCTATCCGGCAAGACTAAGCCCAACAGCCGCTACTGAGCCAATAAGGTTAGAGGCTACCGTTACACTTACAGGGCAAACAAACTTTATTTCTGCTTCTGGTGACATCCTTGGAAAAGGCGGATATATCTATATGTTCCCCAACAAGCAAAGGGCCGTAAATATCATAGAAATGGCAAACGGAAAACTTGTAAAAACCTATAATTCGGAAGAGATTTCTTTAACCGGTTCAACCGCAGGCTACGTTATTCCGCAACACAACAACGCAGAAAACTGGTTATATCAAGTTAGGGCAAACGGTTACTACACTTATAACGGAGGTGCAAGCGAGGCTCTCCTTGCCGGCAGAAGTTCCACAACTCCACCATCTCGCAACAACACTGGTGGCGGTGACTATTTCACCCTCTCAGGACACAAGATTTTGGCATATAACAGTGGAGCAAACTATAAAGGCGGTTTCACGGTTAAGGATATGACGGATAATAAGGTTGTAAAAACAATCGAACCAATCGGTAACCTTGGATACGAAACAGGTGGTAACTACTCAACATTCAACTGGCTGTTTGCAGAAAAAATAGATGCCGGAAGTTATTATATTTACCAATACTGCCCCGCTAACGGTATGGCAGTGTACAAACTGTACGATAATAATTACAAATCTGGCAAGGTGGAAGAAATAGCAGATGAAGAACTTAGCATTTATCCTAATCCTGCTTGCAATGAATTGATAATAACTGGTGAAACAAAAATTAGTGATGTATCTGTCTATACCATTAGTGGACGAGCAATGACTGTTATTTCTACTCCAACTCCAAATGGAATACTTTTGAATGTAGAATCCTATTCTCCAGGTATCTATATCATCAAAACCCCAACCAAAATAGTAAAATTCATGACTAGTCCTAAATAAGCGTTACAAAAATTACTACTTATTATAAGGACAAAAT